>Ga0172378_10005534_pt1 | contig 11806 bp, 7 predicted proteins | sample GrowelOW332metaG_FD_119755 | JGI IMG/M metagenome (GOLD analysis project Ga0172378, IMG submission 119755) | Groundwater microbial communities from an aquifer near a municipal landfill in Southern Ontario, Canada - Pumphouse #3_1 metaG | ecosystem: Environmental > Aquatic > Deep subsurface >... | reverse complement strand
AGGTCTTGCAGATATTTCAGAAGACGCGCAAAAATCGCCAGATTGCGATTTTTGCGTTCGGGATAAAGAGCTAACGTTGCGCGTCGCATGGCTGGCAAAAGTGCCAGTAATTCCGCAGTGCTTGTCAGAGACTCCAGCAGGTATCCACGAAAAAACTCCAGCAGGGTCTGAACATATAAGGTTTGGGAGACTTCAGGACGCGAACAGCCGATGAACTGCGCCAAGTTTCTAGCCCGTTTTTTGTTGCTGAGGTGCCAGTAATTCCTGATGTCATCGGTATCAATCAGTCGGACTTTGCGGTTTGTTCCCGCATTGCTTTGGTAAACAAAGTTGCTTGGTTTGGTATCAGCATGAAAGATGTTCTGCCGGTGCAAGGCAGCAATGCAGCCGCCGGCTTGCCGGAACAGATCAAAGAGCTGCGGAACCGGAGATTGCAGGCATTGCGGCATATACAAATCACAATCTCCGGCATCCTCGTAGACAATAATAGAATAACTCAGGTCATGACGCCGATACCATGCATAACAGGAAACCCCATTCTGAAGGCGGTGCGCACCAAGCCAGCCACGGGTATCCTGCGAAACCGCCAGCCAACGATGCAGATGCTGATATTTTTTCAGAACATATGCTTTGTCGTCCAGCCAAACTCTGCTGATACTGCGCTTATGGTCATCTTTCAGAACAACTTCTTGCAAGGGGAAAGAATCGTCTCCAAGGAGCTTGAGAATCGATTGGAGTGGAAGTTCATCCGTATATCGAAGAACGCCTTTATCAAACACCTCTTGCCGGCAAAAGCCACTGGGACTGCCATGCAGAAGCTGGTGCCGTCTTTTCCACCAAACACACCCAATTTCGGCAGAAATACTAGGCAGGATCGGTTTTTCGGAAGTTGCTGAAGAAATGGAAGATGTTGCGTTGCTACAGGGCATGGGATAAAAAACTTGCATAAATGTCGTTAAAAACACTCAAAAACTTGAGCTAAATATAATCTCTCTTGCTTCATTTCATAACCGCGATACAGAGAAACGCATCTTGCACAGAAAGGGAAAGGCGATCGGTTCGTAAATACCCTTACTATCAAATTTGCCTCGGACGGATCCGTCCGAAAAAATCTCGTCTGGCGAAGACGGAGCAATTGCCCTTAGTTTTTTAAAAGGCCATCGGTTTTATAGCTATAAAAACTTTTTTTTGCAACTGAGGTATTATTGTAAAGGGAATGACGATTTTGTCACGTATGTTCTTTGATGGAGTTTTTAATTCATGTCTGAGACAAGCAACAGCAGTAAACGTATTACCTGCGATTATCTGATTATCGGGTCCGGGTTGGCCGGCATGACGGCGGCTCTTGAAGCTGCCAAACATGGCCGGGTCATCATCATCACGAAAAGCCGGGCTCAAGAGTGTAATACCCGCTATGCCCAGGGCGGCATTGCTTGTGTCATGGGCGAAGGGGACAGTTTTGAAGCTCATGTTCAGGACACTCTGACTGCCGGGGCTGGTCTCTGCCATCCTGAAGTTGTGCGCGCCATAGTCAGTGCAGCACCGGCTCGGGTACGCGACTTGCAAGACTGCGGCTTGCATTTCACCCTACAGAAGGATGTGGAAGAAAACACCTCTGTGATAGAAGGCAACCAATATCATTTGGGGCGGGAAGGCGGGCATTCCACCCGTCGGATTCTGCATGCCGGCGATATCACTGGTCGGGAAGTCAGCGATGTCCTGACAGCCCGTTGCCTTGAAAATCCCAATATCATCATTCTGGAACATCATTTAGCGGTTGATTTGATCTCGACCCGGCATATTGAATGGCAAGGGGAAAACTGCTGTTTAGGTGCGTATGTCATTGATACGAGCACCCATGAAATCAAGACTTTTTTGTCTAAATTCACGATGCTGGCCACCGGTGGCGCCGGCAAAGTCTACCTTTGCACCTGCAATCCGGATGTCGCCTGCGGCGATGGAGTCGCCATGGCCTATCGAGCCAGCGCCGAAATCCGTAACATGGAATTTTACCAGTTCCACCCCACGATCCTGTTTCATCCGAAAGCAAAATCCTTTCTGATCAGTGAAGCCGTCCGCGGCGAAGGCGCTGTGTTAAAAATCAAACGGGGAGAAGAGTATGAGACCTTCATGGAAAAATATCATCCTCTAGCCAGCTTGGCTCCAAGGGATATCGTTGCTCGTGCCATCGATAATGAACTCAAACGTAGCGGACAACTCTGCGCTTATCTCGACATCCGCGATCATTCCGAGGAATTCCTGCGCAAACGCTTCCCGAATATTTTCAATGAATGCCTGAAATACGGCATTAATATGGCTACCGACCTGATCCCGGTGGTTCCCGCTGCCCATTACTGTTGCGGTGGTGTGCGCACAGATGTCAATGGAGTAACCACGATCAAGCGTCTTTATGCGATCGGTGAGGTCGGCTGTACCGGTCTGCATGGCGCAAACCGTCTGGCCAGCAATAGCCTACTGGAAGCGATGGTGGTCGCTTACAATGCGGTCTGCCACAGCGTCGGACAACCAGCGCAGATTCCCGATATTTCACCCAATATCATTCCGGACTGGTCAAAAGGAGATGCCGTCGACTCCGATGAACAGATCGTTATTTCCCATAACTGGGAGGAAATCCGGCGCCTGATGTGGGATTATGTCGGTATTGTGAGAACGGACAAGCGCCTGGAACGGGCTAAAAACAGGATTCGCATGATCCGCAAGGAAATTGAAAAATATTACTGGAATTTTATCATTACGCCGGATTTGATTGAACTGCGCAATCTGGCCTCCGTGGCTGAAATGATTATCGACAGCGCTATCGCACGAAAGGAAAGCCGGGGTCTGCATTATAATGCGGATTATCTCCCTGCCTCAATCGATTCTAAAGGCAAGGACACCATACTCAGACGTCCCCTTAAATCCGAAATTTGGTTCGAGTAAGTTTTCGAAAAAGCGATGGGAAATTTTAGCTCAGGATTGCTCGGAATCGGCAATGAGGCCAATAAAATCCTGCAGAAATTTTTCTGGGGTGAATTTTGTCATGGCCTTTTGTCGTCCTTTTTCGCCCATTGGCAGGAGTTTTTCCGGGTTTTCCAGTAAATTTTGAATCGTTTCGGCCATGGCATTTACGTTGCCTGGGGGGATTAATATCCCATTTTCTCCTGGGAAGACGTATTCCCGACAGCCTCCCAGATCAAATGCGACGATTGGCAAGCCTTTGGCAGCGGCTTCCAATCCGACCAAGCCGAAGGGTTCCTGCCAGCGAAAAGGCAAAACGAGCAGATCGCAGGTGGAATATAGCTTTTCGGGGTTCAAAGTCCAACCGAGGAATTCGACTTTCTGCTCGATCTTCAGTTCGGCTGCCAGCTTTTCAAGCCAGCAGCGGTCTTTGCCGCCGCCGGCAATGAAGACCCGAAAATCCGCGGTCACCTTGCTCAACGCCTGCAACAGGAGATCCACTCCTTTGCCACGGATCAGCTGCCCGACAAAAAGCAGCCGGGGTGGAGATGCGACCTTATTTGTGCGCATCGCCGGGGCACTCTCAACAAAGGGAGACACGAGCTGTATGCGGCTTTCAGCAAAGCCATTGCGAAGCAGATTCTGCCGCATGAAATCGGAAAGAACCACGACTTTGTGAAAACTGCGGTAAAGCTGCAAACGGCGGGCAAACGAAAACAATACATGATTCAGCTGTCCCCAAAATCCATGGGACCAAGCTTTTGGATGAGTCAGCATGGAACAACCGGTACATACCAAGGGATGATAGGCTCTTTGGCAATTGCGTCTTCCAAAGGGAATATAATAATGTCGCCGAGGACAATATGGGTCATGATCATGTACAAATAATACTAGGCGATCCCCAAATTTTTTCAAAAGCAGTTTCAGCAGGCGCAGGTCAACAAGCTTATGCACGGCAACCAAAGCGTACTCTTCCTCCTCTTCCAGTGCTTCATGGACCAGCAGCATGCGGTGAAAACCAGCAGAAAAGTGTTCAAATTCCCGCCCTTTCTCTTGGTATGCGCAACACACTGTGTAGCCATTACGACGAAGTAGCGAGGCTACGGTATGCTCATAGCGTTCGATGCCGCCGTCAAAGCCGGCAAGGCACCCGATAAAAAGAATTTTGCCCTTGTATTTTGTCATTACGATGAGTTTTCTGCTGGTACCGGATGACACAGGGTTTCCCGGAAACCGCCCCTAACGACGGAAGAAATCGCGTTCACCCCTATAAAAAGCGATTTTCTGTATTAAACGGCGAAGGGGGGCTTTCGGAATTTCCCGCCAGCCGCCCCGGCGGATCAGAAAAACAAAATCCCGCAGAGTTTCCATCAGTATATGCCTCAGGCAAAGCAAAAAGCTTGGCTTGCCGCCAAAAATCCGAGCTGCCGCCAAGCCCTCATTGTAGAAACGTTTCCGCAATTCCGAGAAGCGGTAATTATGCGAATGTTGCACTTGCGCTGCAGGGGCATAAGCTATTTTCTCTCCTCTGCTTCTGCAACGTTTTGCCCATTCGACATCTTCAGAGTACTGCAGCTCTTCCGAAAAGGGACAGTGTAACAGAATATCCCGCCGAATTGCCGAACTGGCCAGAGAAAAAAAATCACCCCATTGAGTAGCCAGCACACCATCGCCAAAGGCGCGTTCATGATCCTTGCGCACCAGAAGCTCGGCATCCGGGCGGCAAAGTTGATTGCCGTAAACCGCCGATACCCGCGCTTCTTGAAACGGAGCAATCAGTGCGGCGAGATAATCGCTCCTGCAGGGAACGGCATCGGCATTATTGAATACCACAAACTGCCCCCTACAGGCCTGAACCGCTTGATTCAATGTCCGCCCAGGTACATAAGAGCCAGCAGGACGTGCTAAAATTCGCACTTCGGAAAATTCTTTGATGGCGTCTCGCGTCCCATCGTTGGAATCATCATCGCAGGATAAAATTTCAACATTCTGCAGATTTTGTGTCAGCAGTATGCTTAGTGTCTCCCGAATGTATTGGATATCATTATGGGAACGAACGACAATACTAACTCTGGGCTGAACCTGTTCCACAGCATTTTTCATTCAGTGGTTGGAAACGACTCAATCGCCGTTTCAATATTGTCAAAGATTTCAAAAATTCGATAAACCTTGGTGATATCAAAAACAATACGTGGCTTGGGCTGCAGACCGGCCAAGCGCAATGAGCCACCTTTTTCAGAAAGCTTCTGCTGGGCAAAGACCATCGCCCCCAAACCACTGCTGTCAATATAACTCATCTCAGTAAGATCCAATACAATCCACTGATTTTCCGAAATTGCCTCAGCCAAAGCGTTCTTAAATGCTTCTGTGGTCGAAACGACCAGGCGCCCATTAATCGCCATCTTGAAAACCGCTCCGACTTTTTCAGTGATGATTTCCATATCAAAACCCTTTCTGACTATATCGACAAAATGTCTTGCTAGTCTTTGATAATATACTACAATTCGACAAAAAGACGATTCCAGATTGATTTCAACGCGGAAACAAGAATGACAAAGTAAAAAACGCGCAGTCTCGTCGCCGAAACCGCGCGTTTGCTTTGTCATCCGGCTCCGGCAAAACCGGAAAATTTTATGGTTAGAGCAATTCGCCAAACTTCTTATGCAAGTCGGATCGGCGTATGGCATTCTCTTCACATTGTTTGAAGAGCTCATCGGCCTCGTTGGCAGCGGCAGTATTCCTCAAGGACTTGTAACGCCCTTCACCGGCCAGGAACGCCTGGAACAGGCCATTGGGTTCTTTGCTGTCCCAGCTAAAGGGTTTTTCAGCAAGAGCCGGATTATAGCGATACAACGGCACATATCCGCATTCGACTGCCTTTTTCTGCTCTTCCTGATGGAACATCATATCAATAGCATGATTGATGCAAGGCGCGTAAGCCAGAATCAGTGAGGGGCCACTGTATGCTTCTGCTTCCATGAAGGCATTCAGGGTCTGCTGACGATTGGCACCCATTGAGCAACTGGCAACGTAAATGTAACCATAGCTCATAGCCATCAGCCCCATATTCTTCTTGCCAACCCGTTTACCATTGGCGGCGAATTGTGCTACCGCCCCGATTTGGGTCGCCTTGGAAGCCTGACCGCCAGTATTGGAATACACTTCCGTATCCAAAACCAAGACGTTCACATTGCGTCCGGAAGCCAGAACATGATCCAAACCGCCGAAGCCGATGTCATAGGCCCAGCCATCCCCACCGAAGATCCAGACTGATTTATCGACAAAGTAATCGGATAATTCAAAGGTTTTGGCCGTATAAAGGCAATGTGGGGCTCCTTTTTCCAGCAGCGGTTTGACGGCTTTCTGGGCGGCGACCGCTTCCGGCCCGGTGGACTCCCAGAGACTCAGGCATTGATTCAGAGCCTCTTTCAGGTCTGCGGGGGCTTGTTCCGATTCGAGGATCTTGCTGACATTCATTTTCAGCTGATCGCGATTGGAATCGATGGCCATGCGCATACCCAGTCCGAATTCTGCATTATCTTCGAAAAGGCTGTTCGCCCAGGCAGGACCGCGACCATTTTTCGCTTTGCAGTAAGGAATTGTTGGGAAGGTGCCGCCATAGATCGAAGAACAACCGGTGGCATTGGCCACCACCATGCGTTCACCAAACAGCTGAGTCACCAGTTTGATATAAGGAGTTTCACCGCAACCGGCACAGGCGCCGGAGAACTCAAACAAGGGCTTCTTCAGCTGACTGCCCTTAACGGTGGCCGGCTTGTTGTTACCCAGCACATTATCACTGGTTTCATCAAAGAATTTAACTTTTTCGACTTCCCCGTTCTGGCGGGCTTCCCCAAGAGTTCCCCAAACCAAAGCTTTGTTTTCTTTGCTGGCCATCGGACAGGACTGCACACAGACACCACAACCCTGACAATCTTCACAATACACCTGGACTTTGAATTTCAGAGCGGGATCGGCTTTCGGTTTCACCTCGACGGCACCAAAATTCGCAGGCGCATTGGCCAACTCCTCCTTGCTGATCAATTTGGTGCGGATGGCGGCATGCGGACAAACCATGCTGCAGATATTACACTGGATACAATTCTCGGCCTTCCAAACAGGAATCCGGGGAGCAATCCCGCGTTTTTCAAGTGCTGCAGTTCCAGTGGGGAGGACACCGTCAATAGACATGGCGGAAACTGGGATGTCATCGCCTTTCTGATGCATGGCCGGTAAAATGACTTTTCTGGCAAACTCATCAGCATCATCGCTGAGCAAAGGAGGCAGGACAAAGTTTCCGACTCCGTCCAGACTGGCTGGGACTTTGACTTCTTCCAAGGCGGCGGCCGTATTATCGACGCAGACCCAGTTCTTTTCAACCACGTCCATGCCTTTTTTCTTGAAGCGTTTTTCAAGCGACTTCTTCAGCATTTTGATGGCCTGATCCTTATCCAGTACTTTGGAAATCAGGAAGAAAGCGGTCTGCATAACCGAATTGATGCGCTTGCCCAGCCCTGCTGCCATCGAAATCTTCAAGGCGTCAATATTATAGAAACGAATCTTGTGGGAAAGAATAAACTCCTGCATTTCCCGGGTCAGCTTGGAAAATACTTCGTCGTTGGAAAACTCTGAATTCAGCAGGAAAACACCGCCCTCAGTTAGACCGGAAATCATATCATAACGCCCAATATAAGCGGGATTGTGGCAAGCCACAAAATTCGGACGATTGATCAAATACGGACTGGTAATCGGTTTTTTGCCAAAACGCAGATGCGAAATCGTCACCCCACCGGATTTTTTGGAATCATAAGCAAAATATCCTTGGGCAAACAATTCGGTTTCATTGCCAATCAGTTTGATGGAGTCTTTATTGGCACCAACCGTACCATCAGAACCGAGACCCCAGAAGGTGCAGCTGATCGTGCCTTCCGGCTCGCAATCAAACTCGGCGCCGACAGACAAGGATTTGTGCGTCACATCATCATTGATGCCGACGGTGAAATCGTGGAAAGCCGCACCATCGAGATGGTCAAACACGGCCTTGGCCATGGCTGGGGTAAATTCTTTGGAAGCAAGGCCATAACGTCCACCAATCACCTTAGCAGCAGAAAAATCAGTCTCCTTCAGTGCATTGACAATCGACAGATACAGCGGTTCACCGGAGGCACCGGGTTCCTTGGTGCGATCCAAGACTGCGATCTTCTTCACGGTCTTCGGCAGAGCGCCCAGGAAGGCGGCATTGTCAAAGGGCAGGAACAGGCGGACATTGACCATGCCCAGCTTAGCACCCTTCGAGTTCAGATAATTTACCGCCAGCGCTACGGTTTCAGCGCCCGAACCCATAACTACAACCACTTTTTCGGCATCCGGAGCCCCAACATAATCAAAAAGATGATACTGACGTCCGGTCACGGCTGCCAGTTTATCCATATATTTCTGCACAAGAGCCGGCAAAGCAGCATATTGTGCATTCGAGGTCTCACGCCCCTGGAAATAGACGTCCGGATTTTGAGCAGCGACATGCAAAACCGGTTTTTCCGGACGCAAAGCGCGATTCCGGAACGCTTCAATATACTTCATATCCACCAGAGATCTCAGAGTTTCGTAATCGATTTCTTCGACTTTCTGGATTTCATGAGAAGTACGGAATCCATCAAAAAAGTGGACAAAGGGAATATTTGCTTCCAGAGTCGCCAGATGTGCCACTGCGGCCAGATCCATGGCTTCCTGAACCGAGCTGGAGGCCAGCAATGCGTATCCAGTTCCCCTGCAAGCCATCACGTCGGCATGATCGCCGAAAATCGCAAGGGATTGCGCGGCCAAGGTGCGAGCGGAGACATGGAAAACCGTCGGCAGCATTTCACCGGCAATCTTATACATATTGGGAATCATCAGCAACAAGCCCTGAGAAGCGGTATAAGTCGTCGTCATCGCACCGGCTACCAAAGAACCGTGCAGAGCCCCAGCCGCGCCAGCCTCGGATTGCATCTCGACAATATTCAATGGCCGACCAAACATATTCAAACGTCCCTGCGCAGCCCAAGAATCTGCCAGCTCGCCCATTACAGAAGAGGGCGTAATCGGATAAATGGCGGCTACTTCGCTGAAAGCATACGCTACGTGAGAGGCGGCAGTATTGCCGTCGATAGTGACCATTTTTGCCATGTCATTCTCCTTACATGATGACGTCCCGTCCCCGGAACTGAAAAGCTTCAACTTTTATAACAAGTTGAAACGTACAAAATTGCCACAACATTCCTGCTGCCGGCTTTTCAAAAAATATTTTAATAATATAAGGTTGAAACGTTTTTTTACAAGATACTGAAGAGTTCTGACGTCCTCCTTTCGCAAAAAAAGCAATCATCCGGTAACCACCCAGAATGTAGCCGGAGCTTCCAGCTTCGAATCCGTTCACGGAACCTTCCCAGAATGTGCCCGAAGCTTCCAGCTGCGTATCCGTTCCCGGAACCTCCCCAGAATGTAGCCGGAGCTTCCAGCTTCGAATCCGTTCCCGGAATGTGCCCGAAGCTTCCAGCTGCGTATCCGTTCCCGGAACCTCCCTGAAGAGTGATTTCTTAACTCAAAGTCGCCCCAACTCGTTCAGGGTATCACAGACGACATCCGCCCGGTTACTCAGTATGCCGTTTGCTCCCTGCGCCAGCAGCAGGCGGATATTCAAATCCGTGTCGGCATAGAAAGAGTTGGCACGCAGTCCCAGTTCCCGGCAGAGCCGGTAACAATCCGGGCCGCTATGTTCCACCACCGGTTGCACAAAACGACAGCCCAATTCTTTACATTGTTTCAAGGCTTCCTGGGTACCACGCAAATTCCAGGGAGGGGTAAAACAGACTTCGATTTTGCCATCAAATTTGCAGATGCTTTCATAGGCTTCCATACTGGCAATCGTTAAATATCCCTGATCCTGCATATGATATGTTTTGTAAAGCCGATAGATTTCCTGCAATGCTGCAGGTTCCGCATAAACTTGAATGTTCATCCCGACTTTGCCGCGGAATTCCTGCAAAACTTCCTCAAACGTTGGAATCTGCATTTTGACATAGGCCGGAATTTTCAGACGTCGTCCGGACAAGGCATCTACGCCGAAACGGTAATAAGAGAAATTGCCGCAACGCAATGCCGCCAAGTCAAAATCTTCGGGGCGGTCTTCCAGGTCGGAAGTCCGGTTCAGGGTCTCATCATGCAAAACAATGGGCACGCCATCCTTACTGACCCGCAAGTCGAATTCAATAATATCAGCGCCCCATTCGACGGCTTTGCGCATCGCCAACAACGTATTTTCCGGATAACACCCGGATGCCCCACGGTGCGCCGTCACAATCACATGTTCCAAATTCCGATGCAACGCAGTCAATCCCTCAAATTTTTTGAATGCCATAGCCTACTCCAATGGATGAAATGATGATTCAATCCTTTTACAGACTCTTTTCTGACCGGCCCGACCCGCTCCAAGTGCCCGATTTTGCGATTCGGACGTTGTTTTTTAAGATAATACTGCAAATGAAAAACGCCCCGGTGGAAAAAACTCCAACCGGGGCGCTGTGAAAAAAAAATCAGCCGGGTCGTCAGTTTTTGGCCTTGAATTTCTGCATGAATTCCACTAGGCGTGCGACGCCTTCTTCCGGGACAGCATTGTAGATGCTGGCTCGACAGCCGCCGACGGCACGATGTCCTTTCAGGCCAATCAGGTCGGCGTCTTTGGCCGCGGCCAGGAACTGCTTTTCCATATCCTCCGTCGGCAGGCGGAAGCAGATATTCATCTTCGAACGGCTGGCAGGTTTTACGGTTCCATGATAAAAGTCTGAAGTATCCATGTAATCGTAAAGCAAAGCGGCTTTGCGTTCATTGATCTTTTGCATCGCGGGAATCCCGCCGAGTTCCAGCAGCCAGTCGGTGATCAAACGCAACATATAAATGGCAAAGGTCGGAGGTGTATTGAACAGGGACTGACTCTTGCTGTGCGTCGAAAAACGCAGCATCGTCGGAAGGTTTTCCGGACAACGCGCCAGCAGATCCTTGCGCATGATCACCAGTGTCAGACCGGACGGCCCGATATTCTTCTGCGCACCGGCAAAGATCAAAGCAAATTTGTTGACAGCAATTTCCCGTGACATAATATCACTGGACATATCTGCCACTAGAGGCACCGAACCCGTATCCGGAAACTCCGGGTATCCCGTGCCGTAAATCGTATTGTTGGCGCAGAGATGCACATAAGCCAAGTCCTGAGAGATCTTCCAGTCCGAAATTCCTTCAATTGCCGTGAAACCATTTGCCGAACCATCATAGATCATATCAATGTCGGCACCCAGAATCCGAGCTTCCTTCAGTGCTTTGTGTGACCATACCCCCGTGTCACAAAAACCGATCTTCTTGCCCGGCAGCAGCAGATTCATCGGCACCATCGCAAACTGCAAACTGGCACCACCCTGCAAAAACATAACATCATAATCCGCACTGACCCCCATCAAACGACGCACATTCGCTTCGGCCGCCTGGATGACTTCTTCAAACAGAGGCGCACGATGACTCTCCTCAATGATACCATACCCACAACCGTGGTAATCAACAAATTCCGCTTGTGCCTTCAACATCACAGACTTCGGCAAGGCCGCCGGACCTGCATTGAAATTGTATACTTGTTTCACATCTTCTCCTTTGTTTGATCGAAACCTTGAAAATATAAAAATGAACCACACATCAATATAGCAGAATTCATTACTCTTTACAAATCCCCAAAATGGTTTTTTTGAAAGTTTTTTTGGTTTTTAACATTTACGTAAAGAAATACAATGGATTATTAAACTTTAAAATGGCCTTTTGTTGTTTT
>Ga0172378_10005533_pt1 | contig 11809 bp, 15 predicted proteins | sample GrowelOW332metaG_FD_119755 | JGI IMG/M metagenome (GOLD analysis project Ga0172378, IMG submission 119755) | Groundwater microbial communities from an aquifer near a municipal landfill in Southern Ontario, Canada - Pumphouse #3_1 metaG | ecosystem: Environmental > Aquatic > Deep subsurface >... | reverse complement strand
GTTACTAAAGCGCAGCAAGCGTTAGATTTAATCGTGCTGTATGATGATGGAGTAAAAGCAAGTGTGGATAAAATTGTGCTGGCTGTTGACTATGATCCGCACGAAGTGTTTGAGGATGCTGGTTTGTTGAGGGTGGATGATGATGTCAGATATACCGGAGAGTAAAAGGCCCTTGTGAATATAGCAACAATCGTGCGAGAATTGCAAATTCGCAAGGCTCGCACTGATTTTTTCACTTACTGCAAACTTGTATATCCACAGTTTGAATTCGGCTGGTTCCACGCCATACTGTGTGAAGAGTTTCAGCGGTTTTACGCCGAGATCAAGGCGGGGAAACAACCTCGCCTCCTTCTCTGCGCCCCCCCCCGCCATGGTAAATCTACTACCATGCACGCATTTTCGAGCTGGATATTCGGGCAAGACCCGGATTTCATGCAGCTCGGTACATCCTACGGCGCCACCCTTGCAGATAAAAACAACAAATATGTTCAGCGCATCATGGACTCCGACATCCACAAGGAGATCTTCCCTGATGCCGTTATCCCGAATCAGGGAAGTGGTGGCCGGACAAGTTCAGAATTTAAAATAGTAAATGCTCGCGGAGAGTATCGTTCAGCAGGTGTCGGGGGCCCTATTACTGGGACTGGCGGAGACATTGGGATTATTGATGACCCGGTAAAAGGCATGAAGGCCGCCGCAAGCATAGCGGTCCAGACAGAACACCGGAACTGGTACGCCGGAGACTTTTACAGTCGTCTTTCTCCAAAGTCTGGGATTCTCCTTTTCCTTACTCGTTGGAATGTCCAAGACCTTGCGGGGTGGCTGCTCGATGAAGAGAAGAAGGGCGGCGATCACTGGCGAGTCCTTACGTTTCCGGCAATCGCAGAGCATGATGAATACCAGTACAGGTTTCCAGATCACAATGAATATGGCTCGACGTATCGTGATGATTGCGAGTGCGTCCTGTTGCGTCGAGCTGGCGAGGCCCTGCATCCAGAGAGGTGGAGTCTCGCCCGCCTTGCGATCATCCAGAAAGTTACGGTTGCACTCGGTATCTGGGACGCTCTCTATCAACAACACCCGACGGTTAAGGGCGGTGACATTTTCAAGGCGAAGTGGTTTCCCCGTTATGATAAATTCTCTGATCTGTACGTTCCCGGCGCGAATGATAATGCTATTTATGCAACGGCAATACACGGAGACACCGCGCTAAAGACCGGAACACAACACGACTACAGCGTTTTCAGCGTCTGGGGAATAGGGAAATACGACATTTATTTACTCTATGTCCATCGTGGAAAATGGGAGGCGCCGGAGCTGCGGAAAGAGGCCCGGGCAGTCTGGTCCATGTGGCGAGGCCAAGCGCACAAACGCCCTCCATGCCGGGGAATGTACATCGAGGACAAGGCCAGCGGGACCGGACTTATTCAGGATCTTCGCAGAGGAACACAGAATATCCCTATTACAGCCGTACAGCGCAATAAAGATAAGCTCATTCGTGCCTTTGATGCCGCTCCGCATGTTCAGGCCGGGCACGTTTGGTTACCGCAGTCGGCGCCATGGCTTGATGACTTTATAAATGAGGTGATTGCATTTAATAAATCCTTTACTCACGCGCATGACGACCAGGTCGACACGTTTATTGATGCCGTTAACACGTGGATCGGAAAAGGAAAAACAATATGGGATTTGATAGATGAATGACGAGCTGTTGGAATTGAGTGAGGTGGTAAAGGAGTGGATTGATAGAGACGAGAAAAAGGCTGGTGATAGATCTCGCGGTGTTGGCTATACGATCGGACGTCAAGAGGCATGGCTTGAGGCGAAGACACTACGAGATGTTAAGGCCAAAATAGACGAGATGATTAAAAAAAGAAATTGACATATTTGCTCAATAAGTTGACAATATAACGCAATTGTTATACAAGGATGTAATGGAAAAGACGAAACTTGATAGCGGCTATGCGTCCGCAATAATGAATTCGACTACTGGAACCGGTGGAGCAGGTGACGCCCGGACTGCTGGATCTTTTGGGTTCGGGCCTATTTTAGGCTATCAAGAGGCCGCAGCGCTCTACTCTTCGGTTTGGTTTGCAAGCAAAATTGTGAACATACCCGCTGAAGATATGACAAAGCACTGGCGAACCCACGACATTACCGATGCCGATCCCTCACTTATACAGACCGTAAAGCTCACTGAGAAAAAACTACACGTAAAAGAAAGAGTTTTGACGGCTATTAAGTGGGGTCGGCTGTTTGGTGGATCTTTGCTTCTGCTCGGCGTTCGGGATGATAAAGAGCTGAGCGAACACCTTGACGTTGAGACTATTGGCCAAGGTGATCTTGAATTTTTGCAGGTTGTTGACCGGTATCAAGTTGGAGTGCAGGAAACCAATACTTGGACGCCTTTTTCCGAGAGCTATCTTGAACCGGAATATTACAACATCTTTGGATCGATTGTCCACCGCTCCCGCGTCATTAAATTTATTGGCAAACAACCAACATACTTAACGCTTCCCGTTTGTAACTACTTCGGTGAATCTGTTTTGCAGGATCTCTATGAAACCCTCCGGGATGCAATGCAGGGCCTCGCCGGAGCGAGTAATCTCACCCTCAAAGCAAATCAAGACGTGTTGAAAACCCCGCAGCTCTGGGATTTAGTCGGGACGCCGGAAGAAGGAAAGATCAATAAACGGTTCGCGCTCATGCAGGCGCAGCGATCATTATTGAATATGCTCGTTCTTGATTCTGGAGAAGAGTTTGAAAGCATCGCTACAACATTTTCAGGGCTTGAGGGTGTACTTGACAAACTTCTTGACATGGTAGTTGGCTCTTCAAACATTCCCGCCACAAGGTTTTTCGGCCAAGCTCCACAGGGCATGAACGCGACCGGAGAAGGCGATATGCGAAATTATTATGACATGATCGCCAGCCAGCAGGAAAACAGTTTGCGTCCGAAACTTGAGGCCCTGGATGATGTGCTGATTCGTTCTGCTCTCGGTGATATGCCGGAGAGCTACGGGTTTACCTTCAACAATCTGAATCAGCCGACGCAGAAAGAAGAGCGTGAAAACAAGGGCGTTGACCTCGACAACCTGAAAAAGCTCTGGGAAATCGGAGTGCCGGAAGAAGTATTGCTGAAAGATGCTCTTGAAATGGGATTAAGTAAAAACCTCACGATGGACTTAATCAAAGAACTTGCGGAGGATCCTGTGCATGATCCAGACAACGAGACGATCTAAAACGCCTCGGCCTGTCCGGGGGATAAAAGGGCACCGAACCAGCGAAGAGGTGATATTCCGTCGGGAGCTGCTTAATATCGTAAAGGCTCTCGAAGCGTCCGTAAAAGAAGAGCTACTTCCGGTAATCAGAGCTGATCTCAAAACAGACGGCCCGATTACTGATATTTTCTCGATTATTGCAAATCTTCGTTCTCGTGTCGGTGATTTGATGACTCTTGGAGAACACATAGCGCGGAAACTTGCGAATAATGTAGACGTCATGCAGTCGAAGAAGTTTTCGAACATGATGCGCCGGGCAGTCGGGATAGACCCGGCGGAAACGATTACTCCTGATATTTCGGACATCCTCGAAATATCCGTTGCAAATAATGTCTCGCTGATAAAGTCAATTCCGGAACAATATTTTGGAAAGATTGAAGCTCTGATCCGCCAGAATGTAGAAAAAGGCCGATCTTCCGGCAGTCTCCTCTCAGATATTCAGAACCTCAGCGGAGTCACGCGCAGTCGTGCAAAGCTTATTGCAAGAGATCAAACCGCGAAGCTGGTGAGCAATTTAAACCAGGCAAGACAGGAGTCCGCCGGGATTGTCGGTTACATGTGGCATAATTCAGGAGACAAAGCCGTGCGCGGGAATCCTTCAGGACTCTATCCAAACTCAAAATACAACCATTGGAGACGTGAAGGCAAATTTTATCTGTGGAAGCCAAGCAAGAAAGAAATAATTGCACCGGACGGGAAACCTTTTCGACAGCCACCGCCGGACGGACATCCGGGAAACGCTATTAATTGCCGCTGCACAGCTGACCCTGTCATATAACAAGAACATGAAATACAAAACAATAAATTTAGACTCACAGCATTATACGGAAACGCCTGAGGGGTTCATTATCGTTGATGCTAAACTCGGGCGGGTTGGCATTCAGCAATATCTCGAATCGGAGATTATAGAGGGCGGAGACCCTCTGAAAGTTGTAAATGTGTTCCGTCCTCCGGGAGAGGTCTTTTGTCCTGATTCTCTGGCGTCAATGTCAAATCTGACTGTAACCAACGACCACCCGAAAGAGCGCTGCGTTGATAATAAAACGTGGAAAAAGCTGGCGGTCGGATTTAGTGAAGCGGCGAAAGAGGACGGAGATTTTGTGCGCTCTACTCTGCATATTACTGATGCGGATGCAATAAGGGCGTGGAAGTCTGGGAAAAAAGAAATCTCTTTGGGTTACAGCTCAGAGGATTATAAAAGTGAAGGAATTTACAATAATGAAAAATATGAGTATGTTCAGTCTACAATAATTGGTAATCATATTGCTTTAGTTGACAAAGGGCGATGTGGGGGAGCGTGTCGAACTCTCGACGCGGAAATAAAAAAAGGTCATGGGGAAAACATGAAAATCAAAATTGATGGAGTTAGCGTTGAAGTCGCTGACGACACCGCTGCAACAGTGATTCAGCAAGCTCTCGAAAAACGAGATGCGGCGCTGGAAGAAGAGAAAAAGGACGCGGAGGAAACCAAAAAGGCGAACGACGCGGAGAAAGAAAAAATTCAAGCGCAGATTGACGAGCTTGAGGAAAAGCTTGAGAAGATGAAGGGCGACGCAGCCCCAGATATTAATAAGCTGGTTGAGTCTCGCCTTGTTACAGCTGAGACTGCCGGTGCGATCCTCGGGAAAGAATATCAGTGGAAAGAGAAAACGGATCAGGAAATCAAAACTGATTGCGTTGCCGCTGTCTATCCTGGTATCAAGTTGGATGGGGAGTCCGCTGACTATGTAGACGGACTTTTCGCCGCCGCAGCCACTGCAAAACTCGTCAAAAAAGACAATGCAATGGGAAAAATGCTGCAAGATGCAAAGCCGGAAGATATGCACAACGATGCACGCCTTGAATACATCAAGAGCATGAACGACGGAGGTAAAAAATAATGGCTGTTATTCAGAGCACCTATTCACAGTATTTTGAAGAAGGACTTGCAGGGAATCCTGCATATACAAGCGGCCTCCTTAATTGGGTCTCAAAGATCACCGACACCGCTATTGAGTTCGGCCTTGGCGTCGTTCGCGGAGCGCAAGACCGGTCTGTGATGCTCCCGGCTGCGACCGGTGGAGATTTCGTCGGCATTGTCCGTCGAACTCTTGCCGGATCCAACTCTGACAATGAGGCGACCGCCGCAACTGAAGAGGGTACCCTCTGGGATATTATAACCAATGGGACTGTCTATGTCGTCTGTGAAGATGGCTGTTCTCCCGGTGACGCTGTTTATCTACGTCATACTGCAAGCGGAGATCTGACTGCAGGAGGTTTTCGCACAGATGCGGACACCGCCACCGCCGACCTGATCAGCAATGCAACCTGGGAAAGTACCACTGAAGCCGGCGGAATTGCTGTCCTCAAATTGAATCAAGGAGTTTGATAATGTTGAAAACTGACGCTGCGGGAGTTATGGGATTCCTGCAAAGTAATCTTGCTTATATTGAAAAACAACTGTACAGCATCGAATATGCAGAACCCCGTTATAAAACGGCGTTTGCCCCCGGTGCCATTGATACCTCCGCAGGATGGGCTCGGACTGTCGAAATTTACAGTATGGATTCGGTCGGAATGGGTAAATTCCTTTCCGGCAACCCTCGCGATATCCCGATGGCTGATATTGGGTTCGCTCGTCATGTATCGCCGATTGAGTCCGCCGGTGTTGGTTATCGGTATTCTTATGACGAGCTCATGGCCGCGATGACCGCGAACATGAACGGTTCTGTAATACCCGGCCAGTCACTCGACGCTTCCCGCGCCATTGTTTGCCGCCAAGCTTTTGAGCAGCATATTGACAGAGTAGCGCTTTCCGGTGATGATGAACTCGGATGGGAAGGCCTTTTCGGGAACTCGAATGTTCCGACTGCAAACGTAGTCGCCGGAGCTGCAACCACGACTTCATGGGAAACCAAAACCGCTGATGAAATCATCTTTGATATTAACGATGCGATCAGTGATGTTTATGCTCAGACAAAAAACATCGACATGCCGGGCACCGTTGCACTTCCATCAAGTTCTTATATGTACATTGCCGGAACTCGACTCGAAACCATAACAAATACCACGATCCTTGACTTTATCAAAGCTAAGAACGCTTATACCGCGATGACCAATCAGCCGCTTGAAATCGTGCCTTATCTACATCTTGAAGAGGCTGGAGACAGCGACACGAAGCGCATGTGTGTTTACAAGAAAGACCCGATCAAGCAAAAAATGCACATTCCCATTCCGCTGCAATTCTTGGCTCCGCAAATGAAAGGCTATGAATATCAAGTTCCTGGTATCTACCGCCTCGGACCCGCTGAATGGCGTTACCCGCTGTCTGGTACTTATCGCGACGGAATTTAATCTTTGACAAAACGCTCATATTTGGAGGATTGAACATGGCAACGTACATAAATACCACGGCGAAGAAAATTACCGTGAACGTCAAGAACAAAAAAAACGGCAAGCTTGAAAAGATCGTTTTTATTCCCAACGTGCCGAAAGAGGTCGACGTTGACCTGATCATGCAGGCACGGAAAGAATACAAAGTTGTTCAGTATCATTTTACCGTCGGAAATCTGCGGAAGATGGGAGAGACGACCGCCGCAGTTGATGAAGCGCTCGTTACTCCCGCTGCACCCTCGGAGAAAGAAACTATGCTTGAAGCTCTGCAAAAATCTGGGGTCGAAGAGTTCGTAAAGCTGGACAAACGAAACAGCGAGGCGACCATCAAAGAAGCCTTTGACCGCCTGACTTCCGGCGACTTTGAAACAGAAACCGAGGCTGAATAATGAGCGTAACCGCTGCGGAGTTTGTAGAACGATTTCCCGAGTTCGCCGATAAAGACGATGCCCGCATTGAATTTTTTATTGACGACGCGGCGGTTGAACTCTCCGAATCAGCTTGGGGTGATCGTTATTATCTCGCTCAAAGTTATCTTGCCGCGCACAAGCTGGCCCTTGCCTCGGAGACTGAAAGTGGAAACTCTTTCGGCCTCTCTGGTATTGCGTCGGGGAGTGCGGATGGTATATCCACCTCTTTTCAAACGCCTGCTGATATTACAGCAACCTCGGCATATTGGATGGCGACAAGTTATGGCCGCGAATTTTTGCGTTTGAAAAGAATAACCTTTACTGCCGCTCGTGTTGTCCGCTTATGAGCAATGTAAAAATCACTCAGAAAAATAAGGGCTGGCTCAAGAGGTTGATGAAAAAGTACGACGGTGGCGCAGAAATAGCCGTCGGATTCCCCAGGGCGTCAGAAGCGGCGGCGATGCAGTACCCGACAGGAGAAAAAGTTATTGATGTCGCTCTAAAAAATGAATTTGGCCTTGGAGTACCGGAAAGATCATTTCTCCGCACCGGGGGGAATGAATTTGCAGAAGACGCTAAGCCACTGTTTATCAAGGCCGTGAAGAACGTAAACGCCGGGGGAAGCTTTGACGATGAAACAAATAAAATAGGGCTTAAAGCAGTCGCAGCGATACAACAAAAAATAAATGACATATCGAGTCCGCCAAATTCTGAAGCGACAATACAGAGAAAAGGGTTTAATAACCCTCTTATTGAAAGTGGTCTGATGAAGCAATCAATAACATTCAAGGTGCGTTGATGTTCCCCCCAGTACGCTCGACTATCACATTATTTCAAACCACGCTGACAGTTTTTGATGTTGCGACCACCACGGCAGATGGCCGGGCAGTTAAGACCATGGGCGATGATTACATGATAAAGGGAGTTATCCAGCCAGCAACGCCAGAAACGATTATCTACATGCCTGAAGGTGAAAAAATAGACGGGGCCAAGCTGGTACACTCGAAAACAAAGCTAAACGTTGGGGAAACATATTTGCGTTATGATGGGCTTGTGTACAAACTCAATCCAATCGCTAAATGGGGAGAATCAACAAACGGCGGATTTTATCGCTATATCTGCCCGGAGATAAACACAAGATCAGTCATCAATGAGTGATAATTTCGAAACATACCGGCAATCGCTCCGTTCATGGATCCTTAAAAAATTTCCTGACAATAAAGTCCTCTTCTCGGAATTAAACGCAGATCAGCCGAATGATCCATATTTTACGATAAAATTGATTCGGGTAAAAAGGCTACCTCACCCGGTTGAAACGATTATAAGCGCAGACGAAGAGACAATTGCAGGATATTTCCGGCTCTTTTTCTCTGTGAAATTTATCGGGGGCACAGATCCACAATCCTATTTAAGTAAACTCTCCAACAGTCTCCGATCTATCAGCGCTGAGTTATTTTTCTACGGCGCTGAGATGGGCGTTTGTGGCCTTGACGGTGATATTTTAGATCTGCCGAGTGTCGAGGGACAAGAGTGGGAGGAACGGGCAGCAACAACCCTTGTTTTTGATGTAATCGTTACAGATACATTTACGCCGGAAGTTTCGACGAGTGCAGAAGTAACAATAAACGATGACGATCCAGTCATAATTTCAGGAGATTAATTCATGTCTACATGCTCAGAGCGGTCTCTACCGCGTTCCATTGACGTTACTGTCAACGTAACCAAAGCGGATACCGCAAGAACCACTGATTTTTCAAAGTTGTTGATTGCGACAACAGATGCCCCCTATGACCAGGGCACTCCATACAGCGCCTATACGGATATTGATGGCGTCCTTGATGATTTCGACAGCACGCAAGAAGCATACAAAGCCGCGCGGGATTTCTTTGCACAAGATCCTCATCCCGTTTATTTGATTATTGGCAGAGTATTTACTGACCCAATGTCCGGATTTATGGAGACGAGAACGCTTGAAGATGGCGTCAGTGCTTCAGACTTCGCCGCCGTTACCGATGGGTATTTCACCATCTCTTTGGATGGAGTTTCCGAAGAAGTAGGCCCTTGCGATTTTTCTGTGGCCACCGATTTTGATGATATTGCGGATATTATCAGTGCTGCAATGTCTACCGGATCTTGTGTATATGATGCCACGGATTCAGACAATTTTATTTTCTACAGCGGCACAACCGGAGAGGGTTCCACCGTATCAGCCTTGACTGCCGGGACTTCAGGAACTGATATAAGCGGCGCAAGTTTTCTTAACGGTCTGGATTCCGATGATGATGATACAGACGATCTGAGGATTGTTGATGGATATATACCGGCAGGAATTGCCGACGAGCTGAGCAGGCTTGATGATGCCGCACAATGTGGCTCGATGAATTGGTATTCATGCGTATTGACTGCTGAGTTTAGAGATGATGCCGCCGGTCTTAACGACAATTGGAAGCCCCGCCTTGCTGCCGCATATATTGAGACTAAACGAAAGTTGCTGGGCCTCTGCTCTAATGATGTGCTGTGCTACAGCTCTGATATTGATAGCGATATTGGTTCAGACATAAATGATAATGGATATGCTCGGACGTTTGTTGTCTATCACGACGATGAAGAGTATTACCCTGAAGCGTCAATCCTTGCCAGATTACAGAGCGTTGATTTCAACGAGGCCGAAGGCGTAATGACAACGAAGTTTAAAAACTTGCCGGGCATTCCTACTGTTGGGATTACGTCTTCCCAGTGGCTTGTTCTTCAGGGGAAGCGGATTAATACATTTACGAGCGTTCAAACAGATCTCCGCACATTCCGGGACGGCACTTGCGGTAGTTCGAGCTGGTACATTGACGAACGATTCAACCTTGACGGCCTTGTTGATTACATTGAGACGTATATTTATAACGCCTACAAAAAGAATGATTATATCCCGTTCAGCTCTAAAGGTCGATTGATTCTCGAATCTGCACTCAACTCAGCTTGTTACGCTTTTGTAAAGAACGGAACCCTTGCAGCCCGCGACAGTACAGACAGCGAAACAAAAGAAACAAGCACCGAAGCTGCTTACACAATTTCAGTCCCATTGGCCGGTGATGTTTCCGAATCTGATCGTGAGGCACGTGTATGGTCTGGAATCTCAATTGATGTAAACCTTGCCGGAGCTGTCCACAGCACCACAATCAGCGTTGATGCTTACGTATAAAAAAGAGGATAAATAAATGTCAAGAATGGATTATTACGCTCAAGCACTTACTGCCGTTGTCATTGATGGCGTTTCCGCTGTAGATTTCGCAGAGGGCAACTGCATATCAGTCGAGAGCGGTGGAGAACAGGCGAGCTTGAATAAAGGCGCTGACGGTGCAAAAACATCTCTCGCTTTCGATGCTACCGGGAAGATCACAATTCGGCTCAAACCGACGAGCACAACCAACGACCAAATTGCAGGTATTGTCACGCAGCAACAGTCCGGCACATTCCCAGACCTCACGGTAACAGTGCAGGCGGGATCTGGCGAAACGCATACCGGTGTTGGCGGGTCAATTGTCAATATTGCTCCGGTGTCAACAGGCGGCGCGGCAATGGAACAACGCGAGTGGGTCTTTCAATTTGAAACCTTAACAACGGATTCTTGATAAATGGGAAACGTAAAAACGTTAACAATAGAGGATCGGGAATACACAACCGTTATTCTCCCACCGATCAAAGCCGTTATGCTACACGCTCGGCTTTGTTCAATGTTCGGCGGAACTATTGGAAAGATTCTCCCGAAAGATCTTGAGGGGCAGCAAAGCGCTGTCCTTCCGGTTATCGCTGCAGCTCTCCAAGGAGTCGACGCCGAAAAGCTCCCGGGCCTTATCGTTGACCTTATCGGGCAGGTGAAGCTCGGGGGAACATCTCTTGATAAAACGGTTTTCGATAAACATTTTTCGATGTATGGCGCTGATATTTACCCGTTAGCCGCGTGGGTGATCTGGGAGAATGTCAAAAGTTTTTTGGCAAAAAGCGGGGGCGGCTGGTCTTCAGTAATTCAGGAAATAGCGTCCAGCTCCCCCGCGACTATGTAGACCTGTATTTTTTGACTCGTCCAGTATTGGCGGGGATGTGCAAGTATGAATCGTTGAAAAATGGAGATGTGTCTATCGAGGACTTGCTTGATATGCACGACGCGTTGGATTTGCAGCAGTGGATTGAAACCGAATCAATGAAAGAGAGTAAATAAATGTCAGTTGTTGATGAACTTGTCACAGTATTAGGCTTCAAAGTTGATGACGCCCAGGCAAAACGGTTTGATGCTACTCTGCACAAGATCAAGCGCGGTGCGTTGGCGGTGGGGGCAGCTGTTGCGGCGGCCTCTACCGCCATCGGCGTTTTAACGAAAGGAGCCTCTGCAAATATCGACGAGACGGGGAAATTCGCTCGCTCGATGGGCGTTAATGTCGAGGCGTTGCAAGGATTTGAATTTGCCGCGAAACATGCAGGCTCGTCTGCAGATCAGATGCGCTCTGACATTGCCGGATTTACTAAGTCATTGGCGAGCCCAATTCCCGGAGAATATAATGACGCCCTCCTCAATCTTTTCCATATAAACCCTTTCGAAAAGGGTAGTCGAAAGCTTCGTGACTCGACAGAATTACTTCTTGAAGTTGCCGACAAACTGAAAGGCATGAGCGCACAAAAAGCGCTGATAATGGGCGGAGAGCTTGGCCTTTCTGAGGGAATGATCCGGGTTTTACGCGGCGGCAGTGAGTCGATTTT
>Ga0172378_10005532_pt1 | contig 11810 bp, 11 predicted proteins | sample GrowelOW332metaG_FD_119755 | JGI IMG/M metagenome (GOLD analysis project Ga0172378, IMG submission 119755) | Groundwater microbial communities from an aquifer near a municipal landfill in Southern Ontario, Canada - Pumphouse #3_1 metaG | ecosystem: Environmental > Aquatic > Deep subsurface >... | reverse complement strand
GCAGTAAGCAGGTCAGGGTATTTCAAATCGTTGAGCATGGTCTCATCATCAATAAGCCAAAATCGTTGAAAAGCACGAGCTTGGTCGGTGCTTCTGCCTTGGCCTACCAGATATGGAGGAACATCGGTGTTTTTCAGTTTCGAACTCACCAAAGGGGAAGCAATGACAAACAGGCTTCTCTCATCTACTTCATCCAACAACTTCCCAGGTTCCGTCGTAAGAGAAACTTCTTCAATCGTGAGGATATATCCTGATTGTAAAAGAGAAAAGAAGAGCTTGGGTCTCTGCACAGATAGCACAGTCTTACTGTAGGGAACATCCACAAGAAAGGTTACCCGGGGCAAGAAGATAGAGAACACCAAGATTGTTGCAATGAGCAACAACACAAGAGACAAGGGCAACACAATCCTTCTATTCATGCCCGAAACTGTACCAATCGTGTTGCCTGCAGTCAAGAAACAAGTGAATACTGGTTGACCACTTTCAGCATATTGGCTACATTTGTAACGAAAAGAACCTACCATCATACAAGGAGTAACCTATGACATCCTATAAAGAACTTGGTCTGGTAAATACCAAAGACATGTTCGCAAAGGCTATCAAGGGTGGGTATGCAATTCCTGCCTACAATTTTAACAACATGGAACAACTTCAAGCAATTATTCAGGCTTGTGTTGAGACCAAGTCCCCAGTAATTCTTCAGGTTTCCAAAGGCGCTCGAGACTACGCCAATATCAATCTGCTGAGAAACATGGCCCGCGGTGCTGGTGAATATGCCAAGGAACTCGGTTGTGAGATTCCCATTGTCCTGCACCTTGACCACGGCGACAGCTTTGAAACCTGCAAGGAATGTATTGACAATGGTTTCTCCTCTGTCATGATTGATGGTTCCCACCTCCCCTATGAAGAGAACATTGCAGTCACCAAGAAAGTGGTAGAGTATGCACACGAGCGTGGCGTAACGGTTGAAGGTGAACTTGGCGTGCTCGCCGGCATCGAAGATGATGTCGTTGCTGAAGTAAGCCACTACACCAAGCCCGAAGAAGTTGTGGATTTTGTCAACCGCACCGGTTGTGACTCCCTTGCCATCTCCATCGGAACAAGCCACGGCGCAAATAAGTTTGAGCCCAGCCAGTGTACCCGCAACGAGGAAGGAGTGCTTATTCCACCTCCGCTTCGCTTCGACATCCTCGAAGAAATTGAGAGACAGCTCCCAGGCTTCCCCATTGTACTCCATGGTTCTTCCTCTGTTCCCATGCAGTATGTAAACATGATCCTGCAGTACGGTGGACAGCTCAAGGACAGCGTTGGTATTCCTGAGGAACAGCTTCGCAAGGCAGCAAAGAGTGCTGTATGCAAGATCAACATCGACAGTGATGGAAGACTTGCAATGACCGCTCTTATTCGCAAGACCATGGCAGAGAAACCCGGAGAGTTCGATCCCCGCAAGTATCTCGGACCTGCTCGCGATGAGCTGAAGAAGATGTACATGCACAAGAACATCAACGTGCTTGGTTCTGCCAATCACGCGTAAGTTTCTATAGTTCTCAAAAGGCCACTGGAAACCCTGGTGGCCTTTTTCGCATATTGCCTAGGGGAGATACTTTGACACGCTTCCTAGGCATGTGTTATATTGTTTTGCGTCGGCCCTTTAGGCTGACTTACCTTCAACGATATGGTTTTCACCGAAAACAAAGGAGCTCGATTGGCTACAAAGGATTTGAGGATCAACAAACAGATCCGTGCACGAGAAGTATTCGTCATTGATGCAGATGGCAATCAAAAAGGTATCATGAGCGTCTATGACGCTGTCGCATTTGCAGATGAACAGGGATTGGACTTGGTAGAGGTTTCTCCAAATGCAAGACCACCGGTTTGCAAGATTCTTGATTATGGTAAGTATCGCTATGAGCAAGAAAAGCGCATGAGAGAAGCCAAAAAGAACCAGAACATCATCAAGATGAAGGAAATCCGGATGCAGCCCAAGATCGAAAGACACGATCTTGAGACCAAATCAAAGTTCATCGGTGACTTCCTCGACGAAGGGAACAAGGTCAAGGTAAGCATACGCTTCCGTGGCCGTGAACTTGCCCATACTGAATTGGGTAAGGTTGTCCTGGACAAGATACTTGCCCAGCTCACCGAAAATGGTGTAGGGTACAACCTTGACCGAGGAGCGATGATGGAAGGAAGGATGATGAGTATGATCGTCAGTCCCTCCAAGAGTGCTTCTGGATCGGGCAAGAAAAAGAATTAGTAACAGTATCCCGCATGGGATGGTGAATATGCAGCTCCAAGGGGTTCTTGTTCCTTGCGAGCGCAAGAATGGAAGGTGCAATACAATGCCCAAGATGAAAACAAGAAAATCCGCTGCAAAGCGGTACCGTGTGACTGGAACTGGAAAGGTCCGCTATAAAAAGCAGGGTCTTCGCCATATCCTCACCAAGAAGAGCAGCAAGCGCAAGGCCAACCTGCGTGCAACTGGAATCCTAGCAGACATGGAAGCAAAACGAGCTAAATCGATGCTTCCATACGCGTAAGGAGGGTGGGATATGCCTAGAGCAGTAGACGGAACGAAACACAAAGACAGAAGAAAGAAGATTCTTGAGCTGGCCAAAGGTTATTATGGTCGCAGAAGCACAAACAACCGTGTTGCAAAAGACGCAGTTGCAAAGGCTGGGCAGTATGCCTATCGCGGTCGTAAAGAGCGAAAGCGGGATTTCCGCAAGCTCTGGATTGCAAGAATCAACGCAGCTGTGCACGCTGAGGGTCTCAACTACTCCCAGTTCATGCATGGTATGAAACTTGCCAACATCGAGATCAACAGAAAGGCCCTCTCCAATATGGCTATTGAAGACAAGGCTGCATTCTCTGCTCTCGTTGCACAGGTCAAGGTTGCCTTGGAGAACTAACTCCTGGCAAATCGTCCAAACGCTGTAAGGAGGAACCATGTCAGTTGTCGATTCGGTAAAAATGCTTGAACTGCGAACCAAGAAGGCTGCAGGCCTGATTGCAATGCTCCGCAAGGAGAAGGAAGAGTTGCAGGAAAAGTTTGATTTGGTACATGCACACAATGCTGAGCTTGAAGAGTACGTTGAGAGTTTCCAGACGAGCAACAAACTTATTGAAGATAGTATTGCAAACGCCATGGACAATCTGTCTACCATCGAAGGACTGGATGACGTCCCCCTCCTAGATGATGCTCAGATTGAGTTGGAAACCGCAGATGGATTTACCAGTGGTGATGCCCTCATTGATGAGGAAGTCGATCTGGATGCCCTTCTTGAGGACAGTCCCTCTCTCTGATCCTTGTCCAAGTGTTTGGACACTGTCGTAAACGGGGCCCACGGGTCCCGTTTTATTATCTATGCCCCCTTTTACAAAGTGGGTTCTTATTGTACGATGTAGGTGTAGCAGACACCTGCTCTGATATTTGACAAGTTATTTTCCTGCGGTGTGCGCCTGGAGCCATAGTCTCTTGGCTCAACGTACACAAACGGGATGCGGCATAGCTGATTTGCATTGATCCAACTTCCTTGGGAGTTTAACGGAACAGAATTTTCAGCCAAACTGGTTTCCCACTTGAACCTAAGGTTCAAGAGCAATCTCCGGGTACGGCACCGCAGGTTTTCTCTTGCATACAGGAATAAATAATCCATGCCAGAACAACAAGATCCTTTGAAGCATTGTATCTTCATCTCCCTCCCCTCCTCGATGGAACGAGACATTGGTGATTTCCATATCGATAGTTCCATCAAGATTCCGGTCCAACTTCCCGACGGGAAGACCAAGATCGATGCAACGACCGATATATCCATTGAGTTGATTGTTGCCGGAATGTTGAAAATCATCGCCTTCAATTGGGAGCACGAACATGCGTCGTACTACCGTGATTTCGTACTTGCAGTCCAACCAGACGCTCCCGAGGAGCTTACCCTGGCTGCAATAGCCCAAGAAAAGAAAGGCAACTACACATTTGCCGAAGAACTCTTCCTCTCGGTGATTCGACTTGCACCACAAAGTACTTCGTTCATCAACTTGGCCACTCTCTACAGCAGGATGGCTATCCAGGATAGTGAGAAAGGCGAGGTCTATGATCTCTATCAGCAGAAGATGATCAACATCCTGCATGAAGGGCTGGAAGTAGTAGGTGAAGATGCCTCGCTCTATAGCGAAATTGGATTCTTCCACCTTTACCAAGGGAATGTAGAACTCGCTGGGGAATACCTTGAACAATATCTTGAGCTTGCTGAAGAAGGCGAGAAAAAAAAGCATGTCATGAACATCATGAAAGATATCAAAACCAAGCTCAATGATGATGCAAACCTCATGCAGGCCTATGATGCAATCCAGATGAATGATGAAGAAAAAGCACTGGAACTTTTGGCATCCTATATCAAGGACAACCCTAAGGTCTGGAATGCATGGTTTCTCAAAGGCTGGGCACTTAGACGCCTATCGCGCTTCCAGGAAGCTGAAGAAGCATTGGTACAAGCCCTTGCTTGGACAAAAGGAAGCAGTGATATCTATAACGAACTTGCGCTCTGCAGCATTGAAACAGGGAAAGCAGAACTTGCCAAGACCTACCTCAATACTGCAGTAGACCTCGATGATGATAATATTACACTGGTAAGCAACCTCGCATACCTCCATCTCAAGGATGGGGAACTTGACGAGGCCAGGAAATTTCTCGAGATGGCTCGAAGCATCGACCCGAAAGATCCCGTGATCATACAGCTGATGAAGGACTACCAGAACCAGAGTGGAGAGATCCTCTCCTCCCCTGTTGTTGAAGAGCTTGTCAGTGCAGAAGAAGTCATCACACAGAGCAAGGAAGAACGCCCCTTCTCCATTCAAGGAAAGGAAGAGACTGACGACATTGAGGCCGCTTTTTCCCTGGAGGATGAGGAGCGATGACCGTCACCACCCACAGTGAAGAGGAGACAAGGAACCTTGGCAAAAGCATAGCAAAGCAATGTAAGCCAGGCACAGTTATCTCCTTACGCGGTAGTCTCGGATCTGGGAAAACCGTATTCGCCAAGGGTCTTGCCGAAGGATTGGGAATTGGGGAAGCCATTGTCAGTCCAACCTTTACACTCATCCAGGAGTATGAAGGATCACTCCCACTTTACCATATGGATCTCTACCGAATAGAAGGCATTGAAGAGTTTGAGATGATCGGAGGGGAGGAGTTGCTGTATGGAAAGGGCGTCACCCTCATAGAGTGGAGTGAAAAGATTGAGGAGCTGCTTCCCGATTCAACAATTTTTGTGCATATTAGAATTATGCCTAACCAAGAAAGAATCATCACCCTTGAAGGGGTCCAACTATGAATGTCCTTGCATGTGACACTGCAACAGCAGTTTTGCACCTTGCGCTTGTCCGATATGAAGAAGACAAGCCGGTTTTCTATGAAACCAGTGCAACCACATTAGGGAACAAACATTCCGAGTTGCTGATTCCCAGGATTCTTGAGCTCTGTGGTCGATGCGACATCGATCTAAAAGACCTAGATTTGCTGGTATGTACCAGTGGACCCGGTTCTTTCACTGGGCTCAGAATTGCCATGAGCACCCTTAAAGGAATCTCTCTTGCGACAGGCAAACCATTGGTGTCCATTCCAACCCTGGATGTCTACCAAGGGTGCGTCAAGATGTACCCGGGAGCAGTACTTGCAACCATCGATGCGAAAAAACAGCGCTTCTATGCAGCGCTATTTGTGGATGGACAACGCAAAAGTGAAGATCTTGATCTCACTGCCCAGCAGATTGAGCAACTGCTCTCAGGCTATCCTTCCATCCTCCTTACGGGAGCAGATGCATCTCTCCTTGCCCATAAACTCAGCGAATCATTACAAGAGAAAGTGCTTATTGACACCCATGCTGGTGCAAATCTGGCTCTTGTACTCGCGGAAATGGGAAGGAAGCAGTATCTGGAGAGAGGTAGTGACGATGTAGGAAAAGGTCCTTCCTATGTTCGTAAAAGTGACGCTGAAATTGCATTACAAAAGATAATCCATTCTTTGGAGGTTTTACATGATTGAACAAGATGTACTGATCATTGGATCAGGGGTTGCTGGAATGTCCGCAGCCCAATACGCAGCACGTGCTGGTCGCTCAGTTACCCTGTTGGAGTCTATTGCTCCAGGCGGACAGACCATGTACATCGATATGATAGAGAACTATCCCGGTTTTGATCAGCCGATCAGCGGCTATGAAATTGGAATGAAGTTCCATGCCCAGGCAGAAGCTTTTGGTGCAAACCTTGTCTATGCCACGGTCTCCTCACTCAAGAAAGAGGGAGAGGTTTTCACTGCAGAGACAGTTGACGGGGAAACCTATAAGGCAAGAGCCGTTATCTTTGCCACTGGGGCAAAACACCGACATCTGGGAGTTGAGGGCGAAGAAAAGTACAACGGCAAGGGTGTCTCCTATTGCGGTACTTGTGACGGGCCTTTCTTCAAGGGGAAGAGAATCTTGGTCGTAGGTGGTGGTGATACTGCACTTACTGATGCCATCTATCTTTCCAAGCTCAGTGAACACATCACCCTGATCCACCGTAAGGACCGTTTCAGGGCACAAGATCATCTGGTTGAGCAGATTGAGCGTAACAAGAACGTTGAAATTGTCATGCAGCACACCGTTGAGCGCATCAATGGAGATGGAGAGAAAGTCACCTCTGTCCTGCTCAATGACCTGGCAAACGACAAGCAGTATGAACGTGAATTTGATGCAGTCTTCATCTTTGTCGGGATGATTCCACAGACGGAACTCCTTGACAAATCAGTGCTTGATGAGAGCGGATATGTTCTTACCAACGAGCGGATGGAGACCTCTATTCCTGGTCTGTATGCTGTAGGAGATGTGAGAGACACTGTATTCAGGCAGTTGGTAACAGCAGCCAGTGATGGAGCCATTGCTGCCCACTGTTCAAGTGAGTATATCGACGAATTGGAGGGAAATGCATACCGTTAGGGTGCATTTCCTAACTCATATATCACACAAATCTCCTTGACGATGACATAGCCTTAGTGTTCTAATTGAGGCATGAATATATGTATGGTATCGAGTGAATCTGTCCCCTTCTCTAAATCAGGGGGGCTTGCAGACGTAGTTGGGGCACTATCGGGAGCCCTCGCCATGGTTGGCGAAGAGGTCCGAGTAGTGCTTCCTCTCTATGGGAGTGTCGATAGAACATCCTTCACCGATTTACCGTTTCAAGGAGAGGTCTCTCTTCTAGGAAGTACCGAGTCAGTAACTTTCTGCGAGACTCGTCTTGGAAAGGTGACGTATTACTTTGTACAACACCCTTTTTACACGGACAGGAAGGGGATTTATGGCGACACCTCTTTTACCCCGTACCACGACAACCTGAAACGATTCACTCTCTTGAATAAGGCTGCCTTGGTTCTCTGCAAGCTCCTCGACTGGAAAGTCGATATCATGCACTGTCATGATTGGACTTGTGGGTTTCTTCCCTATCTCCTTTCTTTGCATGATGATCCATTTTACCAGAAAACCAAGAGCGTAATGACCATCCACAATCTAGCCTATCAGGGTGAATTCTCACGCTTGGAGTTGCTCAGTACTGACATCTTGCCTGACAACAGGATGTTCAGCGGAGAGACGCCGACCAAGCGTATCAATATGCTGAAAACCGGTTTGGAATTTGCCGATCGCATCACCACCGTCAGCCCAACCTATGCGAAAGAAATCCAGAGCAAAGAGTATGGTTGCTCTTTGGATGGACTGCTCACTGAACGTTCAGCTGACCTGGATGGTATCATCAATGGTATCGATCCGGATGAGTGGAATCCTGAAACAGATCCTTTCATAGAACATCATTTCTCTGCACATTCTCAGCAAGGAAAGCAGGTAATCAAGGCAGAACTGCAAGAGGAGTTCAATCTTCCAAGAGACCCCTCCATACCACTCTTTGCCATGATCAGTCGACTTGCCGAGCAAAAGGGGTTCGTCGAATTGCTTGAAGGATCTCCCTGTGCCTTGGAGCAGATGCTGCAAAAGCACACCATGCAGATGATCCTTATAGGTACCGGTGATTCTGCGATGGAGATAAAGCTCAGGGAACTTGGGGAACGCCATGAAAACCTCTCAGTGAATATCCTCTTCAGCAACAAGGCGGCTCACCGTCTTGAAGCCGGAGCCGACTTCTTCCTGATGCCTAGTCGATATGAACCTTGCGGACTCAACCAACTCTACAGCTTACGCTATGGTACCTTGCCTGTTGCCCGAAAGACAGGAGGTCTTGCAGACAGTATCATCGACCTGGATGAGAATCCTAAGGAGGGAACCGGCATTCTCTTTGAGAGTATGAGCGCTCGTGGTATACTTGAGGCAGTAGAAAGGGCAATATATTGGTGGGAGAAGGGTCCAAAGACACTCCAGACCATTCGAGAACGATGCATGCTTTGGGACAGTTCATGGGAGCGGTCGGCCAAGGCATATCAAACAGTATATAGATCCAGCTTAAGGGGGAAATGACATGCGAACTAGAGAAAAAACGATTGCGATTGTACTTGGAGGGGGAAAAGGTACCAGACTGTATCCTCTCACCATGGACCGTGCCAAACCTGCAGTTCCCTTTGCTGGAAAGTATCGATTGGTGGATATTCCAATCTCGAACTGTATCAACAGTGAAATCAGGCAGATTTACATCCTCACCCAGTTCAACTCTGCTTCGCTTCACAACCATATCTCCAATACCTATATCTTCGACACCTTCTCAAACGGGTTTGTCGAGATTCTTGCTGCAGAGCAGACCAATCAAACTGATACTTGGTATCAAGGAACTGCGGATGCTGTTCGTAAGAACATGAAGCACTTCCACGACCAGAATGCCGATTACTATATCATTCTCAGTGGAGACCAACTCTATCGAATGGACCTTGGACAGATGCTCGACAGACATATCAAGAGCGGTGCCGAACTGACCATTGCATCAAAGCCCATCAGCAGGGAGCAAGCAACAGGGTTGGGTATCATCGGCTGTGACAAGGATGGAATGATTACCGATTTCTATGAGAAACCAGCTATTGACCTGGACATCAGTGAATACAAGGTTGGCGATGAATTCATGTTCTCTTCCTTGGGAGTACATACAGGCCCAAGCAATGAGTACCTCGCAAGTATGGGTATCTACATTTTCAACGCACAGACGATGGAAGAGGTTCTGAACAACGACAAGACGGATTTTGGAAGAGAGATCATTCCCGATGTCATCAAGCAACGGAAGGTTGCCACCTACCTCTTTGACGGGTTCTGGGAGGATATCGGAACGATCAAGGCATTCTATGAGACCAATCTTGACCTTGCCTCGATCAACCCACAGTTCAATTTCTATGATGAAAGAATGCCGATCTACACCCACCGCAGACACTTGCCTGCTACTAAGGTGAATTTCTGTAATATCTCAAACTCACTTACCAGTGAGGGATCGATCATAACCAATGCCTATATCGTGAACTCTATCATCGGTGTACGTACCATCATCGAATCCGGAGCATCCCTTGATGGTGTCTACTGTATGGGTGCCTCGTTCTATGAGACACAGGAACAGAAGGCCGAGAATGCGAAGAAAGGCATTCCCAATATAGGTATCGGAAGGGGGACCATTATCCGAAAGGCCATCATTGACCAGAATGCCCGTATCGGGGACGGATGCCGTATAGGAATTGATGACATCCCTCGTCAGGAAGGGGATTTTGCAATGTATTCCATTCATGATGGGATTATCGTCATCAATAAAAATGCAATCATCAAGAATGGAACGGTAATGTAATATCAATCAGGTATTTCTACACAGCGGAAGTGATTAAACTTCCGCTGTTTCTTTGTTTCAACACTTTTCATAATCTGCTATACAGGCTATAATTATCGGAAGGAGTAGCACATGCTGAAGAATACAATTACACAAGAGATTGTCAATGGCCAGACAATGCTCGGTATTGAACTTGGTTCCACAAGAATCAAGGCAGTTTTGATCAACTCGGAAAACCAGCCCATCGCCCAAGGGGGGCATGACTGGGAAAACACCTTACTCAACGGAATCTGGACATATAGCCTTGAGGATGTATGGAAAGGCATCTCAACCTGTTTCGCCAATCTCCAGAAAGAGGTTCAGAGCAACTATGGTGTTCCGCTGAAAAAACTAAAATCCCTGGGTGTCAGTGCAATGATGCATGGCTATCTTGCCTTCGATGAAAAGGGACAACTCCTTGTCCCCTTCAGAACCTGGAGAAATACGATTACCGCCAAGGCAGCAGAAGAATTAAGTGACCTCTTTGATTACCCTGTTCCAGAGCGCTGGTCCATCAGTCATCTCTACCATGCCATTCTCAGTGGAGAAGAACATGTGGGAGCTATATCATTCCTCACCACCCTTGCTGGATACGTTCACTGGCAGCTTACCGGAGAGAAAGTACTGGGCATTGGTGATGCTTCAGGTATGTTCCCGATTGATACAGCAAGTGGACACTATGATACTGAAATGCTTGACCGATTCGCAAACCAGATACAAGATCGTAAATACCCTTGGGACTTAATCTCCATTCTACCCTCCATTCTACCAGCAGGTGAGCAGGCAGGTGTATTGAGCAAGCAAGGTGCGGCCTTGATCGATCCAAGCGGTATGCTGGAAGCAGGTACCCCACTCTGCCCTCCCGAGGGAGATGCAGGTACTGGAATGGTTGCAACCAATTCTGTGAAGAAGCGAACCGGAAATGTATCAGCTGGTACTTCCGTTTTTGCCATGATTGTCCTTGAGAAGCCTCTTTCCAAGAGCTACAACAAGTTCATTGACCTGGTCACCACCCCTGATGGGTCACTGGTAGCAATGAGCCATGGCAACAACTGTACCGGCGAGTATGACGCCTGGATGAGACTGTTCAATGAAGTGGTACAGACTCTTGGATTCTCAGTTTCCAAGGGAGAGTTCTATGACAAGCTCCTATTCAAGGCACTGGAAGGAGACAAGGATTGTGGTGGACTCTTGCCGTACAACTATATCAGCGGGGAAACGATGACTGATATCAATGAAGGTCGTCCTCTTTTTGTCCGAGAAACCAAGAACTCCTTCACCCTTGCAAATTTCATGCGTTCCCAACTCTTCACAGCGCTTGGGGTACTAAGAATCGGCATGGATATTCTCTTTGAAGAGGAACATGTGGCAATCGACGCCATCAACGGACATGGAGGCTTCTTCAAGACAGCGGAAGTTGGACAGAAGATGATGGCAAGTGCCCTGCATACCCCAATTTCTGTATTGAAGACAGCAGGAGAAGGTGGGGCTTGGGGCATCGCACTGCTTGCTGCCTATATGGCGCAGAAGAAAGATGAAACACTCTCTGAATACCTCGATTCAAAGGTATTTGCCTCTGCTGAGGTAACAACCGTAGAACCGACTGAAGAGGATATTGCTGGCTTCAACGCATTCCTTGCACGATACAAGCAGGGTCTTCCAGTTGAAAAGGCTGCAGTAGCTCATCTAAAATAACTGAGAGCACAAATGCATTAAAGAGGTCGATTCCTTACGGAGTCGACCTCTTCTTATTACCTATTGCCTATCTCTGTTACTTGAGCTTCCAAGCAAGATCAGAGAGGAACAACTGCTGCTTCATGGAAGCAACAGTTACATCCTTATGGATATGTACAAACTCGATACCCATGATTTCGCACCAATCTTCAAGCATCTCTGCAGTGGCATCATAACTCAGCACTGCATGGTGGGCACCGCCGGCAAGCATCCAAAGATGTGCTGCCTGGTATAAATCGGGTTCGGGTTTCCACATGACT
>Ga0172378_10005531_pt1 | contig 11812 bp, 11 predicted proteins | sample GrowelOW332metaG_FD_119755 | JGI IMG/M metagenome (GOLD analysis project Ga0172378, IMG submission 119755) | Groundwater microbial communities from an aquifer near a municipal landfill in Southern Ontario, Canada - Pumphouse #3_1 metaG | ecosystem: Environmental > Aquatic > Deep subsurface >... | reverse complement strand
TTGGATTTTTCTGGGGGGTGATTGAGAATAATTCTAAATGAACCACTGTAATAAGCTTTGTAAAAATTGATGACTTCAGTACGAGTCATGTTAGTGTAATATGCCGAAACATTGGCTAATTGAACAGTATCGCCTGGTTCGTCAGATTTAATACTGTTGACTAAATCAGGAAGAACAGGAGTTGGATTAATTAAATAGACAATAGAAAAAATATTAAAAAGACAAAATAAAACAATTAATATTTTTTTGATCATATTATTGAAACAACATCGGACGACCAAGTTTGTAATTTAGTTTCTTATTTTCTCTATCCCCTATTTTTTTAGCTGGAACTCCACCCCAAATTTCAAAATCTGGAATGTTTTTGGTTACTACAGCACCAGCAGCTACCACAGCACCTTTACCAATTTTAATGTCTGGCAAAATTATGACTCTAGGTCCAATAAAAACATAGTCACCAATTTCGACTGGTCCAAAAGAATTTTCATAATTACTGGAATGAATATTATGTTCATCATTGTAGATTAAAACTTGACTGGCAATGCCGACATGATTACCAATAGTTAATTTAGCACGACCATCAAGAAAACAATGGTCACCAATAATAGTGTCATGGCCAATTTTGATATTTGATGGTTTGAAAAAATTGGCACCGATATGAATAGTGGAATTCCATGGCATATCTATTCCTGAAACAAGATAAAAAATTTTTCTAAAAAAATGGATTGGAACGAAACCGATAAAACGTAAAACCATAAGCCAAAATTCGATACAGATGGTTTTAATACGATTGATTATTTTTTGAAAAATTTCTGAAGAATTTAAAATTTTACCAGTGCGATCTTTCATATGTTAGTTTAGCAAGTTTATAAAGTTTATAAAGCTGTAAAGTTAATTTTCAAATTTTTCAAAAACAGAAATAACAGATTTAGCAGTGTTTTCCCAACTGAAAAAATCAGCTCGGATTTTGGCTTTATTGGTTATTTTTTTAATTTCTGATGGTGCTAATTTTTCAAAATTAATTAATTGGTGAACCAATTCTTCTTGATTACCAGGATCGAAATAAAAACCATTATTTTCAATTACTTCTTTTAATGGTGGAATATTACTGGAAATTATGGGTGTATTTAACTTCATTGCTTCGATGACAGGAATACCAAAACCTTCATAAATACTGGGCATAATTAGCGCTTTAGCATTTAGATATAAAGTGGTTTTTTGATCTTCATTGATGAAATCAGTAAAAATAATATTTGATTCAACACTTTCTTGTTTAACGGTTTTAAAAATCTCATCAAAAAGCCAACCTTTTTTACCAGCAACAACCAACTTGGTTTCTTGATCGGTTGTTTTTAAAAATTCAGCAAAAGATCGAATTAAAAATGGAATGTTTTTATTTGGTTTAAGAGTACCTAAATATAGGTAATACTTTTTAGATTGGAGATCATATTTGGAAAGAGTTTTTTGTTGATCTTTTAAATTTATTTTTTGAGATTCTTCGACACCATTGTAGGCAATAGTAATTCTTTCAGAATTAATATGATATTTTTTTTCAATTTCGGTTTTTGAAAAATTAGAAACAGTGATAATATGGGCAGATTTTTTAATCGATTGTTCAGTCCAATTAATTAATTGGTAAAGATCTTTTTTAGTAAATTGACTTTGAAATTTAAGGTAACCTAAATCATGGATAGTTGGAATAGTGGGACATGGAGCAAATTTTGGAGAATAATGACTGGGAGAATAAAATAAATTTAATTTTTCTGGTTGAATAAATAAATGAAGAGGTAAAGCAAATTTTGTCCAAAGTTTTTTTGGTCCAAAAACATTATAATTCCAATTATTTCTTTCTTTAGGTAAATCTGATAATGGTTGGTCTTTTAAATAAATAATATATTTATTTTTTTGATCGAGTAAATAAATTTTTTTTAAAAGATTAAAAGCATATTGCCCGACACCAACTCTATTTTTAATATTAGCTTCATTACCGTCAATACCAATTATCATAAATTTTGATAAACAGATAAAGTTTGTTGAGCAGTTTTAATCCAATTAAATTTTTTGGCTTGGATTAGTCCGTTTTTAATTAATTTTTTTCTAACAGCAGAAACTTTGATTATTTTAGTAATAGCCTTAACCAAATCTTCGGTTGAATTAGGATTAATATAAATAGCAGCATTGCCGCTGACTTCTGGCATAGATGAAACATTACTAGTAATAATTGGAGTACCAACTTTTAAAGATTTGACAAGTGGCAAGCCAAAACCTTCATAAAATGAAGGATAAATTAAACAAATAGCACTGGCGTGAAGAGCTACCATATCTTTTTCTGGAATAAATCCGAGAATTTTTATAGATGGATCTTTAACACCATCAACATCTTCCCCCCAACCATATTTGCCCGTGATAGCTAGGTCGATTTTACAGTTTGAATTTTTTTTCTTAAAAATAATAAAAGCTTCAATTAATCTTTTGAGATTTTTACGTGGTTCACGAGTGCCTTGAGCCAAAATAAATTTATCTAAATCATATTGTTTTTCGATAGTTTCTTTTTTCTTTTGCTGTTCTTCTTTTGAACTTTTCAAAAATTTTCCATATTTTTCTTCGGCAGACTCATAAATAACTTCAATTTTTTGAGGATTTATTTTTGGAAAAATTTTTAATAAATCATTTTTAGTGCTTTGGGAGACACAAATAAAATTGGAACATTTTTTAGAAGCTAAAGCCATTTTGTTTTTATGAGCGATTATTACTTTTTTATGGTGCCATTCTGGATGTAGAAATGGTGTTAAATCGTGAACGGTAGTTATAGTTTTAGCTTTTATGGTTGGAGGTTGAGTCCAATCTGAAGTATGAAAAATGTCGCATTTACCAATAAAAAATTCGATTGGAAAAAGTTGGAGTTGGTTCCACAAAATTTGAAGAAAAGTTGGAGGTAATTTGTAATGGAAAAGTTTGACATTAGAATGATTTTTTTTAATTTCAAGAATTTCTTTTGGAAAAGGAAGACGAAAAGATGAATAAAAAAGTTTATAAGTGTTAGTTTTGTCTATTTTGATTAAATTTCTGACTAAGTTAAGAGTGTAGTTGCTAACGCCAGTTTTATAGGGAATAGTAGAAATATCTATGCCGATAATCATAATTAATTATTTGATTTTAACAATTTTTGGATTTGTTTGCGTTTTTTAAGCATTTTAGGAATGTTTGCTAAAACTTGACCGTATGTAGAAATTATAATGAATGGTAAATAAAAAAATGATTTTATTTTATAAATATTGATTATTTTTTTAATTAATACTAAAAAATTTATAAAACGTTCTTTGATAATTTTTGAAATATTTTTAAGAATTTCTGGTGTTGAAAAGTTTTTAATAATAACATAGTACCAATTTTTAGCATCCATTTTATACCTAAAGATACCCATTTTATTACTAGTTCCACCACCTAAATGATATGAAATAGCTTGAGGAATGTATAAAGATTTGTAACCTAAATTATGAAAACGTAAAGCAACATCAACATCTTCTTCATAAGCGAAAAAATCTTCATCAAAAGAACCAATTTTTGTTAATATTTTTTTATTATAAACAACGAAAGCGGCAGAAGTACCCCAGACTAGTTGAGTAGAAATTATAGATTTGAGAAATGGTTGACCATTGGAAATATTTTTACATTTTCCAGAATAAAAAAAATTTAAACCTTGAGATTCAAATTTTGTACCATCTTTAGTTAAAATAGTACCAAAAAAAGTGGCAATTTTAGAATCTTTATTTTTTTTAATGTTTCCAGAGACTAATTGAAACCAATTTGAATCCATGGTTAAGTCATTGTTCAATAAAACAACCCATTCGTGTTTGGCTTTATTAATTCCTTGATTGACAGCTTTTGCAAACCCATTGTTTTGTGAATTTAATAGAATTCGATAATTAAAAATTTTAGGAATTATGGTTTCGAAAATTTTAAGACTTTCATCGTGAGAATTGTTATCAATAAGAATTATTTCAAATTCAGAACTAGGGCAATTATTGATTGCCTTTTTTAAAGAATTAAGACAATCGGTTAAAAATTGAGCACCATTGTAATTAGGAATGATAATAGAAAAATTAATATTTTTATTTTTCATTAATTTTAGATAAATCAATTATATCGCCGATTTTAAGGTTTATTTTTTGAGAATCGTTGGCATTTAATTCGAGAACATATTTGGCTGGAGTTTGGTTTTGGTAAATTTTAGTCGAATTAGTTTCGGTGACTGTTTGAATATCTACTATTTTGCCGTCTTTATTTAACCAAATCATATCGAGAGGAAGAAGAGTATCTTTCATCCAAAAAGGTAAATTGGTTTCAAAACCAAAAACAAAAAGCATGCCACAATTTTTACAAAGAGTTTCTCGATTTGATAATCCTTTGGTTTTTTGGGCAGTAGTTTTAGCTAATTCAATTTCATAATTAATATTATTAATTTTAATTTTGACAGAATTTGATGGTGGAAGGTAAAAAAATAATTTCCAAATTAGCAAACCGGCAATTATGATTAAAAAAGGAGTAATTATTAGAATAATATTTTTTGGCATATTTTGTCGCCTACTTTTTTCCACGTATAGTTATTTTTAACATAATCATAACCATTTTGCCCCATTTGTTCTGCTTTTAGAGGATTATTAATAATTTCTTGAATTTTTTGAGTTAAATCTGACTGATCATTAGATTTGAATAATAATCCGCCGTTTGAATTTTTAACTAATTCTTTTAATGATGGAATATCAGCACAAATTACTGGTTTTTGTCGAGCCCAAGCTTCAATTATGACCAAACCGAAACTTTCTTGATTTGATGGTAAGACTAAGACATCAGATTTATCTATTATCCTAGATAGTTCATTTTGATTAAAATTAAAAATAAAATGAATATTGTATTTAATTTCTGATTTAAGTGAATTAATTAAATCTTCTATTTGTCGATAAGATAGGGTTTTTTGACCAGCAATGGTAAGAACAGAATTAGTTTTTAGTTCAGAAAAAGATTTAATTAATAAATCAACACGCTTGTGAGTGGCAAGTGAGCCGATGAATAGAATATTAGGACGTGAATTATGATTAATGTTTTTTTCTTCCTTTAAAAAATTTTTATCAACACCATTACCGGCAAGAATTATTTTTTGAGGATCAATATTAAATTTTTTAATAAAATAATCAGTTTCAAATTGGGTTAGTGTCCATAAATAATCTGCCTGTTTTAAGGAATTAATTAATGGTTTTTGCTGAAAGTCATTGTCGGTTGGATGAAAACTGGCATTGATTAAAAGTTTAGAATGGGTTATTTTTTTTAACCAACTGGCATATAAAACAATGGTGGTGGGAAGTGGGCCAGCAATAATTAAAGTTGGATTAAATTTTATAATTTGATAAGTAGCTTTAAAAAATGGAATAATTTTAAAGATGGGGCCTTTTTGAAGGACTTTTAGTAAATCTTGATTAAAAAATAAATTTAAAAATTTTAAAGGACGACGAAGATTATGATAGATAGGAAGTTTTATAAAGTTTTTAGCAGAGGGAGAAACTTTAAATTTTGGAGTTACAAAATCGTCAGTACTAGAACAATTGGAAGATAGGTAAAGAGTTTGGTGTTTTTGAGATTCTAAATATTGACCGAGTTTATAAATAACTTTTGAACCACCGTCAACTGCAGGAGGAAAAATATGGCTTATTAATAGGACTTTCATTAATAGCCTATTATACTTCGTGTTATTCTAATAATTGTTTATGTTGAATTTTTTAAAGAAAATTTTTGGGTCAAGGTGGTTCAAATTTGTATTTTCAGCTGTTTTAATTTATTTTGCTTTTAAAAAAGTTAATGTAGTTGAACTTTTTTATGAAATTAAGAGAATTCCAGTTTGGTTTGTGTTGGTTAGTGTAATTTGGAGTTTTTTATTAGTGGCATTAATTTCATTTAGATGGAGTTTATTATTGTTTTCAAAAATAAAAATTAAAACAATATTAACTTTTACTAGAGCTAGTTTTTTGGCGGCTTTTTATTCTTTATTTTTTCCAACAGCGGTGGCTGGAGAAGTTTCAAAATGGATTGTTGTTGATCAAAAATACCCTGAAATTCCAAAAACAAAAGTGTTGGGTTCAATAGTATTAGATAGATTTATAGGATTTTCTGTTTTTATAGCTTTAGGTTTAGTAACAACTATTATTGGTAAGAAAGCGGGATTAATGGTTCCCAATTATGTTTTTTATTTATTAATAATTTTAACGATAGTTTGTTTTTTGATTTATACAGTAATTTATTTTTTTGATGTCTCAAAAATTTTACCTAAAGCTAAGTTTTTAAACAAACTTGATGATGCTTTTGACTTATTGAAAGATAAGAATAAAAGTCAGATTATCAAATGTTTTTTAATATCAATAGTTAGTGAAACATTGTGGATTTTACAAATATGGTTTGTTGGCCAGCAATTTGGAACTAAAGTGGAAATATTATCTGTTTTTGTTTTTATTCCAGTTATATCGATGATTTTAATTTTACCAATTTCAATTGGTGGTTTTGGAGCTAGAGAACAATTGTATTTGTTGTTTTTTTTGCAAGCTGGAGGAACAACGGAAAGTATTTTGTTAATGTCAACATTTTTAGGAATTTTAGGAATATTTAATGCTTTGTTTGGTGGAGTTTTGCTGTTTTTTGATCAAGAAATAAAAAAGAAGATAGTTTATAGAACTTAGATTGTTGATGATAAAATTAGTAATTAATAATTAAAATAATAAATAAAATGATTTTAATTGTCGGCGGAGCGGGATATATTGGATCCCACATTAATAAAGAATTGTCTAAACAAGGTTACAAAACGGTAGTTTTTGATAATTTATCTTCCGGACGAAAAGAATTAGTGAAATGGGGTGAATTTTTTGAGGGAGATTTGGCCAATATTGAAAATATTCGAGAAGTATTTAAAAAATATTCAATTGAAGCAGTTTTGCATTTTGCCGCTTTTAAAGCAGTTGGTGAATCGGTGATTAATCCACAAAAATATTACAAAAATAATGTGGCTAATACTTTGAATTTATTTCAAGTAATGATGGAAAATAAGGTAAATAAATTTATTTTTTCATCATCGGCCGCTGTTTTTGGTAATCCTCAATATGTTCCAATTGATGAAAATCATCCACAATCCCCGATTAATCCATATGGTGAAACTAAATTAATAATTGAACATATAATGCGAGATTATAATCATGCTTATGATTTTAAATATGTGGCATTGAGATATTTCAACGCGTGTGGAGCTGATTTAGATAGTGAAATTGGTGAATGGCAAGGTAGTAGTTCAAATTTAATTCCATTGGTTTTAGATGCGGCAATTGGAGCTAGGGAAGATATAAAAGTTTTTGGAACTGATTATCCAACTTCAGATGGAACTTGTATTCGTGATTATATTCATGTAACAGATTTGGCTGAAGCTCACGTGTTGGCATTGAAATATTTAATAAATGGTGGAGAAAGTAATGTTTTTAATTTAGGTAATGGAAAAGGTTTTTCGGTTAAAGAAGTAGTTGATATGGCTAAAAAAGTAACTGGGATTGATTTTAAAGTGACTAATGCGGAGAGAAGAGCTGGCGATCCACCTGAGTTAATTGCTGATTCAAAAAAGGCGAGAGAAATTTTAAAATGGGAGCCAAAATATTTTGATTTGGAAACTATTGTTTCAAGTGCTTGGAATTGGCATAAACAGTTTAAGAAAACAGCTTAGACTAAAAATATGATTTTAAAGAAAGGTGAGCTAACGAATAAAGAATTGTTAATTAAAAACACTTTTTGGTTGAGTGGAATTGAATTTTGTTCAAAAATATTATTGTTTTTTATCACCTTAGGTTTGGTTAGGTATTGGGGGGCGGAAGAATTTGGAGCTTTTAATTTATCATTTGCCTATGTGACTTTGTTTATGATTTTAGGTGATTTTGGATTGACAACAATTACAACCAGAGAAGTGTCAAAACATAAAGATTTAAGTGAAAAATATTTAAATAATTTGATTGGATTAAAATTGGCATTGTCGATAATAATTTGTTTATTATTTGCTAGTTCTTTTTTGTTTATCAACAAACCAGTATCGATATGGTTATTAATTACAACTTTGGTTTATAGTTTAACTTTAATTTTTCAAGGAATTTTTCTGGCTATTTTTCAAGCGTGGGAAAAAATGGAAATGGTATTTTTAAACAAAATGGTTTTTTATGTAGGAATGTTGGTGAGTGCATTGTTAATTATTAATTTTCATGGAAATGCAATTCATTTGGTAATTGGTTATACGATAGCGACAATATTGACAATATTTTTGGGATTTTGGCAAACAAGTTTATTGAAAATAAAAATTAAAGTAGCTTTTGATTTTAAATTTTGGAAAGAATTAATTATCGAAGTTTTACCTCTTTTAGGAATGACGGCAGCGACGGTGGTTTATGCAAATAATGATACTTTACTAATTGGTCGATATTTTGGCAATTCTCAAGTTGGTTTTTATCAAACAGCTTATAAAATTCTATTTGCTTTTCAAAGTATTAATGTGATTAATAATGCTATTTTTCCAAGATTAACAATCTTATTTCATGAAGATCGTAAAGAAACAGCTAAAAAATTAATTAAATTAGTTATTGTTGTTTCTCTTTTAGGACTAATTCCATTAGCGGTAGTTATAACTTGGCAAAGAGAGTTGATTATGAAATTAATTTATGGAGAGGCTTTTATGGTTTCGGCGGGAGTGATGAGTTTATTAGTTTGGTCGGGAGTGATTAATTATTTTAGAGTTTTTGTGGCCAATTTGTTGATAATTAAAAAGAAACAAAAAATGGTTTTTGTAGCAGTATTATTAGGAACTGTGGTTGATTTAACTGTTAATTATTTTTTCATTCCAAAGTTTGGATTTATTCAGGCTGGATGGAGCTTAATAATTAGTGAATTAATAATTTTAGGAGTGATGATACTTTGTCTTAAAATTAAAAAAGTTGAAAATAATTTATCGACCAACAGATAAATAGTTAAATCCAAGATTTTTCATTTCTTTTTTGTCAAAAATATTTCGACCATCAACAACATTTGGTTTTTTCAATGATTTTTTAATTTCAATTAAATCAACATTTTTAAATTCTGACCATTCAGTGGCAATAATCAAGCAATCGGCGTTATTTACAGATTTAATTAAATCTGTTTCATAGGTAACAGTGTCTTTTAAAATTAATTTGACTGAATCAATGGCAATTGGATCGACAACGGTAACATTAACATTACGATCGAGAAGTTGTTTTATAATGATTAAAGCCGGAGATTCACGGGTATCATCAGTGTTTGGTTTGAAAGCTAAACCCCAAATTGTAATATTTTTATTGTGCAAATCATCACCAAGAAGAGATTGAATTTTAGGAAGAAGAGATTGTTTTTGAGCAGAGTTAGTGTCTTCGACAGCGTCAAGAATATTAAAATTAACTTTATTTTCACGAGCAATTTGAATAAGACCTTTAACGTCTTTTGGAAAACAGCTGCCACCATAACCAATGCCAGCATTTAAGAAAGCTTTTTTACCAATGCGATTATCAAGTTTCATGCCTTCAGAAACTTTAGTAACATCGGCTCCAATTTTTTCACAAATATTAGCAATAGAGTTTATAAAAGAAATTTCAGTAGCCAAGAAGGCATTGGATGCATATTTAATTAATTCAGCAGTCTTAATGTCGGTATTAACAATAGTTGAATTTTGAGAGGCGTAAAGCTTTTTTACTATTTTTTGAGCTTTTAAGGAATCAGTTCCAATTATAATTCGATCAGGATTCATAAAATCAGCAACGGCAGTCCCCTCCTTTAAAAATTCTGGATTAGAAACAATATCAAAATCATTTTTATAATTTTGAGAAATAATTATTTTAACAATGTCGCCAGTGCCAATTGGGACAGTTGATTTATTAATAATGACTTTGTAGCCATTCATGGCTTTACCAATAGATTCAGCGGCAGATTTTACATAAGTTAAATTAACAGTACCATCGGGCATAGGCGGAGTACCAACAGCGATAAAAATTATTTCTGAAGATTTAATTGCTTTTGCAATGTCGGTGGTAAAAGATAAATTACCGTTTTCTTGGTTCTTTTTAACTAATTCTGTTAAACCTTCTTCATAAATTGGAATAATATTTTTTTTTAAATTATCAATTTTCTTTTGGTCAATATCGACACCAATTACTTGGTTGCCAAGTTCGGCAAAACAAGTGCTGGTGACCAAACCAACATACCCAACTCCAATGACAGTAATTTTATTCATATGAAGACATTATAGTTGAAAATTAATAAAGTTTAAAGTTTATCAATTTGATTGATTTCTATTAGAAAATAAGTTGCTATAATTTCTGCTCATGCTTTATAGAATTCGTAAACAAATTACCACTTTTGCAAATATTTTGAATAGATATTTCTTTGGTTGTGATATGGGTGATGATATGCGTGATTTTCTGAATCATTTATCTTGGTCTATTATTGGAGTTTTTGTTGGTTCGGTTATGTTGTTTGTGTCTAATATTCTGATTGGAAAATATTTATCTCCAATAGAGTTTGGTAGATATAGTTTAGTGACGACAATTGCTGGTGTTTTAGTGGCTTTATTTTTCTTTGGTTCAGATAACACTATGGTTAAATATGTTTCTGGAAGTGATGATAAAGAAGAACAAAATAAAATTTTATCTAATACTTTAATTTGGCAATTAATATCGACATTTGTTTTTGGAATATTATTAATTGTTTTTTCAAAGTTTTTTGCAGATTTATTAAAAATAAGACAATTTTTATTTGTAGTGTCAATTTTTTATGGAATATTTTTGGCAATTAAACTTCAATTAGATAATTTTATTAAAGCAAAAAAGAAGTTTAAATTTCAAGCAAAAATAAAGTTTTTAGAAAATATTTTAATACTATTTTTAGTGTTTTTATTTTTGATTTATTTTAAATTTGAAACTTATAATTGGGTAATTTTTTCTTTATTTTGTGGAATTTTGTTGGTTATTGGATTTTATACATTTTATATATATAAAAAGATAAGAGTTTGGAGTTGGGAAACTTTTGATAAAACTAAAAAATATTTATTAGTGGCATTAAGATCATCTTTAATTTGGATTATTGTTGGAAATATGGATAAATTTTTTGTTTCTGGATTTATGGGATTATCTGATTTTGGAATTTATAGTGCTTATTTAATAGCTTTTAATACTTTCATAATTCAACTTATTTTTGCAATTGGAAATGTATTATTTCCAACTGTTAGTAAAATTGAAGATAAGAAAAGAATTATTGTAAAGATAGATAAACTGTGTATAAAAATATTCATACCATTTGTTTTGATTTGTTCTTTAATTGGATTAATGGTTATGAAAATATTTGGTAGTACTTATAGTGTTAATTTATTTTTTATTTTGTTAACAGGGATAATAGCTTGGTTACAACTAATTGTGGTTCTTTATAATGGAATTGTGGCCTCGTCTAGTAAATTGTTTAAACAAACTTCAAAAGTATATTACTTTAAGCCAATATTTATGATTTTTTTGTATTTTTTAGCGGTTCATTTTAATTCAATAAATATTTTAACTGTGTTTATTATTTATATTTCTTCGTTTGGATATGATATTTGTAATAGTAGGTTAGCGTTTAGTAGACTCTAAAAAAATGGAGAATGTTTTATTAATAGGGATAAAATGTTATAAATTAGACAATGAAAAGAATTAGTGCTTTTTTTTTAAAAAATAATTTTTTGATTATTTTTGTGTTTTTGGGTTTG
>Ga0172378_10005530_pt1 | contig 11812 bp, 9 predicted proteins | sample GrowelOW332metaG_FD_119755 | JGI IMG/M metagenome (GOLD analysis project Ga0172378, IMG submission 119755) | Groundwater microbial communities from an aquifer near a municipal landfill in Southern Ontario, Canada - Pumphouse #3_1 metaG | ecosystem: Environmental > Aquatic > Deep subsurface >... | reverse complement strand
TCGTTGGCCATGGCGATGGCGGGAATGATGTGTCCCCCGGTTCCGCCTGCTCCAAAGGCAAACTTCATAGAGTCCTCCGTTGCGCACTGATATTCAGAATCACGCCTACTGCTACGCTATCCATCATCAGGGCGCTACCGCCGTAGCTGATAAAGGGAAGAGTATTGCCTGTGGGCGGAAGGATGGACATGGCCACCCCAGTATTGACCAGGACGTTGGCGTAGATGTTCAGGGCCATTCCTACACCTAGAAACCGGTAGTATTGATTCTCATGTTTGTTGGCCATCTTGACCGAGGCAAAAAACAGCAGACTATGCAGCATAAATACCAGCATAGCTCCCAGATATCCCCATTCCTCGCCGACTATAGTGTACACATAGTCTGTTCTGGCTTCAGGCAAATAGTAGTGTTTGGCGCGACCACGGGCGATACCTGTACCGAACAGTCCACCACTGGTGAGGGCTGTAAGGCTTTCACGCACCTGATAATCAGCATTGGCGGATTGAGATAGATCTCTTTCCTTGAAGAAGAGGCTGTATTTCTTGAAAGTACGCATACGCTGCATTCGGAAGCTGTCGCCCTTGGTGATGATCAGCATTCCGGCGATCAATCCCACACCCAGGATAATGAGCAGAATACGCTTGCGAATACCTGCATAGAAGAGCATGCCCATCAGGGTCACACCCCCGATTATGATCGCAGATAAGTGCTTTTCCACAAAGATGAGCCCAAAAACCAGGATACTTAGCAAGGTCAATTCGGGAAATGCCTGGGGGAATTGGAGGATGTTTTTGGTTGCCTTTAGCAGCTCATTCTTTTTATCCAGCACATTGGCGAAAAAGAAGACCATGGCTACACGGGCGAAGAACGAAGGCTGGATGTTTATAAATCCCAGGCTCAAACCACGGGTAGCACCCTTGACGGTATTCCCTTTTATCAGCACCATCAGCAGCATCAGAATGGAGATATAGACCAGATAGGTATTGGTAAAACGGAGCTTCTCCAGATTCGGATAATAGAGGATAAACAGCGCTACAAGGCTGGCCACGATGATAAAGACCAATTGACGGTAAAAGTACATCATCGAGCTCTGCACGGAAGAGATGTCCACCATCACAATTAGGCCGATGATCGCCAGCAGCGCATAGCAGAGCAGGATGGTCTTGTCAAAGCCTACTACATAGCTGCCCAACCTATTCTTTTTCACGTTTCAGCTCCTTGACTATGGCCTTGAAAGTGTCGCCGCGATGTTCAAAATTCTTGAAATGGTCAAAACTGGCGCAGGCAGGGCTTAGCACAATGTTATCCCCGCTTGTGGATTCTTCAAACGCTTTACGGATACAGGCTTCAAAATCGGGCTCAAAATGCAGAGGAAGCTTGCCCAACCAGGCTTGACGCATCAGATCCAGGGTTCCACCGGTTACGTATGCCTTCAGGGCATTCCTCTTCAGCGCTTCGGTGAGTACACCAAAATCCTCGCCTTTGTCAGATCCGCCCAGGATCACGCGGATCGGGCGTTCAAAAGATTCCAGAGCACTCTTTACCGAATCACAGTTGGTGGCCTTGGAATCGTTGTAAAAGCTGACGCCATTGATGGTGTCCACATACTCCAAACGGTGGGGGAGAGATCTAAAGCTCTTGCAGGCGTTCATCGCTTTACCCATGTCCAGATTCAGGGCTTTCGCGCAAAGCAGCGCTGCCATCACATTCTGCACATTATGCGGACCCTTGAGGCTGAGATCATAAATGGAAAGGAGATGTTCACCGACATGGATAAACTTGTCCGCGAAGAAAGCCGTGCTTTGAGTATTGGTAAGAGAAAAATCCATCATCTGTGAGAGGATGCCAGATGAGTATCGGGCAATCTCGCTGGAATCGCGGGATACTATCGCGTAGTCAGACTCGGTCTGAGCACTGAAGATGCGCATCTTACTCTTGCAGTATGCGCTATATCCGGCATAACGATTCAGATGATCCGGAGTGATATTTAGCACTGCTGCCACATGAGGAGCGAAACTTTGGATCAGATCCAGCTGGAAGCTGCTGATTTCCAGAACGATGTACTCAATGCCAGGTTTGTGAATGGGGTATGAACAAAATGCGTCGCCGATATTTCCAGCCAGGATACTCTTTTTGCCCAGGGAAAGCAGGATGTGATGGATCAGGCTGACAGTGGTACTTTTCCCATTTGATCCAGTGATGGCGATCACCACGCTGTCAGAGGATTTTATCCGGTATCCAAACTCTATCTCCGAGATCATTTCTATCCCGGCTTCCTTCCCTTTTACGATGATCGGAACATTCAGGGGTATACCCGGGCTGACTATCCAGATATCACAACCCAGTAGCTTGTCGCTGTGTCCGCCGAATTCGCACTCGAAGTCTCTGGCTAGTTCACTCGCGACAGCAATCTTATCCGCGGCTCCTGAATCGCTAAGAAAGGCCGTTCCACCCAATTCCTTTATCTTGTAAGCAGCAGCGATGCCGCTGCGGGCCAATCCCAATATTCCATACTTTTTGCTGGCATCAAACATGAATCCAACCTCTTGTTTATCGCAATTTGATAGTGCTGAGACCGATGGCCACCAGTAGAATGGCAACGATGTAAAAGCGCATGACAATCTTCGTCTCATGTATGCCCTTTAGTTCAAAATGGTGGTGGACCGGCGCACACAGAAAGAGCCTTCGCCCGGCACCGAATTTCCTCTTGGTGTATTTGAACCAATACCGTTGAAAGATCACGCTGAAAGTCTCCATCACGTATATAAAGCCGATGATCACCAGGAAGATCTGTTCCTTGAGCAGTACTGAGATCACTGCCAGAATGCCGCCCAGAGCCAGCGATCCCGTATCGCCCATGAAGATCTGCGCGGGATAGCTATTGTACCAAAGGAACCCGATCAGAGCTCCCATCAGAGCGGAGATAAACACCGTCAATTCGCCGGCATTCATTATATATTCCAGGTTTAGATAGTCCGCGGCGATGTAATTGCCTTTCAAATAGCTCATTATCCCCAGACCCAGAGCGGAGAAGGCCAGAGTCCCTGCGGCCAGACCGTCCAGACCATCGGAGAGATTAACCGCGTTTGAGGATCCGGTGATCATGAATATGGTAAAGGGGATAAAAAGGATTCCAAGCTCCAGATACATGTTCTTCAAGAAGGGTATCTGAACTGCAGTAATATGGTCTCCGGAAGCCGCGCTGTAATATATGGAAAGGGTCAGGATCAGACCGATGGAGATCTGTCCCCACAGCTTGTACTTGGGGATCAAGCCTTTCTTGGCTTTCACGAAGTTTTTCAGATAGTCATCCAGAAAGCCCAGAATACCCAGCCATAGGGTGCTGAGATACATCATCAGAATCGCGTAATTGGTCAGGATGTTCCACATCAGCGATGCTGCCATCAGCGCAACCAGGATCAACAGACCACCCATGGTGGGTGTCCCCGCCTTCAGCCTGTGCTTCTCTGGCATGTCTTCATCGATGCTCTCCACGGCGGCTTTGCGTCTTAACATACGGATGAAAAATGGGCCAAAGAAGAGAGTGAAAACCAGCGCAGTAATGAAAGCTCCAATGGAACGAAAGGTTACATAGCGCAAGACATTGAAGACGATCGAGTATTCGGCGAGCGGATATAAAAGATGATACAGCATCAGTCCTCTCCTCGTAACTTGGGTAGTAGGCGCTCCAAATGAATGCCATGGGATGCTTTTACCAGAATCACCGTGTGTTCAGGGAGGGAAGGGAAGTCAGCAATCAGGTCTTCCACGCTGGGATAATGCCGGCAAGGTTGATCGCTGAATGCCACCGCACGCTTCCCCACGGTGTAAAGTTCTTCATAGCGGATTTCGGCAAGCATCGCACCGATCATTTGATGATACATGTCTGCTTGAGTTCCCAATTCCAGCATATCACCCAGAAACGCCACATGCGGCTTCTCGGGATGCAGATCACGCCAAAACTCCAGGGCGGATTGCATGGACACAGGATTCGCATTGTAACAATCAACGATTAAATAGCCCCCTCGCAGCTTCTCTACTTGCATCCGCATATCCAGTGAAACGGGCTTGAATAGGGCCTGCTGAATCTCACTGGCCTCAATGCCCAGATTTAATGCCATGGCTATGGCAAAAGCGCTATTGATCACGTAGTGTGGCGCGGAATATGGAATCGTGTAGCGGGTTCCACTCAAATCAAAGCTCTTTCCCTGAGCTTCATCACGCACATCTGAGATCCGGTAAACAGCATCATCCGCATAACCCACAGACTTCCCTGATTCATGGTATAGCTCAAATCTGGGATCATCCGCAGGGTAGAGCCTGAGATCCAGGGCACGATGGAAGAGATCAGTCTTTTCACGCATTACTCCGTCTTCGTCCCCAAAATACTCCAGATGAGACGGACCTACGTTCAGAATGATGCCAGCATCCGGCATTATGGTGTCGCTCAGTAGCGCGATCTCCCCGAAGTGATTGGTGCCGATTTCAAACACGCCAAAGCGATGATTGGGCTCAATTCGAAGGATGGTTTTACACAGACCAATGATGTTGTTCTCATTCTTCAAAGTCTTCAGAGTGGGCGCAACATATTCCAGGATTGCCGTTAATAGCTCCTTGGTACTGGTTTTCCCAGTGGAACCGGTCAGAGCTGTTTTGTGTATATCAAACATCAGGAGATACTTCTGCATCAGTTTTGACATCAGTAATGCGCAATCAGAAGTCTGAAAGTAACGCTTCTGGTCTGGGAGCGCGATAGTCCCCACGGCAAAACAGCTATCCTGCTTTAACACATTGGAGATAAATCGATTGCCGTCGAAGTTTTCACCTTTGATGGCAAAGAACATGGATCCTGGTTTGATGGAACGACTGTCCGTACTGAGAAAGCGATAGGATGCTCCATCGAAAGCGCAGTTCTCGTCCAGAGGTAGCTCCTCCACGATTGCCAGCATCAAAGGATCCAGTGGCAATAGCATCTCATCGTCGGCTTTGTTCTGCTTCGCAAGTAACAGGGCTTCCCTGGCAGCTTCCCGATCATCAAAGTGATGGCGGACACCCTTTATTTCCTGATAGTTCTCATGTCCCTTGCCGCAGATCAGCACGACGTCACCTTTCCTGGCGAGCCTGATGGCAGAAGCTATGGCAGTACCTCGATCGCGGATAATCCACCAAGGTAGGGAGAGTTCTCGGTCGCGTACGATATCCTGGATGATTAGATTGGGATTCTCATGGCGGGGATTATCGTCGGTGATGATGACAGCGTCACTGAACCTGAGCGCTGCTTGCAGCATCAAGGGGCGTTTGCCGGTATCTCTGTTTCCTCCCGCTCCGATCACGCTGATTACGCGTCCGTGCGGGAGTTTGTTTATGCTTTTCAATAGATTGATAATCGCATCCGGTGTGTGGGCATAATCCACGTAGATGCCAATTCCCAGGTCATTTGTAACTGCTTCGATGCGTCCGGGGACTGGCATCAGTCTTTCGATCAGTTTCGTGAGTATCGCTTTATCATGCTTTGCTGCCAGCAGTGTTCCCAGTGCCAGAGCGAGATTATCCACATTGAAGGATCCGATAAGGGGACTGGCGATCTCCATCTCTTGCTTATCCTTGCAGACTAGTTTGAAGGAAGATCCATCTAAGCGTGTTTGCGCCTCGGTGATCATAAAATCCGCATCGGAAGGATGCCCTATGCTGAAAACCCCTGCACCTGTGCTTTGTAGCCGATCCGCGATTATCCTGCCGTGATCATCGTCGATGTTTACCACACTTACCGCGGAGTTCCGGATAGCTCTTTCAAAGAGCATGTATTTTGCCGAGAAATACTCATCCATATTCTTGTGAAAATCCAGATGATCTCGGCTGAGATTGGTGAACAAGCAGTAATCGAACTGAACATTATACACCCGGTCCAGAGCCAAAGCGTGTGAGGAGACCTCCATCACTACATGCTGCACCCCCGCTGCTGCCATCTCCTGGAAGATCGCGTTCAATTGCATGATATCCGGAGTTGTATGGGCTGTCTCGTGCTGCTTCTCGTTGATCCGGTATCCCAAAGTGCCGATCCATCCGCAGGAGTACCCCATCAAGCGTAGAAGCTGGAACAGCATGAGGGAGACGGTTGTCTTGCCATTGGTCCCGGTTACTCCATACAGGGTAAAGTGCTGCGATGGTCTTCCATAGTATTCTGAGGCATAGAGGGCGGCTGCTTTGCGGCTGTCTTTTACTTGAATATCAGCTTGATGATCTTCGCCAACGATCAGGGCGGCACCTAGTTTTCTGGCCTCACCGATGAGCTGATGGCCATCGAAACGTTCACCTTTAATAGCGATGAAGGTATCGCCTGCTTTGATCTCCCGGTGGTCGGTTCGCGGAAAAGGCAGGGACTCATCGTGCCATTCAGTTTGGCAGTTCACGAGTAACCCGTGTTCTTCAAGCAAAGTCAAAAATGTCTTCATCAAAGCGACGCCTCCACCAGACAGATGCTCTCGTTGCTGATTCTTGATCCCGGCAGGAGCGACTGCTTGCGTACAATTCCGGAACCGTTGATCCGGATGGGAACTCCGTTTTCGGTGGCCATCTGAACCGCCTTGCGCAGGGTCATGCCCACCAGATTGGGCATGGTCCCCTTGATCACTGTTTCTTTGGTTTCGGTCTTGGCCTTGCCAAGCTTCAGAGTAATGGGGTGGTTGCGATCCACCGAGATTCCCGCTTTGGGGAATTGATCGATCACCACAGACGCACTGTCGGGGCCTTCCACCTTGTATAGGAAGCCGTAGCGATTCAGTATTTGCTCCACTGAATGGATGCTTTGCCCTACCAGGTTTGGCATTTTTTGTGAACTCTGCATCAACCGCTCATTGTAGGGCAGGATGTTGCAATCCGGCATAAAGAGTATGTTTTCTACGATCTTGCCAAAGGTGGGGGCTGCGCTCATGGATCCAAAGCGGAAATAGTGATCAGGCTCATCATAAAAGACTACGATCACCATCTGGGGATCTTCCACGGGGAAGAGTCCCACAAACACAGCGTTGTACTTGCCGCTGGAATATCCCCGGGTCCCCTCAACGTTCTTCTCAGCTGTCCCGGTTTTACCACCCACCGTGATGTAATCCATCTTTATGTGTCGCGCAGTGCCATCGTCCACCACGTCCTGGATGTACGACAACATGGTATCACAAGCTGCTTTACTGGATATCTGGCGTAATACTGAGGGTTCAAAGCTTTCCAAAATGTTACCGTCATCATCCCTGTAGCTATCCACAATCGTTGGCTTCATCAGCTTGCCCCCATTGGCTATGGCGGAGTATGCCGCAGCCAATTGAATAGCTGTCACAGAGATTGATTGACCAAAGGACAAGGAATGGAGTGAATAGCCGTCCCAGTTTTCCAGCTTGGCAAAGAGGCCGCTGGATTCTCCAAATAGATTCAGTGCGCTCTTTTGTCCAAAGCCCATGGAGATAAACTCTTCATATAGCCTTGTGCTGCCAATGCGTTCGGCGATTTTCGCCACACCTACGTTGCTGGACTTGGCGATGATTCCTCTGGCATTCAGAGGTCCGTAGTCATGTGTATCTGTGATTTTACGCCTGCCAACCTGATAGTGACCGCATTCGATCAGTTCATTAGGTTTTACCAGCTTGTATTCCAGTGCGGATAGCATAGTGATCGGTTTCATGGTGCTTCCCGGCTCAAACATAAAGGAAGCAGGGATGTTTGAGCGGCTGCGCACAATGTTTTGATCGTCGGTTTTGTCGCTATTGGAAACTCCTGCCAGGGCGATCAGTCTTCCGGTTTTGGGATCCATCACCACTGCTCCGCCATGCAGGGCTCCATACTTTTCCACCCCTTCGTAAAGGGCGTTTTCCACTATTTCCTGCACCTTGGAATCTATTGTGAGATACACGTTTTGCCCGTGTCTGGGTTTCTTTTCATGCAGATCGGGGTAGGGAACCCTGTTGCCATTGGCATCAAGTACTATTTCCCGCCATCCGTATCCACCCGCGAGATTCTTGTCAAAGGTGGCTTCCAGACCGTTCATGCCCGATAGCTTGTACAGTGATTTGCTGTTGGTTACGGGGTCATAACCGCTGGATTCTTCTTTCACCGATCCCATCAAGCGGGCTGCAAGTACTCCCTTGGAGTATATTCTACGCATCGAGGCAAAATTGTGGATCAGCCCCGGTAGCTTATTATTGGAGAATGCCTGGATGATGTTGTCCAGCTCTGCTTCGCTAATCTTGTTGGATATCTGGATGGAGGAGTTCTTGTTCCCCTTGTTCATTCGTTTCAGCACTGCTTCTTTTTCCACATTGCTGTACTTGGCAATGGTCTCGGCGATCCGGTTAAAAGCTTCATCCCGCCCGATATCATTGCGATCTGCCCAGGTATTTACAGCACCCCGGTCGATGTCTATCTGATAATAGCTAACGCTGCTGACCAATAGGTTGCCCTTGGCATCATAGATCGCGCCCCTGCGGGGAACTAGAATTTCTTTGCGCGGGATATAGCGTACGCGCCGCAGATGGGCAAAATTGAAGGGATCCAATATCTGGATGCAAAAAAGGTAAGCGCTCCACAGTACTGCTGCCGCACCAAAGATCAGGACCAGGAAGTAGTATCGGCTTTGCATGATCTTTAGTCTAGCATGATTTCCACGTTTTTGGCTTCCGCCTTGGAGGCGATCAAATCGATGATCGTATAAGAACTTTCTTTCTTGTCCGGTGCCGGCTCGTGAACGTAGATCACCTTGCCTTGCTCCTGATCCGGGATAAACTGGCTCAGCTCCACCCGCACCAGTGAGGCAATGTGTCTGCCGCTACGCAGATCGTCATGCTCCACAAGCAGCTCGGTATTGATGTTTTTCTCTGCATTAAAGGTCTTTTCCAGATCCGAGAGCTTGCGTGTGTCCGCCACCACCCGGTTGTTGTTATAAAAACTCAAGAATCCGCATATGGTAGCTAGTATCAACAATGCGATCAGTCTTCCTCTCATTTTTCCCCCATTACCTTTTCCGCCGCGCGTAGTTTAGCGCTGCGGGAGCGTGAATTATCGTCAGTTTCTTCTGGAGAAGCCGTTATCGGCTTCCGGCAGAGTAGTTTTAATTGCTTATGGTGGTCGCATACGCAGTGAATGATCGCCGGAGGGCAGATGCACCCTGTGGCAGCCAGACGGAACGCATTCTTTACGATGCGATCCTCCAGTGAGTGGTAGCTCATTACCACGATGCGGCCTCCGGGATTGAGCAAATTGATGGAATCATTCAGGGCAATGCTGAGCGAGTTTAACTCGTCATTCACCGCGATGCGGATGGCTTGGAAAACACGTACCTTGGTCTTCAGAGATTCTTTGCTCCCCGTTCCGGCTACGCTTTCGATCACTCTGGCCAGTTGACCAGTGCTGCGAATCTCGTCCTTTTCTCTTTCCCTTTCGATGGCTCTGGCAATTCGCCCGGCACCATTCTCTTCACCGTATTCTTTGAATATCTTTGCTAAGTCTTGAACGCTATATGTGTTTACCAGCTTCCTGGCATCCAGATCCATACCGGTATCCATGCGCATGTCCAGCGCAGCATCTTTATCGAAACTAAAACCGCGGCGGGCATCATCAAGCTGATGCGAGGAAACCCCCAGATCGAACAATATGCCGTCGATCCCCTTTACCTTATTATAGGAGAGCTGAGTTCTGAGCTGGCTGAAGTTACTGTGAATGAATACGGGATTATGCTCTTTCAGAGTGCTTCCAGCCGCTCTGATAGCCTCCATATCCTGATCAAAGGCATAAAGCTTGATCCCCGGCTCTTTTTGATACATGGCCAGAGCGTGGCCTCCACCTCCCAACGTGGCGTCCACGTACACCTTGCCGGCTCTCAGATTCAGGAGCTCGATGCAGGTGGCAGACATCACAGGGACGTGGTAATTGCTCAAAGCTGATAATCCTCACTGCTGAAAGTTTCTCTGTGAGCGGTCAGCTTTGCAGCACGAACGCGAGCGTAGACCTCAGGATTCCACAGGGAGATATAGTGTCCCTCACCCTTGATGATCACACTGTCGTCGATACCTACCTCAGACAGCAGCATCTCGTGAATCCTTACTCTGCCCGGACCTTCCAGTTCCTGCTCCATCATGGCAAAGTCGATTAGCTGAGTACGCAGTTGCTTAGCCTTATCATCGCCGTTTTTCAGGCGTTCCAGCGTGCTTTTCCATGTGTCAAGCGGATAGATGGCAATGGTATTGTTCGCACCCATGGTCACCACAACGCTTTTCATCGCTTCTTCAGCAAATTTCTTCTTGAAACTTGCCGGAATGATCACGCGCTGCTTGTGCACCGAGTTTTCGAAGATACCTAGAAATTCACCGGACATATTCGACACCTTTCATTCGTTGTTTCAGCCAGTTTTGAGCTATTCCTTATCGGATCAGGCCTTCAGGATTGCTCGCCTTGAACATTTTTGACTTTTTATGAGTTATTCTGACATCCTGTGCGACCTATATGACACTTCAGTTTTCTTGTCAAGCTCAAAATCATGTTTTTTTCATTTTTATGCATTTTTCTTTAATCGCCGCCCATAACGCACTCTGGATGGGGTTTTTGATGGCTTCTGCAAGCCCCTGGCTTTCAATTGCTTAACCCATTTTTTGGCATTTTTTTCTTGACAGATCCTCCCCGGATAATCACTGTCACCCAGTAAATCTTATAAAGAAGTTAGGAACAATATGAGGAAACTTAAGAAGAAAATCATCCTCACCGTTCTGGCTTTGCAGGTCCTCGTGATAGGGCCAGTAATTGCCGAGTCGGTGTCAGGACTTGGGAGTGAGGAGATCGGTCTTCAGCAAGATGCGCTGGTGATTGATTCCCTGCACACTCAGGAACCTCCCGGAAGCATAGAAATGCTTGAGCCTGAAATAATGGTAGCCACCTACTACGGAAATAAGTTCCACGGCAGGAAGACAGCCAGCGGCGAAGTTTATAATCAATACGCACTCACCTGCGCCCATAAAAGCCTCCCCTTCGATACCAAACTCATTGTCACCAATCCCACCAATGGCAAGACTGTGGAAGTACGTGTGAATGATCGGGGTCCCTTCACCCGAGGACGCGACCTGGATCTTTCCTATCAGGCAGCCAAAGAAATCGAGTTAATTCTTCCCGGTGTGGCACCAGTGGAAGTAGTAATAGTTCATCCCGAGAATGATTCTCTACGGGGTGATCTTGCCCATCGATAGATATCCCACAGTTTCCTGCTCACATCTCGAATAGCCAACTATAAAAGAAGCTAAACTATGTCTCTTTTACCCCTGAAAATCAGTAAATCTGTTTCTGCTGCTCTTTCGCAAGGCAAGGCTGTATTGGCACTGGAATCTACCGTCGTTACCCACGGTTTACCATACCCGCAGAACTTTGCCGCTCTAGCCATGCTGGAAGAGCTTGCCACCGCGGAATCTGTGGTCCCTGCCACCATCGCCATCATTGAAGGACAATGCTGCATCGGCCTGGAAGATGAGGACATTCTGAAACTCAAAGCACTGTTTCAGGATTCCCGCCATACTGCCCCCCAAAAGATCTCTATCCGCGATATAGCGCTTGCTATTAGTAAAGGTTATACTGGCGGAACCACTGTTTCTGCCACCATGTATCTGGCGCATCAGGCAGGGATCAAGGTGTTTGCCACAGGAGGGATTGGCGGTGTGCACAGGGGTTGGCAGGATACTCTGGATATCTCTTCCGATCTGGATGCCCTGGCCAAGATTCCTGTGATAGTAGTATGCGCTGGATCCAAAGCAATCCTGGATATCGCTGCCACACTGGAGATGCTGGA
>Ga0172378_10005529_pt1 | contig 11812 bp, 11 predicted proteins | sample GrowelOW332metaG_FD_119755 | JGI IMG/M metagenome (GOLD analysis project Ga0172378, IMG submission 119755) | Groundwater microbial communities from an aquifer near a municipal landfill in Southern Ontario, Canada - Pumphouse #3_1 metaG | ecosystem: Environmental > Aquatic > Deep subsurface >... | reverse complement strand
TTATCTTCATTCCGACCTTTGGAATGTAGCCGTCCGGCACGGTGAAGGTGTCGCCGTAGATGCCGTTGAAGCGCAGCGCGACGTCGCGCGCAAGCTCGAGATGCTGACGCTGATCGATGCCGACCGGTACGAGATCGGTCTGATAAAGCAGGATATCCGCCGCCATCAGCGAGGGATAGGTGAACAGTCCGGCGTTGATGTTGTCGGCGTTCTTAGCGCTTTTATCCTTAAACTGCGTCATGCGCGAAAGCTCGCCGAACATTGTATAGCAGTCGAGAACCCATCCAAGCTCGGCGTGAGCGGGGACGTGGCTCTGAACGAACAGTGTGTTTTTCGCAGGGTCGCAGCCGCAGGCGATGTAGAGCGCCAATATTTCATAGGTGCGCCGGCGAAGATCGGCAGGAACCTGACGAACGGTTATAGCGTGCTGATTCACGACGCAGTAAATGCAGTCGTATTCGTCGGAAAATGCGGCGAAGTTTTTGAGCGCTCCGAGATAGTTGCCTATCGTAAGCACTCCGCTCGGCTGTATTCCGGAAAATATCCTTTTTTTGGGAGTCTGTGGCATATCCATTATATTCTGTCCTTTACGGTTATTTTACAAGTAAACCCATATAAATCAAACAAATCCAAGCAAATAAGGTTAAAAAAACTTATTCAAAGCTTTTGCAAGGCTTTTTCTCGAAAAAGCCGCGTACCCTCGTTCCCCATATCCGGTTCTTACTTTACGATTTCTCCGATTATCTGAACACCGCGAACGATCTGCTCGGGCGAGGGGGTGGAATAGGTTATGCGGAAAGAATCAGATGGAGCGGAGGTATCGCAGTTAAACGCCGTGCCTGGGACGACGGCGAGCTTTTTCGCCATTGCCGCTTTGACGAAATCGTCGAGCGCAATGTTCCCGGGAAGGGTACACCATACGAACAGACCGCCCTCTGGACGGGTATATTTGACGCTTTCGGGGACATATTTTTCAAACGAATCGAGCATGAGCGCACATTTTGTGCGGTAAAGCTCGCGTATATTGTCGATGTGCGCGTCAAGGTCGCGCTCGGCGATAAATTTCGAGCAGAGCATCTGGAAGAAAATGTTTGTGTGAACGTCCTCAACCTGCTTTGCCACCACCATTTTCTGCAAAACGGCGTTTGGTGCGCAGACGAAGCCTATGCGCATTCCGGCGGATAAAATCTTCGAGAACGAACCGCAGTAGATAACGATCCCCTCGGTGTCCATGCTCTTTATCGTCGGGATATCCTCGCCTGCGAAGCGAAGCTCGCCGTAGGGATTGTCCTCAAGTATCATAATGTTATATTTGAGCGCGAGAGCGTAGACGGCTCTGCGTTTTTCGAGCGACATGGTCAGTCCGGCGGGATTCTGGAACGACGGAATGACATAGAGCAGCTTGGCGCGTTTCTCGCGTTTAAGCGTGTCCTCGAGAATATCGAGATCGATGCCGTCGCCGCAGAGCGGAACGCCGATGGTGCGGGCGCCGTTTGAGCGGTAGGCGTTGAGCGCGCCGATGAAGCTCGGATTTTCGCAGATAACGGCGTCGCCCTCGTTGCACATGACCTTGCAGGCAAGCTCCAGACCCTGCTGACCGCCCGAAACGATGATAGTCGCGTCGTTTGCGCCGCCGATGCCGAACTTGTTTTTAAGCCGCGAGGCAACCTGTTCGCGCAGCGCGGGATAGCCCTCGGTTATGCTGTATTGGAGCGCGGCGACCGCGTTGTTCGCGAATATATCGGCGGAAAGCGCGGCAAAATCCTCCTTGGGGAAGGATTCGGGCGCGGGATTGCCCGCGGCGAAAGCGATTATCGAGGGATCGGTAAGGCTTTTAAAAATTTCGCGTATAGCCGACGGCTTCATATCCACCATTTTATTTGAAATATTATATTCCATAATTATTTATCCGCAAAAGCGCGGAAGCCTCCGTTTCGAATTGTTGTTTTCAGTATATATCATATTATTATACATTAATTTATAGTAATTTCAAGAGTTTCACATTAATTTTACTTGAATATTCATAAATTAAGTGTTATAATAGGGTTCAACGGTAAAATAATAGGTAAAATGCCGGGCAGCCGTATACGCATTTGACATCGAAAATTAACGGAGATAGCAAAAATGGATTATGAAAACGAGAACCCTAAAAAGGGCTTTACCGTTGGCAAGCTAATAAAATGGATTATAATCGCGCTTATTTTGTTCGTTTACGGACTTTTTATGCTCCGTATCTGCTCGCAGGGCGAGCCGGAGTCGATGAAGCGCTTTTATTGGACGCAAAGCTCGATCGAGCTTTATAAATCGTCCCCCGATACCTTTTCCGCCGCCGTTTCGAAGCCTGATAAGGATATCGACGACGCCGGACTTTTCTCCGTTTCAAGCGTTTATTATATGCCGCAGACCGGTGAAATTCAGCTTTCGGTGCGCTATAACAACAGCACGGTGAAAAAAATCCAGGAGGACTATTCGCTTGACGCGCAGCTCGCCGGAGAGATATTTGTTTATATGCTCACAGATGAAAACGGCGTGACCTATACCTCGTACAGCTTCACATCGGCGAAAAAATTCGTCCATAATTATCGCAGAGTTGTTTTCGGCGGCGTCGATTTCACGTCGTGCGGCGCGGTCACACTCGATATATTTTATATAAACGACGTAAACCGCTCGCATCCGATGGCGTCGTTTATAATTTACGATCCGGAAAACGACGGAAGTGTGCTCGGCGAAAAGCTGACCGGCACGGCGCCGTCACAGCCTGATAAGCTATACGCGTCACCCGCCTATCTGACGTCCGGCGCGGCGGAGTAAAACGCCGCAGTCACATAATTTCGTGACCTGTCTGTAAAACCATAAATTCAAGTTTCGGCGCTGTTATATGATCTGACGGTTTACGCTGATTTTACGAACAAGCCCAAAAACATCAATAAAAATAATTCGGAGATATGACATATGATATTGACCCCGATGCAGACCACCGTCGCTTATCGCTGCCCATACTGCGGCGCGTGCGTGACCTCGCCCGTCGGCGTGTTTTCGCTGAGCGGAGATATGTATAAGCTGAAATGCACCTGCGGACAGAGCGAAATGACAATCACAATGTCGCGCGACGGCAAGGTGAGGCTCGATGTGCCGTGCATAATCTGCCCCAAGCCGCATAATTATGTTATCAGCCGCGAGGTGTTTTTCGGGCGCGAGCTGTTCACCGTCATGTGTTCCTATTCGGCGATGGAGATCGCGTTCATCGGTACTGCCGATGCCGTGGGGGAGGCGTTTGAGCGCTCAACAAAGGCGCTTGCCGAGCTTATCGGCGTCGACGAGGATCAGCTGTCCGACGCATTCGGTTCGGACGACGGCGACGACGACGACGACGATGAGGACATCGAGGACGTTGCGTTTGACAGCGACGAGGACGCCGACCGCGCCATCGCCGATATGATAGGCAGGCTTGATAAAATCAATCATCGCGCCGCTGACGGCGATGAGGACGTCGCCGCCGATACCGCCGGCGACGGAGCAAAGGAGAGCGCGCCGGACGTTTTTCTCGTCGGGGTGATACGCTTTCTGCTGTCATCGCTTCGCGAGGAAGGCGGCATCGAATGCGGCTGCACCGAGCGCGGCGAGGAGGGCGAATATGACTTCGATATGACCGACAGCGGCGTCCGCATCTTCTGCGGAAAATGCGGCTGCTGGGAGGAATTTGACCTCACGGGCGTCACCGCCGCGCAGGATTTCATCGAGCGCACCCATATAAAGCTCCGCTGGCCGGAGGAGCATAACGAAAAATAAACGGCGGTATACGCTTAAAAATAAAAAACACGAGGGGAGCATATATCCCCGCGTGTTTTTCGTTATTATCGGATATTTTCCGCCGTCTGCGCTTCATCTGCGTTTTTCATTGCGGAAAGCACGCGAAGCGTGACCGGAACGGCGAGTATCATCGAGCAGATATCGGATACGGGCTGGGCGAGCTGTATTCCGGCGAGACCGAAAACGGGCGTCATTATAAGCAGCGCCGGAACGAAGAAAATGAACTGGCGCGACATTGCGACCGCCGTCGCCGGTATCGCTTTGCCGATCGTCTGAAGATACATATTCGCCATGACGATGAATGACGAAAGCGGAATCGTGACGCACTGCGCCCTCAGCGCAAATGTTCCGATGCGTATGACCTCCGCGTCGTCGCGGCGGAACAGGGCGATTATCGACGGCGAGAATATGAAGCCCACGGCGGCGGCAGCTAACAGAAATATTGCCGTCACCTTGACCGAGAACCAGAACGCGCGGCGGACGCGTTCATAAAGGCGTGCGCCGTAGTTCCAGCCGCATACCGGCTGAAAGCCCTGCCCGAAGCCGATGAGCGCCGACGCCGCGAACATCGTAATGCGTGAAACGATGCTCATCGCGGCGATGGCGGCGTCGCCCCAGCCGCTCGCCAAAAAGTTGAGCATTATCGTGGCGACGCTCGACAGTCCCTGACGCGCGAGTGACGGAAAGCCGCCGCGCACTATTTCATAATACCGCTGTAAAGTCGGTTTAAAGCTGCGCGGGCTTATTCTTATGTTTTCGCCGCGTCCGCACATGAAGCACAGTATGACGAAGCTGACCATCTGACTTATCATCGTGGCGCAGCCCGCCCCGGCGACGCCCATATCGAGTCCGAAAATGAAGATCGGATCGAGTATGACGTTGAGAATTCCGCCGCTCGTCATTCCAATCATGCCGTAAAACGCGCTGCCCTGAAAGCGCAGCTGATTGTTTATCACAAACGAACCCATTATAAACGGCGTTCCGATGAGAATGTAGCGCAGATAGCTCACCGCGTACGGTAGTATTGATTCGGTAGAGCCGAGTGCGGCGGCGAGTGGCGCGCAGAATATCAGTCCGGCGGCGGCGAGGACGATCCCGGCGGCGAGCGACGAGAAAAACGCCGTCGACGCCATGATTACAGCGTCCTCGCGCTTGCCGTCCCCCAGCTGGCGCGATATATAGTTGCCCGAGCCGTGACCGAAGAAAAATCCGATCGCCTGTATTATCGCCATGAACGAAAACACGACGCCGACAGCGCCGGTAGAAGCCGTGGCGTCGATTTTGATCTGACCGATGAAGTAGGTGTCCGCCATATTGTAGATGGACGATATCAGCATGGTGACGATGGTGGGCGCCGCCATTTTGCAGATCAGCCGTTCAACCGGTTCGGTAGTCATGCGTACAAATTTGTCTGTTCCGGTTTTTTCCATTTGTATCAGTATACCTCGATTCAAAAATAAAGCGGCGCCGTGAGCATAACGCTTTCAAAAGCGGACAGCGGCGTCTGATGCTTGTTATTATACCTCTGAATTGATGAACAATTCTACAAAATAAGACGTTTTAACCGCGCTTTTGCGGCGATTTTAGCATTATGCTCACAATATTGGCGCATACACTTGACAAGTTGGGCAATATACTGTAAAATTAGTTAAGCGGCGGAGCGGCTGTACACGCGTTTGTTTATTGTGCGTGCGCTTCGCTTTGGGGGGCTTTTGATAATGAAAAATGAATGCAGGCTCGTGCTCGCCGCCGTCTGCGCCGCGCTGATAACGGCGCTCGCGTCCTGCGGCGATATACCGCGACCGGCGCAGGACACCTTTGAAACGCAGGATACCGCCGCCGCGAACGGTGCGCTCCGTATAAGCGCCGCCGACGCCGAGGGGCAAACGCTCGCCGTCGTGCGCAGCGATACATCAGGGCGCGCTCTGACAGATGAAGCGGTGCGGCTTCGCAAGGCGGTAGAGCAATGTATCGGCACTGATGTAATAATTTCCACCGACTGGAAGAAAAATCCGACATACGCTGTCGAGCTTATCGTCGGCGAAACGCTTCGCGAAGCGTCAGACGGCTCGGATATCGACCGCGTTTCGCTCGGCGAGCGCGGCTGGGCGGTCATACGACGCGGCTCAAGCGTGTTTATCACCGGCGGCAGCGACGAAACGACGGGCGCTGCGGTAGACGCTTTCATCTCCGCTTTTATCGACGGAGCGGAAAACGGCGAAATTGTGATTCCCGACGGCTATGAGGATATCCACAGGCAAAACTTCGACATTCCGGAGCTTTATATAGCGGGCGAGCCTTCCCGGGATTATCCGATAGTCTGCGCCGAGGGAGATGACGCCGCCGCCGAACGTCTGCGAGACGCCATATATTCGAAAACCGGCGTCATGCACGAGATAATTACCGGTGAATACGAGGGCAAAGCCTTCGTACTCGCGGGAGAAGGCGGAGTGCGCGGCACGGTGGAGGTCGGCGAGTCGGGCGGTTCGCTGTATTTTGAGCAGAACTGCGGTGCGGGACTTTCCGCGTGCGTCGACAGCTTCGTGTCGCGCTATATCGGCGGCGCTTTCGGCGCGATAAATTTTCCGGAGGGTTTCTCATATATCGCCGCCGGAGAAACGCTTATATTCATCGGTTAGAAGCAATAATAAATTAACGACGAAAATAAATCATTATATAATATGGAGAAAAATATATGAAAAAGCTGATCGTACTGCTGCTGTGCGCGCTCACACTGCTGTCGTCCGCCGCGTGCGGCTCTGGGGGAGGCGCGGCTGATACGTCCGCTCCAGAAGCGAAAACCTCTGAGGTCGCCGATGCCGCGGTGTCCGATATTGTCGATGCCTGTGTCGCCGCATACAGCGCTGACACTCTTCCGACGATTCAATATTATCGTTCGGGAGCGGGCGAGGACGCCGAGGATTATCTCGATCCGGGCTATGCCGGAGTGATTTTCTACGACGAATACGGCGCGGATGTGACTCTGCTGTCCTCGCTTGATTCTTACGCGATGGCGACGCCGGTCGGCAAGCGGATATTTGAGATTGATATAATGAAAACCAAGGATGCTGCCGACAACGAAGCGGTGCTGGCGCTTTATAAGGAGCGGCTCGACCGCAAGCTGCAAAGCGATATCGTCGACTATGCGCCTGAGGAATATCCTTTTCTCAAGAGCGCCGAATATTATGCCGTCGGCAATTATGTTATCTTCGTTTCGACGACCGACAACACGGTCGCAAAGGGAGTTATTTCCGATATGCTGACTCCGTCGGCGGGCGAATGATATGGGACGCGGCAGATTTATCACGCTGCCGCTCCTCTGCGCGCTTTTGACGCTCTGCGCGTCCTGTACAGACAGAGGAGCGGCGGAAACCGCCGTCACAGCCGGCGCTGTAACATCGCAGACGGCGGCCGAGTCTGAAATCACGTCCGGCAGCATTCAATCGGCGGCTGATATGCAGAGCTGGTCGGATTTCACCCCCGAACAGCTCGATATGCTCAAAAACGGCGCGTCGCCGCATACTGCCGTCAAGGGAATATCAGAGCAGCCGAAAATTACAATGTATAAGCAGATAACCAACACGAAATTCTTCGTCTGCGGCAAGGTTTCTCCCTACGCTGCCGTACATATACGCGGCGGTGTGACCGATATGACATTTTATCCCGACGACGATAATTTCTGGGGAGCCGTAGACATTCCCGCCAAAGGTACGAGCGTGATTACCGTCACTGCCGAGGAGAGCGGACGCGCCGAAAGCGTTCCGCTCACCTATTCGGTGCAGGCAAGGGACGATGTTTACATATTCGAGAATCACGGCGTCTGCGGAGTCGTCGTCGGCAACAATTTTCAAGGGCATTTTCAAGGCGCAATCGACGATTATACCGGTGCAAACCTGCTTTCGGATACACAGCGCGAGGGCGTGAAAAAAGCTGCCGAACGCAATGTATCGGCGTGTGAGAAAAACGGCGCCAAGCTGCTTTATATCCTCATTCCCAACCCCATGACGATATATCCGGAAACCGTTCCATCGGAATACGTGCGTTATACGGACGACAGTCTGACGTCGCAGTTTTCGGAAATCGTGAAGCAAGCCGGAGCGGACGTCATCGATCTGACCGAAACCTTCCTCGCTCACCGTGACGACGATTTCAAGCTGTTTAATAAAATGGACAGCCACTGGACGGAATACGGCGCGTATTACGCCTACCTCGCGCTGACCGATTATCTTGTGTCCGACGGCTGGGAGGACGCCGAGCCGCGCGACGAATCATTGTTCCGTTTTTACAAGGAGGATCGTATCGCCGGCGATATGTGTACTCATCTCGAGATACCGAATAAATCGCTGCACGAAATGACCACTGTATGCGATTTGCTTTTCGAGTCGCCATACGATCCCGATTTTTTCATGCCGGGAAAAAATGAAGTCGAGCACAGCGTCACAAGCGGCGCTCACCGCATTGTCAACGCTGATAAAAGCCGCACTCTGCCGAGAGCGATGATATACCGCGATTCGTTTTCCTCCGCTGTCGAAGCTATGGCGAACGATACCTTTTCGGTGACGAATTGGCGCGATATGTGGAGCTATCAGCTTGAGCCGGCTAAAATCAAAGCTACCAGCTCGGATTATGTCATATATCTTATAGCCGAGAGAAATATTAAAAATATTATGTATTGACGCCGGTATGCTCCGACGCCGTGAAAGGACAAAAAAATGCGCCGTATTGCACTGATCATACAGTATATCGCAAGCTATCTTTATAATCGCGATACCGTTTCGTACACCGTCGCCGACCCCTCGCGTCCGACTCCCGCCGATTCGCTATATTTAAAGCTCTGCGAGCTGCTTTCCGCAGGCGATATCTGCGGGGCGGAGAATTATCTTTTCGAGAATTTCATGGCTGGCGACGATTATATTCTCGCCGCGCTCGATTTTTATCAGCGGCTCAACGGAATGAGCGACGAGGAGCTTGCCGCGCGTGATTTCTCGCGCGACGAGGTTCGCGAGGGACTCTGCGATATACTCAAAAAAGCGGGAATGGATACCAGCAAGCTGTAATAATCCGTCAAATAATATAAAAAAGCGTCCGGATTCATTCGGACGCTTTTTGCGTGTCAATATCAGCTATTATATTAATATAATATAATAATCAGCAGCTGCTTAGTTTTCGTTGACCGTCCGGTCGTAGTTGCGGTCGACGGTTATTACAGTGTTGTACTGCTCGCCGATAAGCCCCTTGACGCCGTGCGAAATGCGGTGGCAAAGCTCCGCGTCGTTTTCCGGATAATCTATCGGGATTGTGATATCGAATATCAGATTGGTGTGCGTCGTGCCGAAAACCACGCGGAAGTCGTGGACGTCCATGTTTGGCGAGAGCAGCCCGACGATATCCTGCACACTACGGCGCAGCTCCATGATCTGCTCGTTGTCGTTTTCGACAGGGTCGAGGTGGAGCACCATATGAAGTCCCTCGTCGCGCAGAAAATCGTTTTCGATGTTGTCGATTATATCGTGGCTCTCGAGGATATCGCGCTTTGCAGGAACCTCGACGTGCGCTGAAGCGAAGCGGCGTCCCGAGCCGTAGTTATGTATCATCAGATCGTGCATACCGATCACGCCGTCGTAGGAGAGTATCTTATCGCTTATATCGCGTATGGTGGCGGGATCTGGCGCGATTCCGAGCAGCGGATTCGAGGTTTCGATTATAAGCTTGATTCCAGAATAGAGGATGAGCGCGGCGACAGCTGCGCCCAGCCAGCCGTCGAGCACTATTCCGCTTATACGTGATATTACAGCGCCGATTATGACCACCGAGGTGGACATCACGTCGCTTATGCTGTCGGCGGCGGCGGCGTCTAGCGATACCGAATGGATTTTGCGTCCGACCGCTTTGTAGTACAGCGCGAGTCCGACCTTAGCCGCGACGGAAATGCCGAGGATAATGAAGGTGAGCGCGCCGTAAACAGCCTTTTCGGGCGATATTATCGCTTCGATCGAACTTTTGCCAAGCTCGACGCCGAGTATTGTCACGACGAACGAAACGATGAGTCCGGCGATGTACTCGAGCCGCGCGTGACCGTAGGGATGTTCGCTGTCGGCGGGCTTGCCGGACATTTTAAAGGAGATGGCGGTGATGACCGACGAGCCGGCGTCCGAGAGATTGTTCACCGAGTCGGCGATGACGGCGACGCTTCCTGAGATTATTCCGGCGATCAGCTTGATCACACATAGTGTAAAATTGACGCAGATACCGACGATGCCGGCGGTGTTGCCTGCTTTTATGCGCACGGATGGCGATATTTCGCCGTCGGACGGTCTTTGCGGCGTCATATTGACGCTGTTTGAAATGTTACTGTTATTATTGTTTTTCATAATGTATACCTTATAATAGTCAAAATGTTAATATGTGTATGTCTGTCGTTATCATATACTAACCGCGCGGCTAAAATCGACACAAGGACGCCGAGATTATCTCAGACGTCCTTGATAAAAGATTAATAATGGATTTGTGGTACGATTTGATGCGTTAAACAGCGATGGGAGAAAAACGGCGTTTACCGCCGCGCCGCCGATATCCGCGAGAGCAGGGCGGCCTGCGCGGTATTTACGTTTATGTTGCGCCAAAGCTCGACGCGTGTGCGCTCAAGTATATCGTACAGTGAAATCAGCCGCGATAGTCCGGCGGCGTCAGACAACCTTTCAGCGTCGTCGCGCGAGCCGAAAAATAGCAGAGGAGCGTTTTCGCCGCCGCATTTGACCGCGACGATATCGCGCACGGCAAGCTCGCACGAGGCTATAAATTCCGAAAGCTCATCTCGCTTGACTGAAAGCGTCGCTATACGCGAAAATAGCGCGGCATCGTTTTCTGTCAGCGCCGATGTGACGAAATCGAGCGACTGAGCGGATATTGCGCCGTCGTGAGCGCTCCTCCGTTTTTCCATCGCGGAAAGCGCTCCGCCAATGCTCCCGCCCGACATTTTTAGTGCGAAATCATAGGACACGCGGTCCTTTTGTTTAAGCTCGCGCGCTTTTTTGACGTTTTCGGCAAGATAACGGTCAAGCTCGCCGCCGCCGAACACCTGCATACGCAGCACCGGCGCGCGGGAGCGAACGGTTGGCAGCAGAGCCGCCGCGTTTTCGCATATGAGAAAGAAATAAACGTTGTCAGGCGGCTCCTCGAGCAGCTTGAGCAGAGCGTTCTGAGCCTGCACCGTCATGAGCGCGGCTTCGTTTATGACGAACGCTTTGAATTCAAGCTCGTTTGGGGAGAGGTACGCCTCCTCCTTCACCGCGCGGACATCGTCCACGCCGATGCTTTTTTTATCCTTAGGCACGGCGATGGAAATGACGTCGGGAGTGATATCCTGCGTTATTTTATGCCGGAAATCCTCTCCGGCGAGCGCTGTGAGAATACCACGCAGCAGCGTGTGACGCCCGGAGCCGGCAGGGCCTTCGATTATATATGCATGGGTGAGCGCGTTCGCGGCGATATCGCCCGAGAGCGAGTTTTTCACCTGTTCGTTGCCGTAAATGTCCTCAAACAATGGAGATCCTCCGGAGCGCTCAGACGCGCTTGTACTTTTCGACGTCCATGACGAAGATGGTAGCTCCTCCGACGACGACCTCGGCGGGGAAAGAGCCGTATGCGGCGCTGTTGTAGCTCATATCGATCGGAGCCTGCTGGACGCGTTTCTTTGAGTATTTTCCGATCAGCTCGATAGCGGTGTCCACCTCGCCGTCCTTGACGCCGAGCAGAAATGTGGAGTTGCCGTTCATAAGAAAGCCGCCGGTGGAGGCGATTTTGGTGACAAAGAATCCGGATTTGCTCAGATTGGCGTTGACTGTGTAGGCGTCGTCATTATTAACGATGGCAATTAACATTTTCATAATAATACCTCCGAAAGATGAGTATACTTATTTTGAAATTATATAAAAAGCTGAAATACGCATAGCTGAACGCGGGCAGTACGTCTATAATATTGCCGCGCGGACGGTATTTATGC
>Ga0172378_10005528_pt1 | contig 11812 bp, 15 predicted proteins | sample GrowelOW332metaG_FD_119755 | JGI IMG/M metagenome (GOLD analysis project Ga0172378, IMG submission 119755) | Groundwater microbial communities from an aquifer near a municipal landfill in Southern Ontario, Canada - Pumphouse #3_1 metaG | ecosystem: Environmental > Aquatic > Deep subsurface >... | reverse complement strand
GTCTTTCAATGCGAAAATCAAACTTTTCAGGGCTAATCTGCGTGGGGTCGTAGATAAGAAGTTCTTCCTATTCCGTATCGCCAATATTTATGCTTTTCCCCACTAAATTTCTACTGACCCGCTATTTCTTATAAGCGTGAAATGTCCTGTATAACACTGATCTGTTTCTGGATAACTCATTATATACCAATAGTCACCAGAAGGCATGTTTTTGCCGAATGCCGTTCCGTCCCATGGTGTGTAGCTGTTTTTATATTCCTTAATCAGCTTACCTTCTCTTGTTATAATCTTGATGCTGAATCGATCAAATTCCTCTATGTTCAGAATTTTCCAGGTGTCGTTGATGCCGTCGCCGTCGGGAGTGAAAAACATGGCGGGATAGACAACTTTGCTGATGAAAAAACCTTTCTCCGCACTTTGACATTGATTCTGGTCCACTACATATACAGTGTAATTGCCGTAAGTAAGATCGGTGATATGGTCGGAAACTTCAGTCTCGTTGTCGCTGGTATCTTTTACGACAAAAATGTAACCGGGTGTTCCTTTTGAAGCAGAAAAATATGCTTTGTTCCCGTCAACATGAACCTCTTCTATTTGAGGCATTTCCTTTGAGAAATAAATAGTGACGCCTGCAGTGTCTTTTTTGTTTTTATAAGTTATTTCATACTCAAAGTAGTCTGAAGACAGAGATGCATCTTCATTAAGACGATATTTGATCCCTCCATTAATAGGTGTGGTTGTGCCGAAATTAGACTCCTTTATGATTTTTAAGCCTACATATTCTTTTTGAACACTTAGGTAAACCCCTCTGTTATTTCCCAAATCTACTCTAGTGGCTACAATTTGATCGTTGAGAGAAACGTCGATGAATACGTCTTGGCTCCCTGCTGTTCCTTTGCATGGCACTTTGGCTAATGCAATGTCATTTTGGGCTACTAAACCATATTTGACTTCAACCGAGATGTTGAATGTTTTTGATTCACCATTTACGTCAGTTATCTTTAGTATGTATTTGCCATTGGGCACTTGTGTAAACCTTCCTGTACTGGACATTTGAGAATAATTATCCGTGTTTTGACTGTTAGGGTCTGAAGATAGAATGTATGTATAAGGGCTTGTGCCTCCGTATGCATTAAAATAGCATCTGGTGGTAAGTGTTTGGTCCGGGGCAAATTCCCACGGCGTAATCTTTATTTCTGCAAATACTCCCGTACACAGAAATAACATGAATATGAAAAAAAAATTCTTCATGGCTAAAAAAACATTTATACTTAAACTAAAAAACATTTATACTCGTCTTACGTGCAAAACAATCGAAATTTAAGGCTTTTTTAGGTGTTTGGAAGAAGGGAATTGATGAAAATTCCCTTCTTAAAGGTTGCCTTTTAGACTTGCTTGTTCAATTCTCGATATGGAATCTGAGCTAACCCGTCGGCCAAACGTTCGATGAACATTTCGATGGGTTTTGAAACCATCATCTTGATCATTGGGTTCAAATCTGCTTTGACGGTCACTTTTATTCTAGTGTCGTTTTCTGCTACCTGCTTAAGTTGAATCCAAAGATTAAATGCGATAGGAGACTGTTCTGCTTCGAATTTTACAGTTTTGCATGGCTCTCTATCTACGATTCTTAAACCTAATTTTCCGACTGGCTCAACAGTGAACTTGCAACTATCGGTGTCAAACTCGATATCTTTTACTTTGTCTTCTGGTATCATTGCTTTGAACTTGTCGATATTGTTCATATCAGAGATCATTGCAAAAATCTCATCTTCGTTGCAGTTGGATTGTTTTGTCTGGCTCTCGAAAGTCGTCATAGAATCTTTTGTTTTTGTAAATGGCACATAAAAAGCATCCTTTTCAGATGTATTCTATGTGCCATTAGTTTGTTTGAAAATTATGCGTTCCAGCTAGCTGGATCTTTTCTCCACTCTTGAAGTGTCTTCATCTCCTCTTCGCCTATCAACTCGCACTTTAAAAGGTGTTCCAAAACACTCTCGTAATTTGACAAAGTGGTCAACTCAACGTTAGCCTCTTTGAACTTGTCTGCCGCAACAGGAAATCCGTAAGAGAAGATGGCCAACATACCGATAACCTCACATCCGTCTTTGCGAATTGCCTCTACAGCTTTCAAACTGCTGCCGCCAGTTGAGATCAAGTCTTCGATGACAACCACCTTCTGTCCTGGTTTGAGGTCGCCCTCGATCAAATTCTCCAAACCGTGATCTTTTGGAGATGAACGTACGTATACGAATGGTAAACCTAGCTCCTCAGCTACCATGGCTCCTTGTGCAATAGCACCAGTGGCAACACCCGCGATAACATCAACTTCCTCGTATTTCTCACGAACTAAACGTGCTAATTCGATTTTGATGAATGTACGGATTTCTGGATAAGACAGAGTCTTTCTGTTGTCACAATATATTGGTGATTTCCAACCAGAAGCCCACGTGAAAGGATTGGAAGGTTGAACTTTGATTGCTTTGATTTTCAGTAGCTTTTCAGCTATTATTTTCTCTAACTTTTTCATTTCAGTCACATTAAAATTTTCGTTCGCAAAGATAAGCAATGGTTTTGAAATGACCTCAATCCTTTTTGTGTTTGTTGACAGAATTATGATTTATAGACATTTCTTAATGTTTAAGAATCTTGTGCTAAAAAGGAAGAAACACTATATATTTGTACTTGAAATTTCATTTCGCGCATATTACATGTGATCGAAACACGCTAAAATATGAAAGCATATTATTTGTTGGTTCTTTTTTTCTGTCTGCCATTTTTTGCTGTTCAAGCACAAGATGAAGATATGGAACAGGAAGATGTCTCTGATTCTGTATGGTTGGCTGATACGTTAAAAGAGGGTACACCTTTGTACCGCTTTGCTCATGCTCCAAATCTGGAACCTGCACATTTGAGTGTGCTGGTGAAAAATTTGAACACTGGAGAGGTTTTGGCTGATTTGAATTCTCAATACGATTTTATTCCTGCTTCTGTAACGAAGGTAATCACTACCGCTACGGCGTTGGAACTGCTTTCTGATTCATTTCGTTTTGTCACGAAATTGGAGTACGATGGTCTGATCACAGATTCCGTATTACATGGTAATGTCTATGTGAAGGGTGGCGGTGACCCGACATTCGGATCTTCTAATAATAAAAATCCCAATACTTTTTTCACTTTAGCATCCTTGGCTTTGCGTGAAGCAGGAATCAAAAGAATAGATGGTCGAGTTATTGGTGATGCTTCCTTGTTTGAGGAGTCAGGAACCCATCCTTATTGGTTGTTGGAGGATCTGGGTTCCAGCTATTCGCCTACGCCGTCGGCTCTCTCATTCAGTGATAATCTATTTAAGTTGGTAATCGTATCGGATTCTACCTCCGCGAAATTTCTCTACATTATTCCAGAAAGCAAGCTGTTTGAGCCTATGTTGAATGTCAAACTTAAGAATTCCGGCTTTCGTGCCTCTTTGAGATTGTCAATGTCCGAATATTCGACAACACCACTTTTGTCTGGATATTTTCCTATGAATAATCGTTATGCTACGAAAATAGGTATACCTGATCCAGCTTTGCTAGTAGCCGATTCTTTGACGCGTTCATTGATCCGAGTAGGAATTCCAGTAGATTCAGCTCCAATGGTAACCCGTTATTTGCCCAAAGGAGGACATCGTACGAAACTTTACGATTATTATTCGCCAGATTTGAAAAGTGTGATTTTGCAGACAAATTACAAGAGTATAAATCTTTATGCGGAAAATATTTTCAGTTATTTGGCTTTGCAGAAGGATAGCGTTTCAACAAGCAAAGTAGCCTCTCAGGTAATCGCCTCTTATTGGAAAAGTAAAGGTTTGGCTTCCGAAAAAATTTTTCAGGTAGATGGTTCTGGAATGTCAATGAAGAACGCAATCAATGCCTCCTTCTTGGTGGATGTGTTGACTTATATGAAAACGAAAAGTCTCTACTCGTCAGCCTTTCTTGCCTCATTGCCAATTTGTGGTGTAAACGGAACTGTGAAGCCTTTTTTGAAAGGAACTCCATTGGCAGGAAAGGTTTATGCAAAGAGCGGAAGCATGGAACGTGTTCAGAACTATTGCGGTTACATCAACTATAATAAGAATTGGTACGTGTTCTGTATAATGATAAACAACTATCTTGGTGATAGGTATACTGTTCGTCAGGAAATAACCAGCTTTTTGAACTCCTTGATGAAGGAGACGAAAAATGTAGCTCAGCCTGTTAAGAAATAGATTAATTTGAGACAACTATTTTGCTGCCGGTATCGATGGCTTTGTATCTTTTCAATGTCTCTTTGGCTGGTCCTCCGCAAGGTGCTGCAAAACCGAATGTCAAATCGAACCTGGAACCGCATTGAGGACATGTGGCAAATGGCATCTTTACATCAACCAAAACACTTCTCGAGGCTTCTACAGGACAGGATAAATCGCAGCCTTGAATTTTACCGTCTTGATCTCTGTAGATGAGAATGCCTCCGTATCCTAGTTCAAAGTTGGTAGGCATGAGAGCAGTTGCCGATCTTACATAGGTGACGTAATTGTTGACAATTTTGAGGGTGACGTAATCCGTTGCGTTCGTCTCAATGAGAACATCGCAGTTGGGTATGGACGAAGCCTCTTCAACCTCCTCCTTGCATGAAGACAAGACAATCCCAACTAGTAGTAAACTTGCGAATAAAGCTTTGAATTTCATCTTTCTTTTTTTAATTCGATTAAATAACGTGATAAAAGAGAAAATCGTGTAAGATGACGATTGTTCTGACTGTTAAAAGTACTTCTATTTGTACCAAAAGGAAAGGAAAATCTCATTATTTAATAAGAATATCAATAATAAAGGATTTTTTATGATTTGAAACGATAAAATTTCATTCATTTTGTTTTTTGTTCTCTATCTTTGTGGCTGAATTTTAAAATAGGTTATGTGTCTCCGTATAAAGCTAGTTATTCTTCTGTTTCTCTTTGCATTAAGTGCTAATGCAGGCGCGAGAGATATAATAAAAAGGATTACAGATTGGACAGATAAGGTATTCTATGATCAGGATACAAATTATGTAAAACTTATTCCTCGTGAAATTTCTGTAAAACTGACTAATACCAATTGGTTGGATTTCTATAATGTGAATTCAGATCAATATTCTTCTCTTCAGATGAGATCTGATGTGGTTTCTGGTCTTTCGTTGAGTGTAGGTTATAGTATATTTTCTTTGAGTTATTCTGTTGGTTTGAATAGTTACTTTTCTGATAAAGTTTATGATTGTAGTCGATTTGATTTCAATATGTGTTGGAACAAATTCTCCATCGAATTTGGAACCTACAGAAATGAGAGTGTAAGAAATTTATCCTCTTATGATAATGATGCTTTTGATGATGAGGTTGTTTGTTCTGGTTTAAAGATGAAGATGTACAAAGGCAGGTTTTTGTATTATTTCAATAACAAAAGATATTCAAATGATGCCAGTTATTCTGATTTTTATCGTTTGCAACAAATACGCAGTACGGGTTCGTTTATAGCAGGAGCTTCCTATTCATATCATGATATGAGTTTGGATGCGCATCTATTGTATCCTTATATTTTAGTGCCTCAGATAACGTCTGATTTTAAATATTCTGACTATGCTTTGAATGTGGGTTATGGCTACAATTTCGTTTTTGCGAAGAGATGGCTGTTGAATTTAACAGATGTTCCCGAGGTTGGCTATAAGTATGTTATAAATCCTGACAAAGGATCGCATGTTGCAATTAATAACACCTTGAAGTTGGTGCTGCTATACAACCGTGACCGTTGCTTCTCTGGTTTGTCCGGTCAGCTTGATTCGTATTGGAATTTCATGAAAAAATCAGATATCGGTAGTTCTATTGCTACCGTCAATTTGTTTGTGGGTGTTAGGTTTTGAGATAGCTTTCTCTCCCGAGAAAATTTTCTGATTTAGAATCAAGTGATAAAACATGTGGTTATGTTTTATATTAATTTAACCATTTCAATACGCCACTTTTGGGAATCCTTCAAGGCGTTTTGACACATTTACAGAACCTTTTGATTGACCAAAGCAAGTATCTTTTCTCTTTGCCCTTTTTCTTCTAGTTCTAGCAATATTCTTTTTGCTTCTATCCCTCCTCCATAACCTCCTAATTTGTGGTTGCTGGCAATGATTCGATGACAAGGAACTAGGATAGAGATGGCATTGGCTCCATTTGCGTTGGCAATCGCACGAACAGCTTTCGGTGTTCCTGCCTTTTGAGCTAGTTCGGTGTATGAAAGTGTCATTCCATAAGGGATTTTTAATAACGTGTTCCAAACATTTTTTTGAAAATCTGTTCCGAAGAAAAGTAATGGAATGTCAAACTCTTCTCTGTTTCCTGCAAAATATTCGTCTAGTTGGGCGATAGCTTTTTCTATTATTTCGTTACAACCTTCTTCTGTGGTTGCTTGCGTTGACTTCTGAATGCGTTGAAAGATTCGATTGTGATGAGGCTCGATATCCCAATCGCAGAGACAAAGCTTGTTGTTGAAGGAACCGAGAACTAAATTACCTGCTGGTGACGGATAGTATTGAACCTCAATTTTCATCATTTTTTTATCTTCTGTTTCCAAAGGTAAAAAAGAATAGTAGTAGTTTCCTTTCTTTTTCTATCTTTGTTTATAATTTAAATCTAAGATTATGCCAAAAAACGTACTTATAATCAAAACAAGTCCGCGTAAGGCCGGAAATAGTGATAAACTAGCCGATTCTTTTGCTCAAGGTGCAGTTGAGGCTGAACATCGAGTGGAGACAATTAGTCTTATTGATAAAACAATTAGTTTCTGCCAAGGTTGTTTCGTTTGTCAGAAAACACAGAAATGTGTCATTGCTGATGATGCTGTGGCCATAGCTGATAAAGTTCTTCGTGCTGATGTGGTTGTTTGGGCTACTCCTGTTTACTACTATTGCTGCAGCGGACAGATGAAAACACTTATAGATCGTTTGAATCCGTTATATACTTCAAACTATAAATTTCGTGACGTATATCTCTTGGCAACCGCTGCCGAGGATGAACCTACAACTTTTGAAGGAACTGCAAAGGCGGCTCAGGGTTGGGTAGATTGTTTTGAAAACGCAACATTGAAGGGCGTTATTTTTGCTGGTGGAGTGAACGAAAAAGGTGAAATCGTGGGTCATAAAGCTTTGAAAGAGGCTTTTGAGATGGGTAAGCAGATATGAATTAAGAAGAATCCGAATCACTGCCTTTCTTTACTTCATGTAATGGAGGCCATGCCCTGGACGGATAACGAGAATAAGTATTATCAAGGCTTGCTGTGTTTCGTGCCTACTATTATGATCTACATGCGCGGTGTCACATAAAAACATTGGAAATAGTAAGGAAAAAACAAGAGGCAGCGTCAAATCATTTGGCGCTGCCTCTTGTCTTATCATGTACTATTATTAGCTTATAGAGTCGACGCTAGGAATGAACTGTTTCTGTACCTGAACGGCAAATGCTTCGGCAATCTCACGTTTCTGGAATCCGAGAGCTGTACCTATACTGTAAATCAAACTGACTTCCCTCTCTTCGAATTTATTATCTGCAATGACAATGCTGATGAGATAAACCAACATGGAATCTCTCAAACCAGGATTGGTTTTCATGATGTACTCCATAGCTTCGTTGCAGTATTTTACTATTTGCTTCGGTTTCTTTTTGCCAATCTCTTCTAGATATTCACGAGGAAACACCTCGAATCTGGAAAGTGAATCCAGAATGCTTTCAATCTCTTCTTGTGTAATCTCTTCGTCTGAACCTGCTACAAGAAGTCCGGCAGATGCGATGAATTGAGCTACATATTTACCCTCTTCTCCTGTATAAAGTTTAAGAAGGGCAGTAATGATGTCGTTCATTCCTTCGTTCAGTTTCTCTTGCGATTCTGCTGTTGCATAGAGGTTAAGCGAATGTACACGTACTGGATCGGCCGGATGGTCGTATAGGTTCATTCCCTTATCGTTGACGAAGTAATCGAGATGCTTCAAATTGGCTTTGATGTATGCGTCAATGTCCAGATTCTCATCAGACAGGTTGAGGCCTGATGTCATTTTGAAGAAAGAGGATACGCAAACTTTGAGGTCTGGAATGGCCAGATAACCGTAACGGTCTGCTACCAACTCAGAAACTTGTTGCCATAGACGCACTTTGTATTGAAGCATTAGTGGCATAACAGCCGTATCTGGTGGGAATACGAAGTATATCAGGTTCATCATGTTGCTATCCTGGTTGATCAGGTGACCTATTTCATGGCCTATGACGAAGCGAAGTTCATTGTCGGTCATAAGCTCTATCAAAGCAGAGTTTACGTTGACGATATGAGGTTCGCCCTCCTTTCTTGACTTTACGGAGAAGGCGTTGACCGTCGAATCGCCGGTGATATAGAAATCTACCTTTCCGTCGAATTTTAGTGTTTTCTTTACTTCAGTGAATATATTGAAGAGACGAGGCATGATGTTCTCTTCCACCTTGAAGCTGTGACCTTCCATCTGAGTTCTCCAAAAATCATCAGAGCTGTATGTGTTAAGCTCAGCTATGAGACTTTCCAAAAAATTGCCTTGAAGAGCGTTGTGTATTTGATCTCTAAGCTGTTTCTCCAAAGGAATGGATGGGTCTAATGCTTTTTTTTTCATAAAATTATCTTAAAGTGATTTTTTGTATTTGTTATTGTCATGAACCTGAGAGTAATGGCCATGAGTATGTGTCAGTTTTTTATTTCTTCAAATTTAAGCATCATAATCTAATCTCGAAAATTATTAAATATATTTTATAAAATCCAACTTGTTTTCTGTTGTAGATTAAAACTTATAGTCGCCGTTGTTGTCTATTTTGAAATTCACCTCTTTTTTGTTGTTCATGAACTTGTCGTGACCTATCTTGATGTTTTCCCAAAAGGAGGTCATGTAGCTTTGTTTTCCGTATTTTTGGATATAAGAGTTCCAATTTTCATCGGTCATCTCGAAAGGAAAGATGTAAACAGGAATTTTCTGCTGTCCGTTATTCCTTGCGTTTATTGCTAGCAAATAAATCTCTTTGATGTATTCGTTTGTCATGGGCAGACAGCCTATGGTAACGCATTCGCCGTGAATGAAAATATCTCCTCCCGAGCTGGCATTCCCGGCTCTCTTACGATCGGCAGAGTTGGGATAGTTGAGCCCAAGTGAAAGATAGTAACTGCTTGTTGGATTGAACCGGTCGATGTAGTAAAACCCTTCAGGCACTTGACCGTCGCCTTTTCTGCTTTTGGGGCCCAAACGACCTGACTTTGCGCATATATTGTACGTGAGAATGTTTTTATAGCTGCTGTCTTCTCTCGTTTTCGCATAAATATGGAGTGATCCCTCTTCCTTGTAGGCTATAAAGAGAAGATTCACGTTGTTTGTTGAGAGATTATTCTGTGACAGCACTTTTTGGATATATTCTTGTTTCTCATTCTCTGCTTTTCGTACCCGTTCGTATCTCTTTTGTTGAGTCAGAAAATTGGTTTGACTGAGAACAGAGAAAGGCATTAGTGCCAATAGCAATAATAGTTTGAACAGTGTGTTTTGCATAATCTTAGTTATTATAATAGACGGAATCTCCCAATTAATGTGATTAGAAACCTGATCTTCTGATCACGTAAATCCAAAGTTAGTACAATTTCAGAATGATTACCAATAACGTTATTGATTTATACTATTTTGTCGTTGATCTAAAATAAAAAAATGAGATCAAATTAGTTCTAAAATACTTTTGATATACTTTTCTCTTGATTTAAAGTTAGTAAATTCTGGATTATTAGTGGCGAAAAGTAAAGAATGCAAAATGGTAAGATATGATACTTTTTTAAAATTGTTGTTTTGAATTGTTTCGTATGCGTTATTTTGTTAAGTTTGTGGAGTGAAAAATTGTTTTTTTTGTAACAAATTAATTTAAATGGTTATGAATAAGTTATTAAGCTTGTTATTAGTGTTATTAGGTTTTTCTGCGTGTTCGTCAGATGATGACAATTCTGGATCTTCAACAAATCCTAATGAAGAACAACCATGTGAATATGGTACTCCAACCTACACTTATCAAATTAAAGGAAAGGTGACAGATCTTACAAATACCCCAATAGACAGTGTAAAGGTAAAAATAATGACAGATCAATTTTGTATAGATTCTACTATGACTGATACAATAGGTTCTTATCAGATATCAGAAGAACATACACAACTTTATCCAGAAATGAAGACTGTTTACGAAAAGAAAGGATATCAGTCAGATACACTAGATGCAGACTTTTCCGCAGAAGAGTTTAAAGATGGTGATGGTAAGTGGTTTAATGGTTCTGCTTCGAAGGAGATTAATGCACAATTGAAGAATAATTAATGATTTAAACAAATGATAAAGAAATTTTTAATGTTCCTTTTAGGACTACTTGGTTTCGTTAGCTGTACAACTGAGGATGGGAATGGCGGTAATGGTGAAGAATATGGTACTCCAACGATCGGTTACAAAATTCTTGGAAAAGTGTTAGATTCAGAATCAAATCCAATAGATAGTGTTAAGGTGAGATACTTCAGTAATGCAGGAAGTAATATAGCAAATGATTCACTATTCACAAATAGAGAAGGCATTTTTTCGTTTTCTGATGAAAACATAAATAGTTCAAACAGCAAATTTGTTTTTGAAAAAGAGGGATATGAAAAAGATTCAATTAGTGTTCATTATTCTAGTGAGGATATTAAAGGCGGAGACGGTCACTGGAATCTTGGTACGGCGACGAAAGGCATAGTTGTAAAGTTAAAGAAAGACGAAAATAAAGATACAAACAAATGATAAACAAATTATTAATGTTCCTTTTAGGAATTTTGGGCTTTGCTAGTTGTTCTTCTGAAAGTGAAGAAGAATATGGTTGTCCAACCGCAGATTTCCGAGTTATGGGAAAGGTAACAGATGATGCCAATAACCTTATGGATAGTGTCAAGGTGAAACTAATTTGCTCTGATGGTCCTTGGGATTCTACAATGACAAATGCTGCTGGTTTATATCAGTTAGCAAATGAAAATGGTTCGTATCGAACTGATTTCAAAACTGTTTTTGAAAAAAAGGGTTATAAGTCAGATACGCTTAATGCTTTTATTTCAGAACAAGATTTTGTCGGTGGTGATGGTGATGGGTATAAAGGTCTGGCCACAAAAATTGTTAATGCACAATTAAAGGAGAATGATAAGTAAAAAAATTTCTTTACGTAAACGTTTAGCTCTTGAAATAGAAAGAAAACTTATAAAAGATCAGATAGTAGAGCATCCTTTGCGTACACTCTTTTGGGAGAGCACGTTACGCTGCAATGCAGCTTGCAGGCATTGCGGAAGCGATTGCCGTGCAACCTCTTCGTCGAAAGATATGCCTACGGAAGATTTCTTGCGTGTAATTGACAGCATTACACCGCATGTCGATCCTCACAAGGTCTTTATAATCTTTACAGGAGGCGAGGCATTGGTGCGTAAAGATATTGATCATTGTGGTTTGGAACTATATCGCCGTGGTTATCCATGGGGTATTGTAACAAACGGATTTGCATTGACCCGCGAGCGCTTAGATTCTTTGTTGAGGTCTGGAATGCATTCCATTACGGTAAGTTTGGATGGCTTTGAAGAGGCTCATAATTGGCTTCGTTGTGTGCCCGATGGCTTTAAAAAGGGTCAGTAGAAATTTAGTGGGGAAAGAAATATCATAAAAAACCAAGTATCAACGTTTCTATACCATGGAAACAAAACAACTAATAGCGTTGGCAGAAGTAGTACTGCCAACCGAGAT
>Ga0172378_10005527_pt1 | contig 11814 bp, 8 predicted proteins | sample GrowelOW332metaG_FD_119755 | JGI IMG/M metagenome (GOLD analysis project Ga0172378, IMG submission 119755) | Groundwater microbial communities from an aquifer near a municipal landfill in Southern Ontario, Canada - Pumphouse #3_1 metaG | ecosystem: Environmental > Aquatic > Deep subsurface >... | reverse complement strand
GGCTTAAAAATCTTATTCATGGATTGTGTTGATGACGCTGTGAAAGTTGCCATCAAACAATGATTGATTTTGCTAAAGCCACTTTCATCAAAAGTGCCCCGACTTTAAAAGAAGCCCCAGAGAAGAGATTTTCCGAAATTTGTTTCATTGGGAAAAGCAATGTTGGCAAGTCCTCTTTAATTAACGCATTATGCAAAAGAAGACAGTTAGCGTTCACTTCTTCAAAGCCAGGATTTACCAAATTATTAAATTATTATTTAATAGATGAGCAGTTTTATCTAGTTGACGCTCCAGGATATGGCTATACCATCTCAGGGAGAAAGCATCTTGATGACTTTGCGAAGATGATGGAAACTTATTTTGAGAACGAGTATTTAAAAGGTGTTGTCTTCTTGGTTGATTCTCGTCATAAAATGAGCAGCGATGATAAAGCGTTCTATGAATTTGTCAAAGACAAAGACATTCCCTTCGTGGTGGTGTTAACTAAAATTGATAAGCTCAATCAATCTGAAAGAGCTCAGATGGTAAAAAATGTTCAGGAAGTATTTGGAGAAATTGAATATTTCCCATGCTCCGTTAATGATCCTAAATCGATTGAAAAGATTAAGGAAATGATTGTCCGCCTTGTGTTAACAAAGTAGGCAGTTTATAATTTAGTTGCCGTTGACCAAGAGGTCACTTAGATAATTGTTCATAGAGAAAAGACGAGTGGTGGAAAGTCTTAACAATCCTAAGCGATGTCGCTTGCGAGGATAGATAGGGATATCTCGTAATTCTGCGTTAAAGATACTTGAGTGCATATCCTGTGGATATGAATTAAGGTGGTACCGCGTTAATAGCGTCCTTATGTTAGGGGCGCTTTTTATTTTGTTTAAAGGAGGATCTGATATGTTAGATAAAAGATATGATCCAAAAAAAGTTGAAGCAGGTAAATATGAATTCTGGAAAAAAGAAGGCTATTTTACCGCTGGAGATAAGTCAAAGATGCCATTTTCAATGGTTATCCCACCTCCAAATGTTACTGGTAAATTGCATTTAGGCCACTCTTGGAATACAACCATCCAAGATATAACCGCTCGATATAAACGTTTACAAGGATATGACGTGATGTGGCTGCCAGGTATGGACCATGCCGGCATTGCTACTCAAGCTAAAGTCGAAGAAAAACTTCGTAAAGAAGGAACGTCACGTTATGATCTTGGAAGAGAAAAATTCCTTGAAAAAGCTTGGGAGTGGAAGAATCAATACGCTGCCAATATCCATGAACAATGGGCAAAAATGGGTCTTTCGCTCGATTATAGCCGTGAAAGATTCACACTTGATGACGGACTTAACTTTGCTGTAAAGACCGCCTTTATCAAGCTTTATGAGAAAGGCTTGATTTACCGAGGTGAAAGAATCATTAACTATGATCCTGTTTTGAAAACTGCTTTATCTAATATCGAAGTTATATATGAAGATACAAAAGGTAAATTCTATTATTTTCGTTATCCAATCGTTGGTAGTGACAAATATGTCATCGTCGCCACAACAAGACCAGAAACAATGTTTGGTGATGTGGCTGTCTTTGTCAATCCAAAAGATAAACGCTATCTTGATTTGATTGGCAAGAAAGTAATAAACCCCGCTAATGAAGAAGAACTTCCAATAATGGGCGATGAATATGTTGACATCGAATTTGGTACCGGCGTTATGAAATGTACTCCGGCGCATGACCCTAATGACTTCGCATTAAGCGAAAAGTATCATCTTGAACGTATCAAATGTATGGACATGGATGCGAAGATGAATGAAAACTGCGGCGAATACCAAGGTTTAGATCGTTTTATTTGTCGTGATAAATTAGTCGCCAAAATTGAAAAAGATGGGAGACTAGAAAAGATTGAAGATATCGTTCACCCAGTCGGTCATAGTGAACGAAGTGGCACAATTGTTGAACCAACACTCAGCAAACAATGGTTTGTTAAAATGACACCTCTTGCTAAGCAAGCATTATCAAAATCTGAAGTTAATTTCATTCCTGAACGTTTCAAAAATACATGGAAACAATGGATGGAAAATGTTGATGATTGGTGCATTTCTCGACAACTTTGGTGGGGACATCGTATTCCTGCTTATTATAATGATGAAACTGGCGAAGTGCTTGTGAGCATGGATGCCCCAGCCAATTCACATTATCATCAAGATGAAGATGTACTTGATACTTGGTTCAGTTCCGCTCTTTGGCCTTTTGCTTCTTTAGGTTGGCCATATGAAACTGAAGATTTGAAACGTTATTTCCCCACTTCATTGCTTACAACTGCTTATGACATTATCTTCTTCTGGGTTTCGAGAATGATTTTTGATTCACTTGAATTCACGAAAGAATCTCCATTCAAAGATTGCCTAATTCACGGATTAATCCGTGACTCTCAAGGAAGAAAGATGTCTAAAACTTTGGGAAACGGTATTGATCCACTCGATGTCATTGATCGATATGGGGTGGACGCTCTACGTTATTTCTTGACCACTGGTTCGGCCCCTGGACAAGATACGCGATATATTGAAGAGAAAGTAATTTCAGCTTCAAATTATCTAAACAAGATTTGGAACAGCGCTCGATATGTTTTAGAAAATCTCGGCGAAGATTTTAAACCTATAGCCATTGACTTTACTAAACTTCAACCAATCGAACAAGATATCCTTGTAAAATTATCTAGGACTGTCAACAAAGTGTCCTCTTACATGGATAAATATGAATACTCAATGGCGAGTTCTTATTTATATAGTTTCGTCTATGATGACTTCTGTTCTTCATATCTTGAAATGAGCAAAGTCGCTCTCCAAGGTGATGACGAAAACTATAAAACAGTGGTTAAATCCATTCTTCTTTATATCTTAAAAGATATAATTATCATGATTTATCCATATGCTCCATTTATCGGTGAGGAACTTTATCAAGCATTACCTGAACATAAAAAGTCAATCATGCTAGAAACATATCCATCTATTGAACAATATCCTGAGGTTGATTTATCTGACGTTGACACTTTATATAAGATGATTCAAGATATTCGCAATTACAAAGTGAGCAATAAACTCGCTCCTAATTACAAACTCAAATTATTGATTGAATGTTCCCACCCATTGTTTGATGGTTTTAAGCAATATCTATCTCGCTTTAGCTTTGCTAAGAATATCCAAATCATCGACAAGGTATCTTCTAATGGTATTCAATATATCTATTCTAATATGCTGCTATTTATCGAAGATGATATATCTGATGAAGATAAGGCCTTGAAGATTGCTAAAGATATCGCCTTCTTGGAAAGCGAAATTAAGCGAAGCGAAGGAATGCTCTCCAATCCAAACTTCGTGAATAAAGCTCCAAAAGAAAAAGTTGAGCTTGAACAGAACAAACTGAACGAATTTAAAAAGCGATTGGCGGCGTTAAAATAATAATTAGGTGGAATTCATTCCACCTTTTCTTTTGCTTGAACAATAATGAAGTTATTTTCCTATAAGTTATTAGGAGGATATTTTATGGGAAAAATATTCATTGCTGTTCTTATTGTTACCATAACGATGATTGTAGCCTTTTCGGTTATTGAGCAAACAAATGCTCAAAATGCATCGGCAATTGGTTCATCTTTAGTTGTTGATGGAAATTCTATCAGTGTTTCAATTAGTGGTGAGATAACAAGATCAGGGACATATCTGCTTGATATCAACACATCACTAAGCGATTTGATTAGCGTCGCTAGCGGAACAACATCCAACGCTGACTCATTAGCCTATGACACCTCTTATCCACTTGTGGATGGTTTATCATTTTACATTGCCCCAAAATACGACAACACTGATGTATGTTCGCTCGAGCCAATTACCAAAGTAAATATCAATAACGATACGCCGACCAAATTGCAAACAATAAGCGGTATTGGTTCCGCAGTTGCTTCAGCAATTGTGTCCTATCGTGATGCTAATGGAGACTATAAGAGAATCGAAGATATCAAAAACGTTTCCGGAATTGGCAACGCCACATTTGAAAAAATCAAAAACTATATTGTGCTCAGAAACGCATGATTTTCTTTGTCTTCCTAGTCGGCTTAATTCTAGGATTATATGTTTCAAAAAATAACTTTGTTATTTCAATTATTCTTTGCTGCTTATTTATTATCTTTATTTTTATCCGTTTTAAAAAGAAATGTGGAATTATTGTTCTTACTATTATGGCGGTAGGAATAAGCCTGCCTTATGTTTGTTCATTGATTCAAACTGACAATACCCGATACGAAGGCGTTGTGGTGGAAAGGAAAGACAATTACTATCTTTTTCTTTCGCAATTTGAAAAGTTTTATATTTATGAAGAAAGACATGACAAAGAAATTGGCGATTATCTAATTGTATGCAGCAAGCCTCAAGATATTGAAATGACCTCATATGAGAGTCGCTTTTCTTTCCAGGATTATTTATCTAAAAAGGGGGTGCGCCGATCTTTATTGTCTAATGATGTCACCACCAAGTTTCGTATACCGTTGCGTTTGAGTGAAATTAAAAGCAATTTTCTAAATCAATTCGATGAAGAAACTAAGTTTTTGATTGACGCTTTTTTATTTAACGAAAAGAACTATGAAAGTCCGACAATTCGCGTTGCGGATAAACTCAATCTTATCTTTCTTTTTTCCATGAGTGGAATCTATCTTTCTTTTTTGCTAAACGGACTAAGAAAATTACTCAGTTTATTTCTTAAGGAAAAGTGGGCTGATACAATCCCTATTTTGATTTTCTTGCCTTACTTTGTCTTCATTTTTCCTAAAGTTGGCATGATCAGAGTGTTATTGTGCTACTTATTTAAAGCGATTAACAAATATTTATTAAAAAGCAAGTTCTCCGCTTTAAGTAGAACTTCTCTTGTTGCCTTATTATTGCTATCATGCGATTTTAATTTAGCTTATCAATCAGCATTTTATGTAGGCTTTGGCCTTACTATATTTCTTATTTTTGCTCAGCCGGCATTATCAAGTTTCAAAAAGAAAAAGCGAACATTTCTTGTCCCTATATTTATCTATGTGCTCACTATTCCATTTTCCAATCTAGTCACTGGAGAGTGGTACATTTTTAATGGCATCTTCCAACTATTTTTGGTTCCATTTAATGAAATATTCATTATTTTGAGTATGTTCTCTTTTTATTTAACAATCCCGTTTCGACATATCCTTTCGGCGTTATCGAATGTATTTGGAAATGTTTATGTATTTGTGAATGCAAATAGCGTCGCTATTCCAGTTGCTAATTATGTTCATTATTTCATTCCTTGTTACTACGCTTTCTCGCTTTATCTTCTCTATTTAATTGAGTCAAAGCGTTATTTCCATATTAAGTTTGGATCCGTTCCGATTGTTTCATCGCTTTGTCTTTCTTTGATTCCTATCCAGACTTTTCTTATTAATGGTGTCTATTTTATAAATGTTGGGCAGGGCGATTCTATTTTGATTAAAAACAAAGATAACATTGTGATGATTGATACAGGCGGGAATAAAAGCTTTGATATAGCTAGCGAAGTTTTAATACCTTTTCTTAAAAAGACACAAGTTAATCACATCGATGCTTTGATTACTACCCACAATGATTTTGATCATTCAGGTGCCGCTATTTCACTTATTAATAATTTTCCTGTTTTTAACTACTTGACAAAACCAGATGATTTTCCTTATCAAATTGGAGATATCTATTTAACTAATCTAAACGATTATCAATCAGATGAAACAAATGATACATCATTAGTGTTTAACATTGATTTTATAGGTCGTAAATGGCTTTTAATGGGAGATGCGTCAATTAACGTTGAAAAATTTTTAATTGACGAAAATAAAGACATAGATTGTGACATTTTAAAAGTTGGACACCACGGCAGCAAAACCTCCACCTCAAACGAATTCTTAAAATGCGTTTCACCACAAGAGGCAATTATTTCTGTAGGAGCAAAAAATTCTTACCATCATCCAAATGAAGAAGTTTTAGCCAAATTAAATAAATATGGCATAAAGATTAGAAGAACAGATGTCGAAGGCACTATTTCATACGTTCAAATTGCGACATAATGTTGTATAATTCAATTAATATGAATTACATCTTATATGGCGAACAATATCCAATGATTCGCAAGAAACTTAATAAGATTCTTGAAGAGCGACTTGGTACTATTGATGAATTCAATGTTTCTAAATTCGATATGGATGAAACTGAAATATCGGAAGCTATTTTTGATGCTTCGATGTTACCTCTTGGCCGCGATAGAAAAGCTGTTGTTCTTGATCATGTTGAATTCTTGAGTCGTGGGGCAAACAAAGATGATGTTGCTCAAATTCTTGAATTGGTGCAAGCGGACAATGATGCGATCGACATCTTTTTCATTGTTAGACACGCTACGATTGATGATAAGTCACCAATTGTAACTGAAATCAAAGATAAAGGGCAGATTATTAACTTTGTTAATCTTACCAAAGATGACTGGCCTATATATGTTAAAAAGTATTTTAAAGATAGGGATGTTGTGATTGATAATGATGCGGTTGACGAATTCATTAACCGTATTAACGGCGATTTGAATCTGTTCATTAACGAAGCCAACAAATTAATTCTTTACAAAAACCAAATTTCTTTGGTCGATGTTACTTTAATGGTTTCAAAACCAATTGAAGATGATGCGTTTCAAATGTCAAACGCTCTGTTCAGAGGCGATAACGCGACCGCCTTATCAATTTTTCGTGATTTAAAACTACTAGGCTCAAAAGCCACCGAATCATTGATACCTATGCTTGGAAGTCAATTCCGCTTCATTTCCGAAGTATTTTATTTATCCGATAAAGGACTTGAACAAGGTGAAATCGCTAGCGAATTAGCCTGCAATCCGTTTAGAGTGAAAATATCTTTACAAAATCGTCGTCGTTTATCTCGTAGAGATATCGCTCACGCTTTAGACGATCTCTATTTTTTAGATTACCAAATAAAAAGCGGTCAGATTGACCGCTTCTATGGTTTTGAACTTTTCTTAATTAATTTCCCTAACTAACTATTTAGCTAAAGAATTGACTAATCTGGTAAGAGTTGATTTTTTACGCGATGCTGTATTTCTTGCGTAGACACCATAGGTGACACTCCTATCAATTAAACGAAGAGCATCTTTTAAACAAGCGTTAGCTGCTTCAACATCTTTCTTCTCAACAGCGGCAATAACTTTCTTGCTAGCTGAAGAAATGTGACTTCTCACGCTGACATTAAGTTGACGAGCTTTTTCGTTTGTTGCGATTCTCTTAATTTGTGATTTAATTTGAGCCATTTTATACTTCCTTCTTTTTTGATACGTTCAATAGTTTAGCAAACTTATTTATTAACAACAACTTTTATTTAATAAATTGTGCTGATTTTTGCTATTTTTGGAGTTATTTTTGCCTTAAGATTAATACTTCTTCTGCAAAATCGTTAACATTAGTTAATATTGCGTATTTATCTTCAGGGATTTCAACTTGGAAACCATTGTTGATTGCTCCGACAAGCTCAACATACGACATTGAGTCACCACCAAGATCATTAATCCAGTGATCATCATCACCAATCTTGACAATTGGAAGAAGCAATACTTGAGCAAAGATTTCTCTCATTTGTTTCACAATTGGCTCAACTTCTTCTTTTTTAAAGCCCTCGAATGTTTTAACTTCCTTCTTCTCATTTATGCCGACGAATAATGATGAGTGCTTTTCAAGCAATTCTTTAACTTTGAAGCGTTTTACTTTCATTGAAGCGGTTAGAGGAAGCTTGTTTTTAGAAATAAGAAATTCTTGAACTCTTTTTTCATTAGATAAAGTGTTGTTGATTTCATTCGTTTCTTTCTTTATGTCTTCTAATTGTTCTTCAGTAACACCGACATTAATTTCTAAAATACAGGTAATTACTTCATGGTTATTGTTGCCTTTTTTAATTCCAACGACGCAGGTTTTGCTAACACCTTTGATATCTTTGAAATAATCTTCAATTTCGTCAGGGAAGATATTTTCACCATTTTCATTAATTATGATGTCTTTAATTCTTCCTTTTAAATAATAGTTACCAGTTTCATCGACATAAGCAATATCACCAGTTCTAAAATAGCCATCTTCTAAAACTGGTTTTTGTTTTTCACCATTCACAATCTCAAGGGTGTGGATAATAGGTGATTTAATCATTAATTCACCAGTATTTGGATCCATAGTGGTGGTGTTAACTAATTTGTATTGGATGCCATGAAGTGGACGACCAATACTACCTTTTAGACGTTGTTCAACTTTATATGATAGTTCGACTGAAGTCACACCGGCTTCGGTCATGCCGTAGCCATCGCATAATGGATAACCGATACCATTAATGGTATTTAGAGTCTCAATGGATAGGAACCCACCTCCGGAAATGCAGTATTTAATCTTCTTTCCAAGCAATTGGTTTTGAACATAATTTAACGCCATATTGCCGGCTGCTGAACCAGCTTCGTTATTAGAAATCTTTTGGGTATGGAAGGCAATCATTCGGCTTAAAAGATCACTCTTCTTCGGTCCTTCTAGTTCCGCTTTGCGGATTACCATTTGGGCTAGTGAATCCCAAAACAATGGCACCGAATAGACGTGGGTGACACCACATTTTTGGGAAACACCGCATATTTCTTTTGGTGATAAGTCTTTTGTGAAGACAATGTTCTTACCAAAGAATGTGTACCAGAGGAAAACAGCCACAAAACCGAAGATATGATGAAATGGAATCATTGCGATAATATTAATTTCGCCAGGGTACATGATATCGCGGGTTTGTTCAGGCATATCAATTGCGGCAGCTATTTGATGACACATATTGGCTCCATCATAGATCATCAATTTGACATTTCCAGTTGTTCCAGATGAACAAAAGATGATTTGATTGGCCCATTTACTCGCAAATTTAAAGTTAACTTTAACATCATTTAAAGCTGTAAGGTTAACACTTACAACAGAATAAATAGCTATCTCTTGAGTAACGATTGCTTCGGCTTTAGATTCTTTGAGCAATATTTCGGTATTTTCTTTAGGAAGCTTAGCGTCAATCAAAAATGGGACAAAGCCACACATCAAAATAGCCCAAAATAGCAAGGGCCATTCGGGGCAGTTTTTAAGTTTCAACGCTACAACTGCATCTGGCTCTAAGTTTTTTAGCATTTGGGACAAACGAGAGGCATATTCAAAACAGGCAGAACGATATTGCCTATATTTGAGTGTTTTGACTTTTTCTTTTTCGTTAATCCAAGTTAAGGCTTTATCTTTTTTATGCAAATGAGTTGCCATTAAAAAGATGTCTTGCATTGTTTTTGAAGTTTTTAATAAATCTTCAGCAGACTTGAAGAATTGCTTGTTTTGTTTGTATTCAGAGTACATATAATCTCCTCGGCTTTTTAATCATATAACTTTTCAACGTGATTGAAAATAAGGATATTATTACCTATAATAATTGCGTTATGAAAAATATAAAAGATTATCGCCTTATTTTTATGGGCACCCCACATATTGCTGCTGAAGTATTTGAAGCCTTAATAAAAGCTGGGTACAACTTTGTTGGACTTATCGCTCAAGAAGATAAACCAGTTGGTCGAAAAGGTATTTTAGAGGCGGTTCCAACCAAAGTTATTGCTCTTAAATATAACATCCCCGTATTTCAGCCCCATAAAGTTCGCCTCGATTATGAATTTGCTCGCGAACTAAAACCTGATTTAATTCTAACGATGGCCTATGGCCAAATCGTGCCTCAAGGTCTGCTTGATATTCCTTTATTTGGTTGTCTGAATCTTCATGGATCGATCCTTCCTAAATATAGGGGAGCCGCTCCTATTCAACGCGCGATCATCGATGGGGAAACCAAAACTGGGATTACATTAATGCAAATGGTGGACAAGATGGATGCTGGTAAAATGTATGCTATCGAAGAAGTGGAAATCACTGGCAGTGATAATTACACTTCACTCTGTGAAAAGATGGCACAAGCCGCTATCAAAGTGTCTTTAGATAACTTGCCTAAATATCTTGCCAAAAAACTGCCAGGTGTTGATCAAGATGAATCTTTGGTTACTATTGCAAACAAAATTAAAGCCGAAAACGAAAAACTTGATTTAACAATAGGGTGTTTTCAATTTATAAACTATGTCCGTGGTCTTAGTGATGAACCAGGCGCCTACTTATTGCTTAATGAAAACAAATTTAAAATTTTAGCAGCTCACAAAATCTCAGATGAGGTAGGGGAAGTCGGAAAGCTAAATGTTGCCAAGAATCTAACGCTTCAACTAGTCGATGGGAAAGTTGCACTTGATATGGTGCAACTTGAAGGCAAAAAAAGAATGGATGGCAAGAGTTTCGCTAACGGCAACAAGCAATTTGATGGACTGATACTTAAATAAACACGATAAAGACTATTTAATTAGTCTTTTTTTGTATACAATATTCCTATGAAAAAAGAGTTGAAATTATCGGTTCACACCTTAGTTGATTTTCTTTTAAGAACGGGTGATATCGATAATCGAGTCTACAATAAAGCCACGATGGCAGAAGGAAGCAACATCCATCGCTTTTACCAAAGTAAGCAAGGTGGAATGTATCTTTCTGAAGTGCTACTATCAGAATGTTTTGAAGTAAATGGATTCAAAGTTACTCTTGAAGGCAGAGCAGATGGCATTATTTTGAATAATGGTGAAGCCACTATTGATGAAATCAAAACGACCATCATGTATCTAGAAGATTATTATAATGAACAAAAAGAATGGCATTTAGGTCAAGCTAAGTGCTACGCCTTGATGTTTGCTCATTTAAAGCACTTAGACAAAATTGATGTTCAATTAACTTATATCAGTCAAGTGAATGACGACAAGATGAAAAAGTCATTTTCTTTTTCGAGTAAGCAGCTAGAAGAAGATATTGAAAACTTAATTAAGGAATACCTTGATTTCTATGTGTTCATTTTCGAACGAACGAACAAAAGAAATCTAAGTGCGAAGAACCTTGATTTCCCATTCCGTGAATATCGCAAAGGCCAACGCAAACTCGCAAAGTATGCCTATGGCATTGCTCGTGATGGCGGGGTTTTATTCTGCGAAGCCCCTACTGGAATTGGCAAAACAATTTCGACATTGTATCCGTTTATAAAAAGTTTTGCCGAAGAGAAAAATGACAAGATTTTTTATTTGACGGCTAAAAACTCAGGCAAGGAAGCCGCCTTCCAAACTGTCGCTAATTTAGTTAAAAATGGTCTAGAAGCTACTGATATTTTGATAACTGCAAAAGACAAGATTTGCTATTGCCCAGGAAAGGCATGCAATCCAGATGAGTGTCCTTATGCAAAAGGCTATTATACTAAGATTAGAAAAGTGTTGACTGACTCAATTAAACAATTTGATTGTTTCTCAACCGAAAGAATCCTTTCTATCGCTTCTTCTAACGGCGTTTGTCCGTTTGAATTATCACTAGATTTGTCTTTATTTGTCGACATCATTATTTGTGACTATAACTATTTCTTTGATCCAATGGTATATCTTAAAAGATATTTCGATGAAGATGCGACTAATATGCTCGTTTTAGTTGATGAAGCCCATAACCTCGTTGAAAGAGGCCGAAATATGTATAGTGCCTACTTCTCTAGCCATGCTTTTAAGGAAGCAAAAAAGAGCGTTAAAGGGCTTGAACATAGCAAATATAAAAAGGCTGTTAACAAAGTTAATAAGATTTTTAAATTATTTGATGGTTTTCCAGAGGGCGATTCTCTAATTGAAAATATCGACCCAATTCTTTT
>Ga0172378_10005524_pt1 | contig 11816 bp, 6 predicted proteins | sample GrowelOW332metaG_FD_119755 | JGI IMG/M metagenome (GOLD analysis project Ga0172378, IMG submission 119755) | Groundwater microbial communities from an aquifer near a municipal landfill in Southern Ontario, Canada - Pumphouse #3_1 metaG | ecosystem: Environmental > Aquatic > Deep subsurface >... | reverse complement strand
TAGAAACGTTGATACTTGGTTTTTTATGATATTTCTTTCCCCACTAAATTTCTACTGACCCCACCTATCCGCTGATCCTTAATAATTGTTTTTTTTGGTTTTCTGCAAACAAAAAAGCACCCTTGTGAGGTGCTTTGTGTGGGCCCAACAGGACTTGAACCTGTGACCCCCTGATTATGAGTCAGGTGCTACTAACCAGCTGAGCTATGGGCCCTGATTGCTTTATCAATTTTTGATTGACCCCGCAAATCGAATGCAAAAGTAATTCTTTTTTTCTAAAATCAAAGCGTCAGACTCTAAAAAAGTACCGGGAACAATGTTTTTCTTCCCTATATAGGAAAGAAAAGAGCCGCTTCTGAATTTCAGAAACGGCTCTTTTAATGAATTCTTATTTTGTTAATCGTATTCGTAACGTATGAAAGTGTTATGACTCGATCTGATGAGAATCGCTTTATTTCTTGAACAGCGTTCCGAAGATGGTACGAACCAATTCGGTTCCGATTTTTCGTCCGAAAGATGAAGCGATATTGCCTAAGAACTTATCAGCTGCTTTGCCAACAGTTGACGTTGATTTTGTGCTTGTCTTTCTGGCTTCACGCGTTTCTCTCTCAAGCTCTTTCTCTCTTTCTTTGCGCTCTTTCTCTGCCTCTTCTTCAGCTTTTGCTTCCTCTTCCGCCTTGTTCTTTTTCTCTGCTTTTTCTTCCAAGATTTCGAATGCAGACTCACGGTCTACCATCTTCTCGTAAGTGCCGTAGAGTGGAGATTTGCGGATGGCCTCTGTGCGCTCTTCTGCGGTTAGTGGACCAATCTGTCCTTGTGGACAAAGCATCTTGGCACGTTCAACAAGCATAGGCGCGCCCTTTTCGTCGAGGAATGAGATCAGAGCTTCTCCTGTCTCCAATTGTAAAATGGCTTGTTCCGTGTCAAATTTTGGATTGGTACGGAATGTCTGTGAGATAGCTTTGATGTCCTTCTGATCTTTTGGAGTATAGGCTCTTAATGCATGTTGGATGCGGTTTCCTAATTGACCCAAGATGTTTTCTGGAATATCCATCGGGTCTTGTGTGATGAAGTAGATGCCGACACCCTTCGAACGGATGAGTCGTACAATCTGCTCAATCTTTTCGAGCAAAGCCTTTGATGCATCATTGAAGAGGAGGTGAGCCTCGTCGAAGAAGAATATGAACTTAGGCTTCGGAAGGTCTCCAACCTCTGGCAGTTGCTCGTAGAGCGATGACAACAACCATAGAAGGAATGCTCCGTATAGCTTTGGAGCGTTGAATAGCTTGTCGGCTGCCAAAATATTGATCACACCTTTCCCCTTCTCTATCTGAAGAAAATCGTTGATGTCAAAATCGGGTTCACCGAAGAACTTGTCTCCGCCTTCTCCTTCCAATCGTAGCAATCCGCGTTGGATGGCTCCGATGCTCGCTGAAGTGATGTTTCCGTATTTGTTGGTATACTCTTTTGCGTTTTCGCCTACATAGTTCAGCATTGAACGCAAGTCTTTCAAGTCGATTAAAAGAAGCTTGTTGTCGTCTGCAATTCTGAATATAGCGTTCAGAACACCAGTCTGAGTCTCGTTCAACTCTAAAATTCTGGATAGAAGAAGTGGACCCATGTCAGAGATGGTGGCACGGAGCGGATGACATTGTTCTGCATAGACATCGAAGAAGCGTGCTGGGTAGGCTTGAAAGTTGAACTGAACGCCGAATTCATCCTGTCTCTTCGCGATGAACTTAGACAAAGTTCCTGCTTTGTATATGCCGGAAAGGTCGCCTTTCATATCTGCCATGAAAACGGGCACACCCAAATCACTGAATGATTCTGCCAATACTTGTAATGAAACCGTCTTACCTGTACCTGTTGCACCGGCAATCACGCCGTGACGGTTAGCTTTGTCTGCACATATAAACAAAGGCTTGTCTGAATGTGCTACGTAAAGATTGTCGTTTTGGTCTAACATGTTTTTCCTATTTGTTAAGAAACTGTTTTTTGTAAGTTTTAGAATGAGATTAGAATGCCAGTCGATATTGCAGAATACGCTGAAATTTTCACTAGTTGCGGAGTCTCTTCTTCGACATTGACACTGCTATCTGATAAAGTTCGGCAAGTTATTAAGAATTCAGCAGAAACGAAAGCGTTTTTTGAAAATTGCAGTTTGGTTACAATCAACTAATTCGATCTATTAATTTGATGAATGATTTTCTGCTCGAAAGGGCTTGCCTCGTGCTGTTTTAACATAAAAAAAATCAAATCTTCTCTCGTTATCGTTAAAATGTAGTAAGTTTGTTTTTCAAGTATAAACATAGCAATTGATTGTATGAAACGTTTGGTTTTTGTTGTTTTTATCCTGCTATTTTCGCTGACGGCTTTTTCTCAAGATACAAAAACAACAATTAAAGGAAGTTTGATTGATACGGAGACCAATGAACCATTGGAGTTTGCTACCGTTCAATTACTTCAGTTGCCCGATAGCAGTTTAGCTACGGGAAATATTACCGATAGAAATGGACTTTTTATTTTGAATGATGTAAAAAAAGGCAATTACATCATACGCATCTCTTTTGTCGGATATCAGACCAAAGATTTAGCCGTTAAGGTGAGCGGGATGAAAGATAAAGTGACGCTTAAAACCATCTCCATCGCTCCTGATACTAAACTTTTACAGAGCGTTACCGTAGTTGGACAGGCAGCTCCTGTGACGATTAAGAATGATACGATCGAGTTTAATTCGACCGCCTTCCGTGTGGCAGATGGTGCCATGTTGGAAGATTTGGTCAAGAAGTTGCCAGGCGCAGAAATATCTTCGGATGGTAAACTGATGGTAAACGGCAAGGAGGTCAAGAAAATTTTGGTAGATGGCAAAGAGTTTTTCTCCGATGATCCGAAAGTTTCTCTGAAAAACCTTCCTGCCAATATGGTAGATAAGGTAAAAACATACGATAAGAAGAGTGAAAATGCCCAAATGACCGGAATTGATGATGAGGAGGAGGAGACCGTGCTTGACCTTACCGTAAAGAAGGGAATGAAGAAAGGCTGGTTCGGAAATGTGTTGGGCGGACTTGGAAATAAAAGCAGATATGAGGCAGGTGGAATGATGAACCGTTTCACCGACGATTCTAACTTCTCCGTTCTTGCTTCGACTAACAATACTAATAATGCAGGATTTTCGGAGTTTGGTGATACCGATTTCGGCCGACAAGGTGCAGCCGGATCTGGTGTTACTTCGTCAAAAATGGCGGGAGCTACGTTTGCCCATAATTATAAAAAGACAGAAGTGGGAGGTAATGTTCAGTATGGTTATTCTGACAATGATGCAGAGAAACGTAGTGCAACTGAAACATTTTTGGAAGACGGATCTTCCTATAAGAACGATACCAGCACCACCCGCAGGAAAAGGGATGATGTGGCATCTAATTTCCGTTTGAAATGGACTCCAGATACGATGAACACGATTCTCTTCATTCCTAGAATGACTTTTAGTAGAACAAAATTTGATAGTCATGGAGGTTCTCAAACAAGCAATTCTTTTTATACTCCGTTGAATAGAAAACAGGTTTTTAGTAATAGTGAGGGCGATAATTTCGATATCAATGGTATGTTGCGTTATGTGCGTAAATTGAATGACAGAGGTAGAAATATCTCCATTTTGGCAAAGATGGATTTTCTCCATAACCAGTCTGACAACTACTCCAACTCGGTGACCGATTTCTTCATGGATGACGAGGAGGGTAATGAAATGGACAGTGTCTTATTGACCGACAGATATACGGATAAACTGAGTAATAGCTACACCTACGATTTTGAAGTTGCTTATACTGAACCTATTTTTAAGAACCACTATTTGCAGGTAAAATATGGGTTCCAACACCGCTATTCGGAGTCTCAATCGTTTGCTTATGACAGAGCAGTAGAGCCTTCTGATTTCTTGGATTCGTTGAGCAGTAAGGTCGAAAACAATTACAACAATCATGTGATTGAAGTTGGATTGCAAGGAAAATATACGAAATTGAATTACAAGGCGGGTCTCTCTCTTCAACCACAGAACTCAACATCTGAGACAAGCATTGGCCCCAACAAAGGAAAGACTTTGCAACAGAAGGTGGTCAATTTTGCACCGAACATCCGTTTCCGCTATAAGTTTTCAAAGAAAAACTCTCTTACTTTAAACTATCGCGGACAAAGTAGTGCACCTAACATTGAATACCTTCAGGAGGTGATTGACCAGGATGACCCGTTGAATTTAAAGTATGGAAATCCTGATTTGAAGCCATCTTTCACAAACAATGTACGTTTGCGTTACAACCTCTACGATAGCGAGACACAACGAAACCTCATGTTCAACTTGGGTTACAGCAACACGCTCAATTCTGTGGCTAATAAAATGATTTACAATACCCGTACGGGAGGTAAAGAGACTTATAAGGTGAATGTAAATGGAAACTGGAACACAAACGCATATTTAGTTCTGGGAACGCCGTTGGGTAATAGAAAGTTTACGGTTACTAACTCTACTAATGCAACCTATTCTGAGCGTGTCTCTTTCGCATCAGAAGGAAATAAACTGAATGTAGAGACGAAAGAGTCCAAGGAGTGTACTACACAATCATTTAATATGAATGATAAATTGACGGGTAGTTACCGTGTGGATATGTTTGATATTTCGCTGAATGCTTCTATCGCTTATTTGAATGCTTATAACAAGATCCAGAAGAACAGTAATCGAAACACCTTTGATTACGAGTTTGGAGGAAATGCCAATCTTTATCTGCCTTGGGAGCTATCCATCTCTACAGATATGAACTATAACCTCTATTCTGGTTATACAGATGGGTTTGACGACAGAGAGTTAATTTGGAATGCGCAGATTGCCAAAAACTTCTTGAAAGATAATGCGGCAACCATCCGAATCAAGTTTTACGATGTTTTGCAGCAACAGAACAATCTGTTCCGAAGCGTAAGCGAAACGGAAATCTGCGATACTGAATTCAATACGTTAGGAAGTTATTTCATGGTGCATCTAGTTTATCGTATCAATACTTTGGGCAAAAAGTCGTTTAAGAAAGATAAGGACGATGATGATGGACCTCGTCCAATGCGAGGCGGAGGTCGTGGCGGCTCGCAAGGTGGCCGTTAATACTCCTGCAGAGAGGGTGAGCTAATTCACCTATCTATAGCCTAGAAGATAATAATACAAACCTTTATCGATTAAAAAAGCCGAAGCGTAATCATTACACTTCGGCTTTTCATATATAATCGATTTTTTTTTATTTCTCTATTTCGCTTAGAGGCTTTTTCTTCTTCAACTCAAAGTCGCGGCCTAAGTATTTATCCCTTACGATAGGGTTGGCAGCCAACTCCTCTGGAGTTCCTTGGAACAAAATACGACCCTCGAACAAAAGATATGCACGGTCTGTGATGGTCAAAGTCTCGTCTACGTTGTGGTCGGTTATAAGGATACCGATGTTCTTGTCCTTTAATTTCCAAACAATGTCCTGAATGTCTTGTACTGCAATTGGGTCGACACCCGCAAATGGCTCGTCGAGCATGATGAACTTTGGCTCAATGGCAAGACATCTGGCGATCTCTGTTCTACGTCTCTCACCTCCAGAAAGACGGTCTCCTAGGTTTTTGCGTACATGACCTAAATTGAACTCCTCAATAAGATTTTCCAATTTTTGCTTTTGGTACTCCTTAGAGAACTTCGTCATTTCCAATACGGAACGTATGTTGTCTTCTACTGACATTTTACGGAACACAGAAGCCTCCTGTGCCAAATAACCGATACCGATTTGCGCACGGCGGTAAACTGGATAGCTTGTGATGTCCTGATCGTTCAGGAATATGCGGCCTTCGTTAGGCACAATCAAACCTGTTGTCATGTAGAAAGTGGTGGTTTTTCCTGCTCCGTTTGGACCAAGTAGACCAACTATTTCACCTTGTTTTACGTCGATAGACACGTGGTTGGCAACTGTTCTTTCGCCATATTTCTTTACAAGATTGTCGGTTCGAAGAACCATTTTCTCGTCCATATTCATTATAAAATGTTTTTTGCAAAAATAGTGTAACTTTTAGAAAAACACAATTGATTACCTTATATTTGCAAATTGAAATTGAGTCGGACGGTTTTTGCGTCAACTTTCCGCCCTTGGAAAATGAGAATTTCGCTCAGACAGATGACTCCCCATTAAATTTTAAGTAAATGAAAACAGACTCAAAATCTGTGAATAGTGGAAAGAATCTCTTTATAGAGACTTATGGCTGCCAAATGAACGCGGCAGACAGCGAAGTGGTGGCTTCTATCATGCAAACGATCGGTTATCAGATAACCGAGAACATTGAAGATGCCGATGCTGTTTTTGTCAACACATGTTCAATTAGAGACAATGCGGAGCAGAAAATCAACTCCCGTCTTCAGTATTTTAACTCTTTACGTAAAAAGAAAAAAGGATTGATCGTTGGTATTCTAGGCTGTATGGCCGAGCGTACCAAAGATGAACTTCTGAAAAACGAGGCGGTCGACTTGGTAGTCGGTCCTGATGCCTATTTGGACTTGCCGAATCTGGTGGGTCAGGCAGAACTTGGAGAGAAGGCGATGAATGTGGAGCTTTCTACTACGGAGACTTATAAGGATATTCTTCCTCGAAGATTAGGCAACTTCAGTATCAGCGGTTATGTTTCCATTATGCGTGGATGCAATAACTTCTGTTCGTATTGTATCGTGCCTTATACTAGAGGTCGTGAACGTAGCCGTGAAGTTGAGAGCATCATAAATGAGATAAAGGATTTGCAGGGCAAAAACTATAAAGAGGTTATCCTTTTAGGTCAGAACGTCAACTCGTACAACTACAATGCTGAGAGCGGAGAGGAGATTACGTTCCCTAAGCTTTTGAAAATAATTGCAGAGGAGTTCCCTACAATGCGAATCCGTTATACAACTTCCCACCCGAAGGATATGAGCGATGAAACCTTAAAAATCATGGCATCTTATCCTAATATCTGTAATCATATTCACCTTCCAGTTCAGTCGGGTAGTGACAAGATACTTCAACTCATGAACCGTAAATATACGCGTGAATGGTATTTGGAGCGTATTGCGGCCATCCGTCGTATTCTTCCAGATTGTGGAATTACCACCGATGTGTTCTGCGGTTTCCATGATGAGACAGAGGAAGATCATCAGCAGACGTTGTCTCTTATGAGAGAGGTTGGTTTCGATGCTGCCTTTATGTTCAAATATTCTGAACGCCCAGGTACATACGCATCTAAGAAGTTGCCGGATAATATTTCAGAGGAGGTAAAAATAGCCCGTTTGAACGAGATTATTGCTTTGCAGACTCAACTCTCTGCTGAGAGCAACAAGAAAGACGAAGGCAAGGTGTTCGAGGTTTTGGTAGAGGGCGTTTCTAAACGTTCTAAGGACCAATTGTACGGACGTACACAACAGAACAAGGTGGCCGTTTTTCCTCGTAGTACATATAAAATAGGCGACTTTATCCATGTGAAAGTTCTCTCTTCTACAGCTGCTACTCTGATTAGTGAGGTTGTAGAATAAAAAATAGTTGTTCTGAAAGAATAGGGACCATACCATCAATCGAATGGATATGGTCCTTTTTTAATTGAATACAACCTCTTTTTGCATTTCACATGCAAAATCATTAATTTTACCGTTTCAAAAAGTTTATAGAAATGAACGGGATAAAAAAAATGAAGGGTGAACCAGCGTTCGCTTTCGTGGTCAACTTTCTGATGATGATGCTGGCCTTCAGCTTGTGCAGGGTTTTCTTTTATTTGGCTAATGCAAGCCTTTTTACAGATATGACCTTCGGTCATTTTATGGGATTGATGAAAGGCGGTCTTCAATTTGACTTGACGGCGTTGCTCTATACCAACGCACTTTACCTTGTTATGCAGATTCTTCCATTTCCTTTTAGATACAACGAGCTTTATCAGAAAATAGCGAAATGGATCTTCGTGGTGACCAATTCTTTGGCAATTATTGGAACAAATATAGATGTTGTTTATTTTCGTTTCACGGGACGAAGAACAACATCGTCTGTTTTCTCTGAATTTGAAAATGAGGGTAATCTGGGTAAGGTTTTCGAAGATGCAATTATCAGCAACTGGTATGTCTTCCTTTTTGTTATCCTTTTGATTTTTGCTGTTTGTAAATTCTATTATTTTCCGAGAAAACAAGAAAAGGCAAAGGCTGGATGGACCTATTATCTATGCCATACGGGTTTGTTTTGCTTGTTTGTTTATTTTACAATTATAGGAATAAGAGGCGGCTTTGGCGCATACGTAAGACCCATCACCATGAGCAATGCCAATCAATATGTTAATAAGTCAAATGAGTCTGCAATCGTTTTAAATACTCCTTTCTGTGTTTATCGAACTTTGAGCAGATCTCCCTATAAGGATCCTAAGTATTTTAGGAGTCGGAACGAGATGGAACAATATTTTTCTCCAATGCATTATCCGAAACCAACGGGTCAATTTAAACCGATGAATGTGGTAATTATCATTATGGAGAGCTTTGGAAAAGAGTATATCGGATACTTCAACCATGATCTGGATAATGGAACTTATAAGGGATATACACCATTCTTGGATTCTTTGTTAGCAGAGAGTCTTTCTTTCGATTATTCATTTAGTAATGGACGTAAGTCTATTGATGCTATGCCGTCTATTTTGTCGAGCATTCCGATGTTCAAAGAGCCATACGTGTTGACTCCTTATTATGTGAATGAGATCAACAGTATCGCTTCTTTACTCGGAGAAAAGGGATATTATTCAGCCTTTTTCCACGGTGCACCGAATGGTTCTATGGGATTCCAGGCTTTTGCAAAGTCTGCCAAGTTTAAGGATTATTTCGGAATGGATGAGTATGACGGACCAGATGCTTTTGATGGAACTTGGGCTATTTGGGACGAGGAGTTTTTTCAGTTCTTCGCGAAGAAGATGGGTGGATTTAAACAGCCATTTGTTACCTCTATTTTCTCGGCTTCGTCTCATCATCCGTTTAGTATTCCTCAGAAATACGAAGGCAAGTTTCCTAAAGGCGACAAGCCTATCCATCAATGCATAGGTTATTCTGATTATGCATTGAAACGTTTCTTTGAAGCCATGTCGAAATACGAATGGTTCAACAATACATTGTTTGTTTTATCTGCAGACCATACCAATCAGGTGACCCATAAAGAGTATACTACGGATGCGGAATCTTATTCCATACCGATCTTTTTCTATAATCCAGGAAGTAACCTAAAAGGCAAAAAAAAGGAACTGGTTCAGCAGGTCGATATCATGCCAAGTATCCTTGGTTATCTGAATTACGACAAGCCATACGTGGCATTCGGCAACGATGTGCTAACTCAGTATGACCCGAACAAATATAATGTGAATTACAGCAATCAGATGTATCAGATCTATCGCGGCGATATGTTGTTGCAGTTTGATGGAGAAAAACCGAAGGCGCTCTATAATTACAGAAATGATAGGATGCTCCAACACAATCTGATAGGTAAAATGCCGGTCCAGGATACCATGGAGGTGCTGTTGAAAGCCAATATCCAACAGTATCTTACAAGAATGATAAATAATGAATTAATAATTAAGTGATGAGCAAGAAAGAAATTGTTAAGGTAGGTTTCATTTATTATGTTTTATCCACTCTAGTTGTTTCTATTCAGTTTCTTTTTTATCTGCTGAACAGCCCGCAATTGGAGTATATGGATTTTAGCGGAATGTTTTTTTTCGTGACGGCTGCCATCTCTCAAGCAGCATTGTTCACTTTGATCCCGTTTCTTCTGGTTTTTCTTCCTGTTGCTTTGATTACAGGAAAGGATAAGCTGTCTTATGCGCTTTATCTCATTTTCATTGTGTTGGAAGAAATTCTCCTTTATATCAATGGCTTTGTGTTCAGTCTATATAAGTTTCATATCAATGGTTTTGTGCTTAGCCTTTATTTTGGAGAGGGTGGTGATGAGATTTTCACGTTCGACTTTATGGTCTATCTGAAGATCACCGCAGTTGTCGTTTTTGTTCTTGTAGGCAATGTTTTGTTGGTGATGGCGGCAAGGAAGATATACAAACAATTCAATAAGATCTATTTCGTCCCTTGCTTGTCAGTAATGATTTTCTTCCTTCTCTTTTCCAATCTTTTTCACGCATACGCAGCCGTGGTGCAGAAGCAGTCGGTCATTAAGAGTTCTTCCCATATCCCTTATTATTTTCCACTTACAGCAAACAGATTGATGATAAAATTGGGTGTCATAACTCCTGATGATCTTGTTACTGCCGATTTCGGAAAGAATGGAAATGTTGGTCTTAAATATCCGTTGAAGAAGTTGGAGGTGGATTCTGTTTCTCGTAAAAATATAGTGGTTATCGTCATTGATTCATGGAATTACAATTCGATGAATCCGGAGGCTATGCCTAATGTTTATTCTTTCTCTTCGAAAAATGCTGTTTATGAGAATCATTTGAGCAGCAGTAACGGAACAAGAGGCAGTATTTTCGGTATGTTCTTCGGAACGTCATCTTATTATTGGACTGATTTTGACGTGTCTGGCGTTACTCCTCTTTTGGTTGATGAACTGCAAAAAGAGAATTATGCGATAAAAACATTCCCTAGCGCAACTTTGCAAAACCCTAATTTTGCAAAACTGCTTTTTTATAAGGTTCCAGGCATAAATGCCAATACGAATGGTGCAACAACGTTTGATAGAGATCGCCAATTGACGAAAGATTTCGTTTCATTTGTCGACACCTCCAAGGTTGGGGACAAACCGTTCTTCGCTTTCTTATTTTATGATCTTGCCCATAGTTTTGAATGTCCCAAAGACAGGGCCCGCAAGTTCACTCCTAGTTGGGATTTTGCTGATTACATGAAGCTCAATAACGATATGGATCCAACACCGTTTTGGAATCTTTATCTGAACTGCGTGAATGCTATCGACTCGCTGGCTGGAGTGGTTTTAAATAAGTTGGAAGAAAAAGGCCTTCTGGAAAATACAATTGTTGTCATTACGGGCGATCATGGCCAAGAGTTTAATGAGAATCATAAGAATTATTGGGGTCATGGAAGTAATTATACTTATCCTCAGATTCATGTGCCGTTTATTGTCCACAGACCAGGAGGAAAGGCGGAGAGACATACTTATCGAACCACCCACTATGATGTGTCTCCAACTCTCATGCGAGAGGCTATGGGAGTGAAGGGCGATCCTCAGGATTATAGCATGGGAAGATTACTTACCGATTCCACTTTTAGAAACTGGCATGTGGTGGGAGACAATCTGAACTTCGCATTCATTGTGGAAGATAATGTCATTATTGAAAAGAAACCATCGGGAAGTCTTGAGATTTACGATGCTCAGCTCAATCCGCTGGATAATTATAAAGTGAAATCGAAAGATTTGAATCAAGCCATCCTTAATCTGAATAAATTCTATAAGTAGAAAGTGTCTGAAATGTGTTATCTTTGTAAATCAGTATTTTAATAATATAGCAATGGCAAAAGAATTGGAACTGAAGTACGGATGTAATCCGAATCAAAAGCCCTCACGTATTTTTATGGAAGAGGGTGAACTTCCTATCGAGGTGTTGAACGGACGCCCCGGTTATATTAACTTCCTCGATGCTTTTAACAGCTGGCAGTTGGTAAAGGAATTGAAAGCAGCAACAGGTCTTCCTGCAGCAGCATCTTTCAAACACGTAAGTCCTGCAGGTGCTGCTGTGGCTGTCGAACTTTCTGATACGTTGAAGAAGATTTATTTCGTGGACGATGCAAAACTCTCTCCTATGGCTAC
>Ga0172378_10005523_pt1 | contig 11817 bp, 12 predicted proteins | sample GrowelOW332metaG_FD_119755 | JGI IMG/M metagenome (GOLD analysis project Ga0172378, IMG submission 119755) | Groundwater microbial communities from an aquifer near a municipal landfill in Southern Ontario, Canada - Pumphouse #3_1 metaG | ecosystem: Environmental > Aquatic > Deep subsurface >... | reverse complement strand
GCGGAGGTCGTCGGTTCAAGTCCGTCCTGGGTCGCCATTATGCCTCGGTAGCTCAGTTGGTAGAGCAAGGGACTGAAAATCCCTGTGTCCGCAGTTCGATTCTGCGCTGAGGCACCATTTTTTAGGTGCTTAGTATATTAAGTTTGAGTAAATGGCGGTGTTTATATGACTTTTACAATTATGTGGTTTTTGATTGCTTTGTGTCTTTGCCGTTGCTTATACGTAAGTATTCGGGACAGGAATTACGCTCATATTGCGGCTTCTTTCGTCCTACTTATTTGGGCTGTTTATAAGACCGCAGAACTTGCGGGTGTCATACCGGCAGCTTATATGGTCAATTGATAGGAATGTAGCTATGTGTACAGCTAAAGTAATTTTAGCCGTACGCATATTTTTTTTGACAACAAAACACTAAATATTGATTTTGTAAATAAAAAAGCACAACATGTTGTGCTTTTTGTTGCAATGGAGAATGATTTTTGATATTATTAACATGTTAAATATGCCAAATGATATGTTACAAATAACAATTATGTATTTAGGGCAGAAAGAAACGGAGGCCGATTATGAAAGTTATAAAAAGAGATGGAACAACAGTTGATTTTGACAGTAGTAAGATTGTGTTGGCTATTCAAAAAGCTAATGCGGCTGTTGACGAAAGCGAACGGGTTGATAACCCTAGTATAGAAATGATCGCTCAGTATGTAGAGAGTAAAAGTCAAGATAGGCTGCTAGTAGAAAACATTCAAGACATGGTTGAGCACAAACTTATGGACTTAGGAAAATTTTCTTTGGCCAAAGCTTATATAATTTATCGCTATACAAGAGCTTTAGTTCGCAAAGCTAATACTACAGATGAATCTATTCTTTCACTTATTCGTAATAGCAACAAGGATGTTATGGAAGAAAATTCCAATAAAAATGCTGTTATGGCTTCCACGCAAAGAGATTTAATTGCTGGTGAGGTGTCTAAAGATTTAACTAGACGTATTATTTTGCCGGAAAAGATTTCTCAAGCCCATGAGGCTGGTATTTTGCATTTTCATGATGCTGATTATTTTATTCAGCCAATTTTCAATTGTTGTTTGATTAATCTTGGCGACATGTTAGATAATGGCACCGCAATGCACGGAAAAATGATTGAGAGCCCCAAGAGCTTTCAGGTTGCTTGTACAGTTATGACACAGATTATTGCTTCTGTGGCATCATCTCAGTATGGTGGGCAGTCTGTCGATGTTTCACACTTGGGCAAATACCTGCGTAGGAGTAGAGATAAGTTTAGGCGCAAACTTTTGCAAGAAACACAGGGTAAGATAGCTGATGATGTTTTAGAGAATATTTTGGCTAGTCGTGTTAAAGATGAATTGGCTAGTGGCGTACAGACCATACAATATCAAATTAACACTTTAATGACTACTAATGGACAATCTCCTTTTGTAACACTATTCTTAAATTTGCAAAAGGATGATGAGTATATCAAAGAAAATTCTATGATTATTGAAGAAATTTTACGCCAACGTTTAGAGGGCATTAAAAATGAAGTGGGCGTAGCAGTAACCCCTGCATTCCCTAAATTAGTATATGTTCTTGATGAGCATAATTGTCTAAAAGGTGGAAAATATGATTACTTGACGCATTTGGCTGTTAAATGTTCCATAAAGCGTATGTATCCTGATTATATTTCTGCTAAAAAAATGCGGGAAACTTATTCCGGCAACGTATTCTCGCCCATGGGTTGCCGTTCCTTCCTTAGTGCTTGGAAAGACGATAAGGGTGATTACAAATTTGAAGGGCGCTTTAATCAAGGTGTAGTTTCTCTTAACTTGCCACAAATAGGTATCATTGCACAAGGTAATGAAGATAAATTTTGGCGGCTATTAGATGAACGGTTGGAGTTATGTCATGAAGCCTTAATGGTTAGACATCAGGCTTTAATGGGGATCACTTCTGATGTTAGTCCCATTCATTGGCAGCATGGTGCAATTGCCCGTTTGGCTAAAGGTGAGAAAATTGATAAGCTGTTAGAAGGTGGTTATTCTACTCTTTCCTTGGGCTACATTGGTTTATATGAACTTACTAAAGCGATGAAAGGTGTTAGCCAAACTACTCCTGAAGGAGAAGAGTTCGCTTGCCGTGTTATGAACTATCTGCGTGCTGCTTGTGACCGTTGGAATAATACAAGTCATTTGGGCTTTGCTTTATATGGTACACCGGCCGAATCTTTATGTTATAGGTTTGCCCGCATTGATAAAGAACAATTTGGAGATATTAAAGATATTACTGATAAAGGCTATTATACTAATTCTTATCACGTTGATGTGCGGGAAGATATTGATGCTTTCAGTAAGTTTGCTTTTGAGAGCCAATTCCAAAAAATTTCTTCCGGTGGCGCTATCTCTTATGTAGAAATTCCTAATATGAAAAAAAATCCTACAGCAGTGGAAGATATCGTTCGCTTCATCTATGACAATATCCAATACGCTGAATTTAATACTAAATCTGATTATTGCCAGGTATGCGGATTTGATGGAGAAATTACAATTAATGATAATTTAGAATGGGAATGCCCTCAATGTCACAATAAGGATCAAAATAGGATGAACGTAACTCGTCGAACTTGTGGTTATTTAGGTGAGAATTTTTGGAATGTGGGGAAGACAAAGGAATTAAAGTCACGGGTTTTGCATCTATAATGGAGGCTTAAAAATGAATTATGGTGTTATAAAAAAACATGACGTTGCCAACGGCGTAGGTGTTAGAGTCTCCCTTTTTGTAAGTGGGTGTACCCATGAATGTAAAGAGTGCTTTAATCCGGAAGCATGGGATTTTTCCTATGGTCAACCGTTTACTGTTGCCACAGAGGAAGAAATACTGCTCGCTTTGCAGCCACAGTACATAAGAGGATTTTCTCTTTTGGGAGGAGAGCCTTTTGAACCGAAAAACCAAAAGGTTTTAGTAGGGCTTTTACGTAAAATAAAAGCAAGATATCCTCAAAAAGAGATTTGGTGCTACAGTGGCTATCTTTTTGACAAGGAAATGCTGGCAGGAAAATTAGGCGAACCTGCAATCACGAGAGAAATGCTTTCATACATAGATATTTTAGTAGATGGGGAGTTTCATATTGCAGAGAAAGATTTAAATCTACGCTTTTGTGGCAGCAGCAATCAACGGATAATTAAAGTTCCTGAATCACTAAGAACGGGAAAAATTGTTTTGTGGCAGGACGAAGAAGATTTATAATATATTTTTTTAGAAGACAGGAATCGTCTCTTAACTAAGAGAGAATTCCTGTCTTCTTTGTGTTCTTAATATTTTATTCGCAACTATTATTCAAAGGTTATATGTGAAACTTAGCGGTACTTCCTTGTTGTCCGGGAGTGACTTCTAATCTTGTGGGGATACGATCTTGTAATTCGGCAACATGGGAAATTATGCCTACCAAGCGGCCACCTTTTTGTAATTCTGTAAGTGTACGTATGGCCATATCCAATGCTTCTTCATCTAAGGAACCAAAGCCCTCGTCGACTAAGATCGTATCTAAACGGACACCGCCGGCATAAGATTGAATAACGTCAGATAATCCCAAAGCTAATGATAAGGAGGCTAAAAACATTTCTCCACCGGAAAGGGTTTGTACCGGTCTGGCCATGCCGGTAAAACTGTCCATGATTTCCATATTCAAACCATTTTTGCGCCTGCCATCTAAAATGGTATCAGTACGATGCAGGCTATAACGGCCACGGCTCATTTTGTGCAAGCGTAAGTTGGCGGCACTAAGTACGTCATCTAAAATTGCTTGTAATACATAGGCGGAAAACGAAAGATTAAGAGCGTTTTCACCTTGAGCCGTTTTAGCCAAAATACTTGCAGTTATGTAGTCAGTATCAAGCTGTCCTATTTTTTGTTCTATTTTTTTCAGTTCTTGTTGTTTAAGGATAGTTTTGCTAATACTATCTTTTAATATAGCCAGATTTTCTGTAAGAGCTTGATAGGCTTGTTCCAAGGCACTGGTCTCTAGCACCAAAGTTTCCAGCGGAGGTGGCGTCTTTTCTTTAATGTTATCGGCCGCACGAGTATAACGCTCTTTTACTGCGGCTAAATTTTGTTCATAATCTGAAACTTCTTGGCGTAGCTGTTCTTTTTGAGAAACAAAAGGAAGGGTATCTAAAAATGCTTTCTGGTTGTCGAAAGGTGAAGCCTCTAAAGCACTTTTGTATGTAGCACGGAGGGTATTAAACTCTTCTTCAAGCTTAAGTTTATTTTTACCTGTAGCTTCTAAGGCTGCTTTATTGGCAGCTAGGTCTATTTGTGCTTTTTGATATTGTTGCTGATAGGTTTGCAGTATTTTAATTTCTTTGCTAAGGGTTGCTACTTGTGCTGTTAACTTGGTTTTGTGAGCTATGGATAAAGTTGCCGGAGCAGGATGGTGTAAGGAACCACATACTGGACAGGGGGTATTATCGCGCAAGTTTTGTGCTAGACGCTCTAATTCTGCGCTAACACCTGTAATTTTGGCAGTCTCACCACTTAAATTAACAATTTTGGCATTTAAATCTGATAAAATTTTTCCTAAATCACTATTGCTAGTGTTTTGACGGCCAAGGGAATTAGCAATATTTTTTTCTAAAGCAGTATTAGTTTCTTCACTTTTTGTTAGAGCATTTGTCGCTGCAGCTAATTCCGCTAGTACTTCTTGATAGTGCTTATAGCTTCTTTGGGCAGCAAGGTAGGTCCCTTGCAGTAGTTCGGCTTTTTCTGCCAGCAGAGCATTTTTTCGTTTTTGGGCAATACACTCAGCCTTATTTTGCAAAGTTTCCCAAGCAGTTTTGGCTATAGCCGCATCAGTAAATGCTTTTGTCAGTTCTTTGGCTTGTTGCAAAGAGGTTCGAGCTGTTTGCAATTGAGCTTTTTGCAAGGCCGCTGCAAGTGATTTTTCTTGTTCATCTTTTTGTAGCTTGACTAAAAGAATTTTAACATCGTTATCGTTTGTACAGTTTAATGATTCTAATAAGAACTCTTTTTGGGCTTTAACTGCAATATAGTTTTTTTCAATTTCTTTGCTTTGTTCCTTTAATAAATTTTCAATTTGTCCGTAGATTTGTGTTTTAAATAAGGTTTCTAAAAGAACCTTACGTTCATTGGAATTAGCAATAAGAAAACGCCTAAATTCACCTTGGGGTAAAAGTACTATTTGACAGAACTGATCAGCTTTAAAGCCAATGATTTCTTCGATTTTTTCAGTAACGTCATTAGTTCCGGATGCCACTATAATGCGTTCTTGGTTTTGTATTTCTAGTAAAACAGCACTGGCAGGCATTTTGCGAGTACCTTCACCTCGTTGTTTCTTTAAGTCTTGTTCAGGAGAGCGCGTAACTTCCCAGATTTTACCAGCGGCAGTAAAAGAAAAAGTTATTTCTGTTTTTTTTGAAGGCGGGGCATAGTCGCTGCGCAGTGATTTAATAACGCGCAAATCACCGCTGGCTGTGCCATATAGTGCAAAGGCCATGGCGTCTAAAATAGTTGTTTTGCCAGAACCGGTAGGACCATGAATAAGAAAAAAAGTTTTGTCACCCAATAGTGTAAAATCTATTTCTTGTTTGTCAGCAAAAGGGCCAAAGGCATTAATAATAAGTTTTAAAGGTTTCATTTAGGACCGCCTTTCTTTGTCTTGGGCAGTCTCAATAGTTTTATTGAGCAGAGTTTCTTCTAAAGTATTTAGAGGCCTATTGTGCAAATGTTCAAAGAAATTAAGGAAAAGTTCTTTTATACTCAATTCTTGGTGTCTACCGCTTTTAAAGTCTTCATTGTCCGCTAAAATATTTTGTGTATACTCTAAGTGCAAAATATGTGGATAGATGGCTTCCAAACGATTTTTGGCATCAATAACAGGGGTAAGATCAGTTAGGGTAACCTGTAGGTAATGATCAACAAGGGTTTTCCTTGGGTTGTTTATGAGGTCTTGAAATGTTCCTGTAAGTTGTGCCAATTGATGTTTAGGTTGTAATTCTAACGTTTCAACTGTAATGCTGCCTTTAGCATCTAATTTTATCAGGTGTAAGCCTTTTGGTTGGTTAACTTCATTAAAAGAATATTTTAAAAGGGAACCACTGTAGCGAATTTTTTCACCGTTTTGCTGACAATAGTGTAAATGTCCAAGCGCTGTGTAGTTGAAGGGAGTAAAATTTTCTGCGCTTACGTTGCTGCTACCGCCAATGGACAAAGGACGTTCGCTATCTGGAGATTCAGTTGCTCCGGTTAAAAACACATGAGCTAAAGCAATTTTGCGACTATTTTCCGGAATTTGGGAAAGCATATTTTTTAATTGCCATTTTAATGCTTCTTCATGAGTTTTGATGGCTGTACCACTTAGTTCTGCTGCTACTGCCGGTTCGCAGTATGGTAAGGGTGCGAAGTATACGGGTCCAGAGTCGTCGTTTAGGATGACTGGTTTAGAATCGGCATTCACGGTGCCATAAATAAAGAGCTTGTTTTCAGCAAAAAGAGCCTGACCAAAGTTTAAGCGGTCAGGATTATCATGGTTGCCGGCTATTAAAATGACGGGAATATTGTAATCTATAACTAATTCTTTTAAAGTATTGTTAAGCAAATTGACCGCTTCTGTAGGAGGTACGGCTCGGTCATAAATATCACCGGCAATGAGTACGGCATCTACTTTGCGTGTAACAGCAATTTTTATTAGTTGCGCCAGTACGGTTTTTTGCTCATCTGTCATATGCATACCGTGAAAAATACGACCGAGGTGCCAATCAGAAGTGTGTAATATTAGCATGTCATGCTCCTTTAATTCGCTCTTTAGCGGAACAAAAAAACCAAAAGGCGATTTTTGATGTTGCTGCTATTTCTTTTTATTTGTTTTCATATGCAAATATACATAAGTAACAAGATAAATAAACCCGCCAATCGGGGTTTTAGTGTATAGAAGGACGGGAAAAATAAAGATAGCTATTGTCAAAATCAAAAGAGATGGTATTACAGAAAGGAAAAAGGCTAAGCCAATTCCTTGCTGGAGCCAAATAGCTTTCATTTTGTTTGTGGCTAAGGTGCCGTAACGACAGGCAAAAATAGCAAAAAAGAAACCACTCATTCCGTATAAAATTTCGGATAAAATGTTATCGTACATAAAATTCCCCTTTATTTTTTAGTTTAGCTGATTAGGCGCTAGCGCAAAATAGAAGTAAGGTCAGTTTGTGGGGGGGATAGTTAGTGATTAGCTTTATTGTAGAACTTGGGCATGATTGTATTTAAAGCTCCACTTTTAACTAATAATCCAGCAATCATGCTTCCTCCAATTGTACTTACCAAAAATGGTGGTATAAAAAACCACGCTACGGTTTCTTTGCCTAAGACATATTGTACAATAATAAAAGAAGCAAAGCCGCCTAAAATTCCGGTACCGAATATTTCTCCCAACATAGCCGCTTTAACATTATGAAAACGAAGATACATAATACCGGCGCAGAAGGCACCAATCATGCTACCAGGAAAAGCTAAGAGAGAACCTAGACCAAACATGTTACGCAAAAGGGCTATACCAAATCCTATCCCCGTGGCATAGCTGGGACCTAAGATAATTGCAGCTATAACATTAATACAGTGTTGCACAGGAAAACATTGAGAAATGCCGGCAGGAATGTAGAATAGATTTGCGGTTAAGGTGCCTATAGCTATTAGTAATGCTGATAATGTTAAGCGATTAGTTTGCATGGAAATGCGGCCTCTTTTCATTTTATATATATAATGATAGCATGCAGATGAGATAAAGGGAATAACGAAAGAATGTAGAATATTAAAATTAGATGAGCATTATCACCTATGCTAAGTTGGTTGGTCTGCTTAAATAAGAGGATTGTATTTATGAGGAGGAGTTAAAATGTCGGAATTTAGTGAAAAAATAGGTATGGAAACGGGAAATTTGTTTAAAAATGGCTATAATTGTGGAGAGGCTGTGGTGCAAGCTTTTAGAACTAAGGCTGGAGTGGATATTGACGATAATGCTTTTAGACTGGCTTCAGGTTTTGGCGGCGGCATGGGGCATGCTCGTGATTTATGTGGAGCCTTGGCAGGATGCATTATGGTTATTAGCACTTTGGTAGGTCGTAACAGTCCGGCAGATAAACCGTTAAAAGAAATTTACCCGTATTCCAAAGAATGGCATGATCGTTTTGTGGCGGAGTTTGGTTCATCAACTTGCCAAGGATTAATGTCTTTTGAATTTGATACTAGAGAACATTACATTAATTGCCTAAAGCTAGTAAATAAGATTGGCAAATCCTTAGCAGAATATTTAGTGGAAAAAGAATTAATAAAGGAACGTTGAAGCTTGGATACAGAATATTGAGTTTGGAGTGAAAAATAGGAATGCAAGCACTTGCGGGTATTAAAATTATTGATTTTTCTAAATGGTTACCTGGACAATATTGCAGCATGGTTTTGGGTGATTTTGGTGCAGAAATAATTAAAGTAGAAGATATTGGCGGAGATGGAACGCGTAGCTTTTTTCCCCAAAAAGAGGCCGGTATGAGTTACTGGCATTTGGCTTTAAATAGGAATAAAAAAGGCCTCTCTATTGATCTTAGAACCACGGAAGGGAAAGACATTATTCATAAGCTTATTATGGAAGCAGATGTACTTATTGAAGGGTTTCGTCCAGGGTTTATGGAAAAACTAGGGCTTGCTTATGAACAAGTGGTGCAAGAAAATCAAAAGTTAGTATATTGTTCTCTTACAGGATTTGGTCAAACCGGTAAGTACCGGTATAAACCAGCTCATGACTTAAATGTCATAGGGTTGGCGGGAATGTCCTATCTAGATAAGGAACAGGGGGGAGCAACAGTTTCAGATATTCAATTTTCAGCTATGGGTGGAGCTTTTAATGGGGTGGCAGGTATCTTGCTCGCCCTTTTTGCACGGGAACGTACTGGTTTAGGACAACATGTAGATATAGGCCTTTTTAATGCGGCTCTTAGTGAAGAAACAACCATTATTAGTAGTCTTTGGGGTAGCGAGGAACAGGGTGTGAAACCGTTTGGCCGTTTGGCCCATTATTACAACATTTATAAAACCAAGGATGGACGTTATTTAAGCGCGGGAGTTATTGAACCAAAGTTTTGGCGCAAAATGTGTCAATTAATTAACAGGGAAGATATTATAGAGCGGCAGATGGATTTTGCTCACGAAGATGAGTTATGTAATATTTTAGCGGAAGCTTTTGCGCAAAAAACACAGAAGGAATGGTTAAATTTAATTGGCAACGAAGAATTTTGTTTAACTCCAATTTGCAGTTTGCAAGAGGCCTTAGCAAGTGATTTGGTCGCAGAAAGCAATATGCTCACAGAACGCGAAGAGGATATGGGCAGAGTGCGTTATGTGAAAAATCCTATTAAAATGTCAGCGACTCCGGCTGCTATTAAGCGGAGAGCGCCCAAGTTGGGGGAACATAACGAAGAAATACTAATGGGTATTGGTTATGATAAGGAAGAAATTAAAGAGCTAAGCAAAAAAAATATTATTAGTAAATAATAAGGTTTTCTTAGTTCCTAGAGAAAGTTGATAGATGGAGGCATAGTAGATATACAATGAAGAAAATTCTGATTGTTTTAGTTTTTATTTGCTGTTTATTTCAGCTGCCTGTTGCTCATGCGGGTATGATTGGTAAACAGGAAGAAATAAAGATGGGCAGCGAAGTTGCCAGGCAATTGGAAGCTCAATACGGTGTAGTTCACGATGATGATTTGCAAGAACGTGTGGAGCGTATAGGACAAAGCCTGGTAAAGCAATGTGACAGGAAAGATTTGCACTATACATTTAAGGTGCTTAATACTAATGACGTTAATGCACTATCTTTGCCTGGAGGTTTTGTTTACGTATTTAAGGGGCTAATAGAATTTATGCCTTCTGATGATGAGTTAGCAGGGGTTTTAGGCCATGAAATAGGGCACATAGTTAAACGTCATAGCGTTCATCAAATAGAAAAACAATTAGCTCTATCCTTGCTAACTATAGCGGCCGGCGTTGCTTCCGGTGATCCGGGAGCAGGTATTATGCTTGCTAGTACTGCTTCACAGGTATTGATGGCAGGTTACAGTCGAGCGGATGAAAGGGAAGCTGATGAACAGGGTTTTATGCTTACTAATAAGGCTGGCTATAATCCTTATAGCATGTATGTGACTATGTGCAAACTAAATGATTTAGCTAAAGAACAGGGGAATCCCGGATATGGAGTTTTTTCTTCTCATCCGGAACCGGAAGTGCGTATGGCTAAAACAATGAAAGCCCTTAATGCCATGCATATTACGCCTCTAGTTACCCTGGCTAAAGATGGTAGTGCAAAAGTAACGGAGGGTAAATGGCAGTATGAATTTTCTAAGACAGTGGGTAGTGATAAACCTGAATATCGTGCAAGACTTATGGCCGGAGCACTTTATTTGGCAAAAAAACGCGGTGTTGTAGATGAAACTCGTTTTATTACAGTAGACAATGATGGTTATACGGACGTTTACTATGATGATATTCGCGTAGTACGACTATATGACGCAGATAATATGGAGTTTCCTACTCTTAGCGATTATGCAGGAGCGGTCGCAGCTAAACTGCAGTTTTGGGCACGGGAAGTTAATGGAAAACAGTAAGCAATAAGGTATTGTCCTTTGTGTCAATACCTTATTTTTTTCGTTACTATAATTATTTATGCTATAATTAAAATTATAGTAAAAAGTTTTTTTATTGAAATATGAGAAAGAGGCTTTGAGTGGAGATTTTGTCGCGCTTTTCCAAACTTTTTAAAAAAAATAAAGGGTTTTTAATGATCGATGCAATAGTTGCTGTTGTTATTGTGGCCGTTGCTTTGGTTGCTCTTAGTTATTTATATACCGAGGGTACTAAGGCAAGTATCATGTCAGGCAGTTCCGAACGAGCTATGGAAATTGCTGCTCAACGTATAGAATTCATGAAAAAAGGTGCTGGAGTTAGCTATAGTGGTGATGCCGGCTTAGAAGAGTTAGTTGCGTCAGCGAATGCGGACAAAGTCGTGAAAGTGGATGGCGAAAATAGAGAATATACTGCGGAATGTTCTGCTGTGCAAGTATATGAAGATAGTGCAAAGTACGGACGCAATAAGTTATACCGGATTACTGTGAATGTAAGTTGGGCGGATCCAGCCACTGAAAGTGTGCGGCTAGAGAGCTATATTGCCGTTGAATAGGGTGGTACTATGAAAAAAAATGCAGGATTTACTTTAATAGAACTGTTGGTTGCCATTGTACTCATGGGTGTTATTTTCGGTACGCTTATTGGTTTATTTTCCCAAGGAGTAAAGCAGCAGCAGGCAGGTTTTTCACAACAAGAACTTTTTTCGCAGGCCAGGGCAATGATGGCGGAAATAAAAACAACTTTGCGTTATGCGGATATAGATAGCATAAAGTTTTACAGCGGTACACTGGAAACAGTGCCTACGGCAGACAGCAGTGCTTTTAAGGGCATTACCAAAATGGCTTATACTAGCAATGTTTTTAGCGATAATTACGATGCTGCTAATGGTACTTCGGAAAAAGTTTATGTAACTGTTGAAATGCAGCAGCCAAGTGGCTGGACGCATAAACAAATGAAAGTTACGAAGATTATAGGAATGACAACAAAAACTTATGTATTTCCAGAAAAAGATGAAAATTCCTTGTTTACCACAACGACAGATTTTCCTATTATACCGAATAAACTCATTAGTAGTGTGGATCTAGAGTTATATAAAATTGATTTACCCATGCAATATAAGCTGGCCGATAGTATGAAAGAAGAGCATTT
>Ga0172378_10005521_pt1 | contig 11818 bp, 8 predicted proteins | sample GrowelOW332metaG_FD_119755 | JGI IMG/M metagenome (GOLD analysis project Ga0172378, IMG submission 119755) | Groundwater microbial communities from an aquifer near a municipal landfill in Southern Ontario, Canada - Pumphouse #3_1 metaG | ecosystem: Environmental > Aquatic > Deep subsurface >... | reverse complement strand
GTCCGCCCGGCGTTTGGTGACTTTTAAAAACATGTTCACCTTACCGGGGGTAACGATGCCGGCTGTCTGAGCTCTACTCATTGACCCGACTGGTTTTCTGCGTCGGCCTGCTGCTGCATTTCGCTGAGCGCCTGTGCCGCAAATTTAAAACCGTAAGCGTCATTATACCGCCGGATTTCGTTCTGAATATCCACGGCCAGCTTCAACGCCCGCAAGCCCTGTTCACCGGGGACTCGCGGCTGATGAATTACGCCGGTGGTTTTGGTGGCGGCCACGGCATCGATAAAATTGTCCAGCTCATCGGCCAAAGCGTTTTTCTCGTTCAAATTCACATCTTTGCGAGCTAGACCGATTCTATTGCGCTTCAGCACCATGCCGAAATGTTTGCCGTAGTCCATCGAGATATAGCAGTCTTCCTGAAATACGCGGAAACGCCGCTGTGGTTCCTGACTCACCCGGCTGGCGGTCATATTTACGCAACTGCCGTTCTTGAACTTAATGCGGACACTTACAATGTCTTCGGTATCGCTTAATACCGGAATACCTACGGCGTCAAAGTGTTCCACTTCGCTATCCACCATAGTCAGCACTAAATCGATATCATGAATCATCAAGTCCAGCACCACGCTGACCTCGGTACCGCGGCGATGCAGACCGGGGCGGGGCGGGGGGTAACAGGCCAGGCGGTGAGCCTCGATAAACCGGGTGTTTTTCTTATGTTTTTCTAAAAAGTCCATGGCGGGATTAAAGCGTTCGGTATGCCCGGCGGCCAGCACCACGTTATGTTTTTTAGCGGTGTCCACCATATTTTGAGCCTCTTCCACGGTAACGGCGATGGGTTTTTCCACCAAAACGTGTTTCCCCATTTCCAGCAGTGGGATGGTGCATTTTTCATGAAAATTAGCGGGAACGGCTACGCTGAGCAAGTCGCATTTTTCGGCTAACTCACGCCAGTCGGAGAACACGGGAATATCAAACTCGGCACCGACTTTTTTGGCCGTATCCTCCACGGTGTCAAAAATGCCGACGACGTCCACTTTTTCGTTCAGCTTATATAATCTGGCATGATGTCTGCCAAGCGCCCCCACGCCGATTACGCCAACTTTTAATTTCTTTTCTTCCATATATCCTGCTCCTGATAGGTATAAAAATATTCTTTTCCACGGGTAATATACATCAAAATCAACTCCATGCCAACAAGGATGTGTTTTTTTTGGCTTTTTTAACTGTAAAAATTTGCTTCCGGCTGTTTTCATATTAAAGTATAGCAGGAAAATTTAATTAATTATGGAAACCAAAGGCGTTTTAAGCTATGAAGATAATGTCGGCCGCAGAGGCCATCGGGTTAATAAAGAATGGCGACACGGTGGCCGTGGGCGGCTTTTTAGGTGCGGCTCACCCGGAATATTTAGTGGATTTTTTGGGGGAACACTTCCGCAAAAAGCATTCGCCCGGCAAGATAAATCTGGTGTTTACCGCCGGTCAGGGCGACGGTAAGGAGCGGGGGCTTAATCGTTTAGCTCAGCCCGGCATGATTAAACGGGCGGTGGGCGGCCATTGGAATATGATTCCCAAGCTCGCAAAAATGGCGCTTGACGGCGATATTGAAGGATATAATCTGCCGTTGGGCGTTTTGTGCCAGCTGTTTAGAGAAATTGCCGCCGGCAATCCGGGGCGGTTGACTCCGCTGGGGCTGGGTACGTTTGTTGACCCACGTCGGGAGGGCGGGCGGTTGAATGACCGCACGTGCGAGGAGTTGGTAGAGGTTATTTCCATCGGCGGTAAAGAGTATCTGTTTTATAAGTCTTTTCCGATTCATATCGGTTTACTGCGTGGGAGTTGTGCCGACCGCTTCGGTAATGTTTATTTTGATACCGAACCAATTTATGCGGACACTTTATCCATTGCGCAGGCCGTGCATAATTCGGGTGGCAAAGTTATTGTGCAGGTGGAAAAAGTGGTGGAAAATTACAGCCGTTCGCCACGCAGTGTGGTGATTCCGGGGATTCTGGTGGATGCCGTGGTAATTGCGCCGCAAGAGTATCACCAAATCAGCTTTGTGGGCGAATATAAACCGGAATTTTTAATGCAGGGCGACCTGTCTAAATTAGCTCTGGCGCCGGTTCCACATGGCTGGCGGCGGATTATTGCGGAACGGGCATTGCTGGAAATTGACAACGGCAATGTGGTTAATCTTGGCATCGGATTGCCGGAAACCATTGCCGCATTAGCTCGTGAACACGGCGTGTTTGAACAGATGACGCTGACGGTGGAGGCGGGTCCGGTGGGTGGAATTCCCTGTTCCGGGCTGAACTTCGGCCTGTCCAACCTGCCGCAGGCGGTGTTTGACCAAAACTATATTTTTGACTTTTATGACGGCGGCGGCTTGGATGTGGCATTTTTGGGGTTGGCCGAATGCGACCGTTACGGGAATGTCAACGTCAGCCGTTTCAATGGCCGTCTGGCGGGAGTGGGCGGGTTTATGAACATTGCGCAAACCGCTAAAAAGGTCATCTTTGCCGGCAGTTTTACCGCCGGCGGGCTGGAGGTAAAAGTGGTGGACGGGAGGTTAAAAATTATTAATGAGGGCCGGATTCCTAAATTTGTGCGGGATGTTCAGCAGATTTCGTTTTCCGGCGATTTTGCCCGGCAGAATCATATGAAAGTCAAGTTTATCACCGAACGTGCTGTGTTTGATTTGCTGGAAGACGGTTTTACTTTAACCGAAATTGCCCCCGGCATCGATTTACAGAAAGATGTCTTAAATTATATTGCTTTTCCCATGAAGATTGCCGCCGATTTAAAGGCGATGCCACTGTTTTAGTCGATAATGCAAAACCGGCTATATCGTTAATAATAAAAATGTTAAATTATAAAAGCCACATAAACAAACGCCGGTTTTTGAGCGTAGAACTATGTTTTATGCCTGGTCGCTCCGGCATTAAACATGCCTCCGCTGGAAGCCTCCGGTGCTTTTTGTCGTATACTGCGTTGGCTGCGCCGCTTATGTACTAAAGTACACGAACGCTACTTGCCGCCTTGTCTACAACAAAAATCACCTTTTGCATTATCGACTGTTTTAATTTAATAAAATTTATCATTTTTCATAATAAAAACTTGACTTTAAGGGTTAAGGTGCTAATTTGTATCTTTATTGTACAAAAATTAAATTCAACCTTGGAGCAAATGTTATGAAAAAGTATGGTAAGTTGTTTACTGCCATGTTGTCCATCGGTTTATTGGCCGGTTGTGCGTCCAGCCCGAATCTGCGGGTGGGGATTGTAAGTGATACGCAGAGTTACCCCGGAATTGACACCGATTACGGGCAGAAAAACCTGCAGTCGGCATTAACGTTTTTAAAAGATAAAAATATTGACGCCCTCATTTACGCCGGAGATATTTCCGACAACGGTAACGAGGTGGTTTATCAGGAATATCACCAGATTATGGAGCGGGTTTTCGGCAAAAATCAGCCGGAAACTATTACCATTATGGGGAATCATGACTATTGGAAAAAAGACACGGAGCCATTACAGGCACAGCGGACTTTTTGCGAAGGGATGCGGATTCCATCCATCAATACTCATAAGGTGGTCAAAGGCTATGACTTTATCGGTTTAAGCCCGGAGGCCGGCGAATGCAACGGCGTTTACGGCAATGCGTCCGGTGAATTTCTGCACAAAGCCATGTTTGAAGCCGAACAGCGCGACCCGAATAAACCGGTGTTTATAACCACCCATCAACACGCCTTGAACACCGTTTACGGCAGCGACGGCTGGGGGCACTCTTTTATTACCGAAAATTTGGCGGATTATGAAAATGCCGTCCATTTCTCCGGGCATTCGCACTATGCGCTGGAGGATGAACGCTCCATTTATCAGAAAGATTTTACCGCAATCGGCACCTCAAGTTTAAATTATTGTGAACTGGAAGGCGGGCGGGTAAACGGTTCGGTTCCGCCGGACGCCTCTAAATGTGTGCAGTTTATTTATATGGAGGTTTTTGACGACCATATTGATTTCCACCGCTATAATCTGATTGGCGAACGTGAAATTAAGCCGGACGCATTATGGCGGGTGGAATTGCCCTTGGCCAAAGAGTCGTTTGTGTATACCGACGCCCGTGCCAAACACCGCAGTGCGCCGCAGTTTGCGTCTGATGCTCAAGTTGCCGCTACCGTGGACGCCACGCCGTTTAAGGCCGTAAATGTCAGTTTCAATGCGGCCACGCATGATGACTTTGTGCATTCGTATGCCATTACACTGCAAGAACGTATGGCTGACGGCAAGTGGGGCGAACCTAAAGAACTGTTGTTCTTTTCCGATTTCTATTTGGGCGTTGAACAAATGAGCGATTCGCCGACCTTGGCGATTCCGGCGGAGTTTGTGAACGGGAATGCCGAATATTTGCTGACGGTTACTCCGATTGAGTCGTTTGGTAAACGCGGGAATACGATTTCCACCACGCTTGCCACGCCGGAACGGGCGCCGTTACCCCCCAAAAAATAGAGGTAATATATAAAAAAAACGACGGAAGTTTTTTGAACTCCGCCGTTTTTTTTATCGCTGACCGACTATTTGACGGCCGGTAATGCCTTTTTCCTTGTTGTCGTTACCTTATGCCACGCCGCCACAATCGGCGATGCAATGTAGAGCGAGGAGTAACTGCCCACAATAATCCCGATGCCGATGATAAACATAAAGTCGTTAATCGCCAACCCGCCGCAGAGGAACATAACCACCACTACGATAAACGTGGTTAAACTGGTTAATACGGTACGGCTTAAGGTGCGGTTTAAACTTTCATCTACCACTTCGCTAAACGGTCGATTCGGTTCAAACTTCAACGTTTCACGGATACGGTCAAAAATTACAATCGTGTCGTTAATCGAATAACCGATAATGGTCAACAGCCCGGCCACCACCGGCAGTGAAAGTTCCCGACCCGCCAGTACAAAAATCCCCAGCGCAATAACCGTGTCATGCACCAAAGCCAGAATGCCGGCCACCGCATAGTGAAATTCGTAGCGGAACGCCACATAGATAATCATGCCGACAAAGGCCAGCAGAATGGAAATTACCGCATTTTTAGTCATTTCCGCCCCCACCAAACCACCGATAATCGTGCTTTGCCCATTGGTCAACTGCAGTTGCGGATAGGCTTGATTCAGGGAATTCATCAACTGTTCGTCGGCATAAGTGGCGGATTCGCCGTTCATTTGATCGGTTTTACTGTCTCGCAGTAAAATTTCCAATTTACGATTGTCGGCACCGGAGGCGTTGCTTTTATAGGTGATTTTGCCGGCATAACCCTGGTCTGATAAGGTTCTTTCCAGCTCCGCCACCGGCACTGTCTGGCTGTAATTATAGCTAAGCAAAGTACCGCCGGTAAAGTCGACGCTGAGCATGTTTCTGCCCGCAAACAAGCAGACGCCAATGCTGATGACAATCATGGCCAGCGAGACGAGTATCGCCAGTTTGGACTGCTTGATAAAGCGAATCGACGGTTTGGAGAAGAAGCTCATCATTTTAAACTGCATATTGGGGTTGCGATACAAAAGCCAGTCAAAAATCAGATGACTCATAAACAAGGCGGTGAACAGACTGGACACAATCCCGATGCTTAAGCTGACGGCAAACCCCTTAATGGCGCCCGTACCGAAATACATCAGAATTAAAGACACCAGCAAGGTGGTTAAGTTACCGTCTAAAACCGACGAATATGCCCGTTTAAAGCCCATCTCCACCACATCCTGCGGCGGTTTACCGGCCTCTTTTTCTTCCCGCATACGTTCAAACACCAGAACGTTGGCATCTACCGCCATCCCCAATGTAAGAATAATCCCGGCAATCCCCGGCATCGTCATGGTGGCGCCGAAAGCGGCCATGGCGCCTAAAATCAACACCACGTTCACGGTTAAGGCGATTACGGCAATCACGCCGGCGGTGCGATAGTAGGTAATCATAAACCCGGCTAACAGCACCATAGCGGCGAGTCCGGCCCAAATCCCGTTTTTCACGTTATCCGCCCCTAAACTTGGTGCGGTGTCATAAACGGCCTCCACATCAATTTTAAACGGAAAACTGCCGCTGGTCAAAGCATCGGCCACATTTTGTGCCTCTTCCACCGTAAAATGGCCGGAAATTTCAGCTTGACCGTCAATAATGGCGGTTTTGATTTGCGGCGCACAATATAACGTACCGTCCATTACAATCGCCAACTGACGCATTAAATTATCGTTGGTTACTTTGGCAAACCGTTCGGTGCCGGAGCGGTTAAAACGCAGTGCAATGGAGATGGAGCCAAACTGGTCTTTACTGACAAACGCCTCATCCACGCCGGTGCCGGTCATTTCCGGATGTTTGGCCACCACATAAGCGGGGCCGCCGTTCGGGGCACCGTCGGCCGCCGCTTCACGCAGAATTTCATAGCCGACCGGCAAACGCAGACGGCGCTGAATAATTTCGTCGCTGTCCTGATGCACCAAACGGAACTCCAGCTTATTACTCATTTGGATAAGTTTTTTCAGCTGGTCTTTTTCGTCCTTGGATACAATCGGGGCTTTAAGCGACAAGCCGTAATTGGCAAACGGAGCAATTTCGGTTTCAAAAATATTCTTGGCTTCCAAGCGCTTACGCAGAGCTTCCATTGCCAAATCACGATATTGATTAAAGTTTTCCTTTAATTTTTCTTCCGCCTGAACTGCCGTCAAGCCGTCGGTTTTCAGTGCGCTGTAGTCCGGATTAAGGCGTAGAACAAACTCCACGCCGCCGTTCAAATCAAGCCCCAGACGAATGGAACTGGAACTGCGCTCCCGCAAATTGCTGATAACTTCACTGTTATCACGGGCTTTTTTGGCATTGGTCAGCTCTTTCAGCGACATATTCTGTTCATTGGCGGCCTCCAGCAAGGCGGCGGCCGGATATAAATCCGGTCTGGCGGTCTGTTTGGCCTGAGCGGAATTTACCAGTTGTTGCGCCGCATCCTCTTTACCATCCACTACGCCGGACAAAAATGTGCGGTAAAAGTCCGGCGGCGTCAACGGATAAATGGAGCAGGCAAAAAGTATAACGATTGTCAGGACAATGAATGTCCGTAGTTTTAAATATTTACTCATAGTTTTTCTCAGCAAATTATGTCATTCAAAATTTTTTGAATAGAACGATTGACTGTCGGCAGACGAGCCGACAAATAAATTTGTACAGTTTGGGCAAGAGTTGCCCGACCGATAAAATTTATTGCTGAGCAGGGCCGGCACGTACCGGCAGGACATTTCTTAGGATATCCGGCCAAAAAAATGGCAGAGAATAAGGGGTTTTGCCGGAATTTTGACCGGCATGAAGTACATAAAGCAGTAATAATAAAAATAAAATTGAATAAACCTGGCGCAGGATTGCTGCTCCGGCAAGCTGCCAGTTGCGTAACTGGTTAAGTTGAATCAGCCAAAGCGAGTAAGCACCGTTGAACCGCCAAATGGCTTTGGTGGAGTGATTATTCTGTTCATTATTGGTTTCAACCGCTTGGTCTACCGTGTGAGTCAAGCTGTAATAAGTTGTAACGGCACGGCAGGAGTCGGCAGTGGGAAGTTGAGCGTGAAGGCTGATAAAGCAAAAAAATAAAAACGCCGCCGCCGTCAGTCCGAGCCAAAGGCACAGCCGACCGGAAAACGCAGACATTGCGGTAAATTTTTGATATAAACTCATGGTAGCCTCCTGCTAATCACATTGCTATATAAAATAGCGGAGCTTTAAAACTTTTCAAGATAAAAATACTAAAAAAAACAATAATAATCATATATCGCCGATAATGCAAAAGGTAATTTAAATTTTAAACCAAACGTAAAGCTGCCGTTTGCATTATCGACTATGTAAAAAACGATTTTTTGTTGGATGTACACTTGAAATATTGCATAATTACTGTTACTGTTAGCGTTAGCAGGTTTTTCTGTGCAGAAGAATAAAATAAATATAATTTATCTGTATAAAATTTGAAAGTGAAGGGTAATGAATAAAAACAGTGTAGTAAAAAAGTGTTTATGCTTATTGTTCCCGGCAGTCATTGCCGTTGGCGGCGGCATCCCGGATGAACTTAGTAAACAGGCGGAATCTATTACCAAACCGAAAGATTTGTGTGCCGGTAATTTTGTCAAAGCGGAAAAAGCCGCAGACGGTTATCGATTAGTCAGCGGTTCTACCGAAGTCTTTTTTAACTCTGTAGATTTATCGGTTACGGTTGCCGCCAACGGCGTAGACTGGGAGTTCTTGCCGCCGGATTTTGCCGAAGTAAAACTTGCTGACGGGAGCGTTGCCGAACTTAATTTACAGGAATATGGCAAAATTTCCTTTTCAACTACCGAATTCGCCGGAGTGTCCGGCATAGTGGCTCATTTAAGCGACTGGAAAAATTCAGATTTAGCCGTTGATTTGATGGTTGGGTTAGAATGGACTACCGGCGAGGTGATATTTGAACTGCGTTGTATTGAAAATCAAAACAGTGTACGCCGGATATGTTGGCCAGGGGCTATAAACGGTAAAAAAGTTGATAATACAGTTGTGCCGTTTATGCAGGGCGTTCTGATTCCCCGTAACTGGCATTTCAGTTTCGATGCTCCTTATAATGATGCGTTGAAGCTTGGTATGGTGTATGGGCGCACTTTGTACATGCCGTGGTGGGGAGTGAGTGTAAACGGGAAATCCGGCGTTTTGATACTGGATACCCCGGAAGACAGCGGTTGCTATTTGCGGCATACGCCGGATGACGGAACCTTGATTTCGCCGATATGGGTGCATTCATCAGGTAAAATGTCTTATGCCAGACGTGCCGTATTTGCAACTATGCCGGGCGATTATAATGACATGGCACACTATTATCGCAACTATGCTAAACAGAATTCACGTTATTATCCGTTGACGGCTAAAATAGCCAAAACGCCGTCGGTGGGGGACTTAATCGGCTCTCCGATTATTCACACAACCGCATATTTTACCGATATGAGGAGTCAGTCCGGCTGGGGGAGCTCATATACAGAACATATTGAGGCGATAAAAAAACTGAATGCACAAGGTTTTGACCGTCTTTATATGCATATAGATGGAGTGGGATATCGCGGATATGATAATTTAGAACCGGATCAACTGCCAATCGGAACCCAGTTTGAGGGCGTTGACGGCTTAAAGAAACTATTGGCCGTTTGTCATGATTTCGGTTATCGCGTGGTGTTTCATCAGCAGTTTAGAGATTTTTATTTGGATTCTCCCAGTTTTAACGAAAAGCTGCTGCTCGAAAGAGAGGATGGTTCTTTTATTTATGACGATATGTGGGCCGGGGGCAAAAATAGTGTGCTTTGTCCACATTTCTCGCAGGATTATGTGCGGCGAAATAATGAATTGCTGGATTTTTGGGGCGTTAATATTGATGGGGCATATTTGGACGTATTCTCCGTTATCCCGGCCGATGAATGTTATTCTGCCGAACACCCCATGAATCGCATGCAAACTTATCAGGCACGTGGCCGCTGTTTTGATTACATAAAGGGAAAGTGGGGAATCGTCAGTTCTGAAGAACCTGCCGAATGGTCGTTACAGCACTTGGATTTGGTGCATCATGCGCCATGGCCGGTAATGAAGATAAATGAGCAGAATTGTGTGCCGGCAATCCCGATTCCATTGTTTTCGCTAGTTTATCATGACTCAATTATAACTCCGTTTGAAACCGGTCGCAAACGTGGCTCGTATTATTATGCAGACAGCGAAATACCATTCTTGTACGCTTTACTGTGTGGAGGAATGCCATATTTGGATTTAAACGCATCGGAAAAAGATGTTGCCGCAGTCAAAATTGTGGCCGACCTTCATAAACAGGTAGCTCTTAAGGTGTTGACTACGCATGAGATTTTGGATAAGGACGGTAGAAAACAGCGTGCTGTTTATGAGGATGGAACAAAGGTTACCGTTGATCAAGAGTCCGGCAGTTGGGAGATTGCTTATCCGGACGGTCGAACCATAACCGGCAACGCCTTGGCGGAGGAATAAAATGCGATATGCGTGTGTGTTATGGGCGGTTTTTGGTGTTATTACACTCTCCGGCTGTGCAGGTAAGAGCGATAAGGCGGCAGATAACGGTATGTATTTGCAAATTTTAGGTTCGGCCGCATCTGAAAGTATGCCGTCGATTTACTGTGTATGTGATTTTTGCCAACGTGTCAGAGCGGCCGGCGGGAAGAATATTCGCTTTAGAACGGCATATAAACTGGGCGAAGATATCCATATCGACTGGGGACCGGACAGCGTTGCACAGACTATGAAGTTCGATTTGAAACCCTGGAAAATCAAGCATCTGTTTATTACTCATTCGCACGAAGACCATTTGTTCCCGATGGACTTTTGGATTCGCGGCGTATCACAACTGCCGGAAGATAGCATGCTGAATCTGTATGGTAATCAACAAGTTCTGGATGCAGTTTCAAAAATGCTCGGTGGCGACTGGAAGCGTAATAAAATCAATCCGATATTGGTAAAAGCAGGCGAACCGATAGCATTGCCCGATCGTCAGATGACGGTAATCCCGTTGGCTGCGAACCATATTGTTGGCGAGCAGGCGTTGCTTTATGTTTTTGAGACGCCGCAATGGCGAATAATGATAGGAAACGATACCGATGTCTTTCCGCCCGAAACACGACAGCAGCTGGTCGATAAACCGCTGGATGTCATGACGATTGATGCTACGTGGGGCATGGAGCGGCGGAATGAAGGTCATCTTGGAATTCCCAATATTGTGGATATGGTGTCTGAGTTAAAGGCACAAAATACCTTGACCGCCGATAGTCGAATAATTCCAATTCATTTTACTCATGGAAAAGGAGCATTACTCCATAGTGAATTAGAGGAAAAACTTGCCTCGTTAGGCATGGAACCGGCATGGGACGGTATGATTATAGAATTGCCGAATCCGCAGGATTGATAGCTCTTTTTCGATTACGTAGTGTTGAGAAAGAGAAAACCGATATCGTTTTTATAGATTAGCTACTATTTAGTCGATAATGTAAAACCGGCTATATCGTTAATAATAAAAAACGCATAAATAAACGCAAGGTTTGGAGTGTAGAACGATGTTTCATGCCGGGAGTGCTCCGGTGATTTTTGTCGTATACGGCGTTGGCTACGCCGCTCATGTACTTAAGTACACAAAAGCTACTTGTCGCCTTGTCTACAACCAAAATCGCCTTTTGCATTATCGATGAATTATGACGAAAAAGGTGATATTTTGAAAAAGTGGCAACCAAATGTTTTGAGAGAAAAACGCTAAATCAGAGTTTCTTATAAAAAGGCGATATTTTGAAGAAAAGTGCCAACCTGATATTTATAAAAGCGGCAACCTAATATTTTAAAGAAGTGCCAACCTGATATTTAAAAAGTGGCAGCCCTGTAAGGATTTGAACCTCAACAAAGTGAACCAGAATCACTTGTGCTACCGTTACACCACAGGGCTATAAGTTTTGTTACAGAATATAATATAGTGCGGAAGAGGAAAAAGGCAAATGAAAAATTGAAAAAAATGGAAAAAATGTGAGGTGTGGCGGGCAGACCTCACATTTTAGGCGTTTAATTTACATGGCGTCCGGCACTTGAATGGTTAAAGTGCGCAAACCGTCTTCCAACATGGTGTGGACGGCGTCGGCCAAGGCTAAACGGGCACGCTGAAGATCGGCCGGAACATCCGCCGCCAACACCGGGCATTCACGGTAAAAGGCATTGAAGGCTTTGGCTAAATTCAGCAGATATTCAACGACTTGAGAACAGTCAAATTTGGCGGCGGCCTG
>Ga0172378_10005519_pt1 | contig 11821 bp, 10 predicted proteins | sample GrowelOW332metaG_FD_119755 | JGI IMG/M metagenome (GOLD analysis project Ga0172378, IMG submission 119755) | Groundwater microbial communities from an aquifer near a municipal landfill in Southern Ontario, Canada - Pumphouse #3_1 metaG | ecosystem: Environmental > Aquatic > Deep subsurface >... | reverse complement strand
TGCCGACGCACAGGCAGCGCGTATCTACGCGGATGCATATAATAAAGATTCCGAATTCTACACATTCTGGAAAAGTATGGAATCGTACAAAAATACGCTCAAAGGATACGATGCTACATACAGTACGAACATGGATTACTTTAAATACTTATACTCCGCCAATGGAAGACGCTGAGCAAAGGCTGTTCATCTATGGAAGAAATAAAACTTGACTCCGGATTAAACGAATATGCATTCGGAAAAACTGATTTTTCAGCAATGCTTACAGATGAAGGATTTATTGCAGAAGCAGACGGAATGCTTACAGCCGGCACGGAATTTGCGTTCCGTGCATGGCGTTTTGACAAAATAAAAACGATCGGAAAAGGTGATGATGCACATGTCTGGTTCTGCGGAAGAGGATTCAGCGGTACATCCCTTGCAGAACTTTTTGATGCAGCAGCTGCAGCCGGAGCAGACAATAAAAGCAAATATACCGCTGTTTATGCTTCATTTGCAGTTTGTCTGGCGCTCAGTCAGATCCTGAAAAAACATATACCGGCAGGCAATATGGGTGCAGGAGGAATTTATGTAAATTCCGAAGCTGAAAAAATACGTATCCTGTTTCTTCCTGCTCCGTTATACGATACCGTATGCGGTTGTAAAGGAGCAGAAACGTACGCGCTGCTTCAGGGAATATGGTGCAGTAAAGCGCTTGCGTTCCACGCTGATGCGGCTTTATCTTTTACACGTGCCGTCATTGCATACCGTGGGCTCACCGGTCACCTCCCCTATGAGTCCGGTGACGAAACCACACGGAATGCAGACGAGCTTGACAAAAACTATCTGCGGCTTGAACATGCCGTAAACGGAATCAATAAGGTACTTGCAGAATCTGTAGACACCGCACTGGAACTACCGTCTCTCGCTCAGCAGAAAAAAGCACCAGCTGTCCTTCCCGTACCGGATCTTCCCCCTGACATTTTCTATAGCGAACTCGGATTAAACGGTACTGAAATTCTCCGTACCGTACCGCGTGAAGGGGCGCTTCCATCCGGTGAATTCAATGCAAAAGTGGAAGCTTACTATAAATCAAAAAAAAAGAAAGTAAACGCGAAACGTACAATACGCAGAAATACGGCAATGCTGACAGGTGCAGCAGCAGCAGTTGTAGTAATTACTGTTATCGCAGTCGTGCAGCACCACGATAACGGTAACAAACCTACGTCAAGAGGTTTAACCTCCTCTCAGACTGTAGAAGCATTCTACAAGGCAATCCATACACAGGATATTGAACTTTTAGACAGTATTTCCAGGGGAAAGGCTGCAAACCGTTACAGTGATTCCGTAAGCCAGATTTATGTTACAAACAAAACCCGCAATTTATATGACTACACAGACAGCATGATAACTCCGGAATCATGGCTTTACAGCCAGTCGCAGGAAACGACACAGGAAAAGCGGAGTATATTCGGAATCACGTCTTTTATGCTTGACGGGCAAAGCTGTTCGCTTCTTGTGGATGTGCCTAAACGGAATATAAAACCGCTCCCTGTCACAGTTGAAGGCAGTACGACGCTCTCAAACGGCTGTAAGGCCGTTCATACGGCAGATTTCTATATAATTCATACAGAAGGTGAAAATAACGATATTTATGCCGAACATCATACAGATCATGTGACACTTACCTATAAAGACGATCGCTGGATAATTACTGACATCAAACCGGACGCAGAAGAAATACAAATAGACAGCGGTAAGTTCAAGTCCGATTTTATAACAGCCTGCAATACAGACGGCGGAGATTCACTGCAGGCTGTTTTGCAGCTCAAACCGGTATACGAATGGCTTCCTGACAGCACCGTAATGAAAGCTGAAATCGACAGTCAGAAACCAAAAAAAGCACAGATACAATAGTGACATTTTAGCAAATAGTGTCATATTGACAACCTGAACAACTTCAAGTATCATTTACATATATTGAGGTAAAAGGACTGCTTATGGAATATAATATTGTAAAACAACATGAAAAAGGCAAACTGCATGCTATAGAACGTATAAAAGCGCTCTGCGACGAAGATTCCTTTATGGAAATTTATTCCGGCGTGCGCCATAACTGTACAAGTTTCGGAATGGAAAAAAAGGACCTGCCGTACGATGGTGTTATCACCGGATTCGGAAAAATCAACGGACGACAGATCGCTGTGTATGCACAGGATTTTACTGTTCAGGGCGGTTCTCTCGGCCTTATGCACGGTAAAAAAATAGCCGAGCTTATAGACAAAGCAATAGAAGCGCGTTGTCCGGTTATTGGTATAAATGATTCCGGCGGAGCACGCATTCAGGAAGGAGTTGACGCGCTTTGCGGATACGGTGATCTCTTCTATCAGAATGTACGCGCATCAGGTTCTGTCCCGCAGATTTCAATTATCGCCGGCCCCTGTGCAGGCGGAGCAGTCTATTCTCCCGGAATAACAGATTTCATTTTCGCTGTCGATAAAATAAGCCAGCTGTTTATTACCGGTCCTAAAGTCGTAAAATCAGTTATGTTTATGGATATCTCCGAAGAAGAACTCGGAGGTGCCTCAATTCACTCCCATAAGTCGGGTGTTGCACATTTCCGCTGTGACAGTGAAAACGACTGCTATCGTAAAGTCCGTGCGCTTCTGGATTATATTCCGCATTATTACGGTGACAGCTTTATCCAGGACAATAAATACAAATTCGACGCAAAGAAAAAAGGAAAACAGATAGCGGAAATTCTGCCGGAAAACTCACGTGCCGGTTATGATATACGCGACGTCATCAACTGTGTTACCGATGATGACTCATTCTTCGAAACATCGGCAGAATTTGCAGTAAACTGCGTAACAGGTTTTGCAAAAATTGAAGGACGGTCTGTCGGTATTGTCGGGAACAATCCCTCCGGAATCGGCGGTGTACTCGACTGCGACGCAAGCGATAAAATCGCGCGTTTCGTACGCTACTGTGATGCGTTCAATATTCCCCTGCTTACGTTCGTTGATGTACCGGGATTCATTCCGGGACCGCAGGAAGAACAGAAAGGTATCATCCGCCACGGTGCAAAAGTAATTTATGCATACAGCGAAGCATCTGTACCCAAAATAACAGTCATTATCCGCAAAGCATACGGCGGTGCATACATTGCCATGTGCTCAAAACATCTCGGCGCCGATTTCGTCTACGCATGGCCTGCAGCAGAAATTGCTGTCATGGGTGCAGAAGGCGCAATAGGCATTCTGTACGGAAAGGAAATGAAAGATCCTGCTAAAGCAGCAGAAGTTGCAGCTAAATCAGCTGAATATAAAACTGAAATAATGACTCCGAACATAGCTGCAAAACGCGGTTATGTAAGCGAAGTCATCGCTCCCGCAGAAACACGCACCCGCGTTGCCCGCAGTCTGGAATTCCTGTCCCGGAAACACCCCATGGACGCCCCCTTAAAAAAGCACGGTAATATTCCTCTCTAAATAAATGAGAGCACAGGATGTGCGTTCCTGTATCATCAAAAAATGACAGGACGTCATTTTTTGATGCGCACGGTAACATTCCTCTTTAATAAATGTAAGCATTAGAAATTGACATTCTGTCGGTTTCTAATGCTTATGTGCTCCGCAATTTCATCAGGCGGAATAACCTCACAGACAGCACCCAGTGCAACTGCCTTTCCGGGCATATCGTATACAATTGAAGACTCCTCGTTCTGTGCAATAGTCCATCCCCCTGCATCCCGCACAGCCTTCATTCCCTGTGCACCGTCACAACCGGAACCAGTCAGAAGAACTGCGGTGCAGTTTTTTCCCTGTACTTCCGCAGCCGATCTGAACAGTATATCAACGGGACGACATTTTTTCGAAAACTTCTGCCTTCCGGTAATTCTGATTATCCGGACAGCCCCCTCCGCAGCGACAACTGAGCGAGATCCTCCCTGTGCTATATAAATTGTCCGTGGTAAAATCACAGCACCATTCCGAGCTTCCTTCACGGAAAATTCACACAATTGATCAAGTCGTTTAGCTAAAGAAGCGGTGAAATGCTCCGGCATACAGATTACGACCAGAACCGGTGGAAAACCGTATGTAAAACGGGTAAGCAGCGATTCTAGTACCGGCACACCGCCTGTAGACGTTCCGACGACAACAAGAGCATGATCCGCACAGGAAACTGCTGGATGCATATTCCGCACGGTCATTACGGATTTATTCAATCTCTCCTGCACCGCGCAAAGTTTCCTTACCTGTACCACTGCCGCGTCATGTATTTTTCTGCGTAATTCCGTAATGATATCTTCGACAGATAACGGTCCTCCGGGTTTATGCGCCGCGTCCACCGCCCCAAGTTCAAGTGCCCGTACCGCTGCATAACTGTCCGGTGTCACAAACGAACTCATAATGATAACCGGTACCGGAGCAATCTTCATCAGATACTCAAGAAAGGCCAGTCCGTTAGTCCGTGATATTTCTATATCAAGAAGCAGTACGTCGAACACACTGTTCTTCAGTACAGCATACGGGTCCCCGGATGTTCCAACAACTTCTATTCCGCCTGATACAGACAATTCGCGGGATAAAATACGGCGGACTGCAGCTGAATCATCAACAATGAATACCTGTATTTTTTTCATATGTGTATACCCTCTCCGTTGACCGTCCGTCTGTATACCGAACACCCTGTTTTTTTTAAATTATCCGGTTCCGACAAAAGAGTTTCTGCAAGACCGATAAACAGCAGACCGTCTGTCCGCAGATTTTCAGTTATGTTGGTAAGAGCAGCTGCCTGTGAATCCCTGTCAAAATAAATAAAGACATTCCTGCAGAAAACATAATCAAACGGACGGGCAAAATGTACACTGTCCATAAGATTTAAATTTTTGATTGATATGTATTTTCGAAGTTCACTGTTTATACGCCAGAATGAATCGTCTTCCCGGGTAAAATACAGATCACGGACGGCATCTTCTGTCCGGCAGAATCTGTTTTCATGGTATAGACCTCTGTTGAAATTTCCGAGAACATCCCTGTTCACGTCTGAAGCAATAATATGAAAGTCTGTAATCCCCTGCTGAAGCAGCGTCATGACAATAGAATACGGTTCCTCCCCGGTAGAACAAGCCGTACACCAGATACGAATAGCCGGTCTACGTCTTTTTTTTATATCTGAAGCAAGTATCCGAAAATGTTCCGGTTCACGAAAAAAAAAGGTATGGCACGTAGTTATAAAACCGGCAAGCTGGTCAAAACAGCGGGAATCTCCCGACGACAGTCTCTCGCACAACTCGTCGGTACTTGTACAGTACCCTCGGTTCATCATATTTTTCAACCGTAATTCCAGCCGTTCGTATTTATCACTCCCCATATATATACCGAATTTCCGGTATATATATGAGGAAATAAGACATATTTGAGCTTCATCCATTCCGGTCATTATTTATTCCTGATACAACATACGGTCAGACAGGTTTAAAATCCTCATCATCTTCAAAGGAAATCGTATGACCGGCATCTATACATCCGCTTCCTTTTTTTACACCAGTTACACTGGAATCAGTTTTCACGGCAGAAATTTTTGTTACAGGAGCCTGTTTTTCCCGGGACAGGGTTCTACCGTTTTCAGACGACTTTTGACGTTCCTGAGAAGGAAATGTACCGGCCTGTTTTTTTACGGAAGCATGAAAAGTATCGGATTCATTCTTTTTTATATACGTCTTTCCACTGACGGTAAAATACAGACTGTCGACAATTTCGTTAAGACTGCTCACCTGGCCCTGCAGTTCTTCTGCAGCCCCTGCTGTTTCTTCAGCACTTGATGCGTTCGTCTGCACCACGGTATCAAACTGAATCATCGCCTTGTTTACCTGACCGATACCTTCATCCTGCTGCCCCGATGCAGACTCAACTTCCTTGTTCATCTCCTGAACTTTTCTGGAATTGGCAAGTATGTCCTTGAAAATTTCCGACAGATCTTTAGATATAGTCATTCCGTCTTCGACATTCTTGAGAGTTTCCTTTATCATGGAAGCGGTTTCTTTTGCCGATTCCGACGAACGGTTGGCAAGATTCTTTACTTCGTCGGCAACAACTGCGAATCCCATACCCGCTTCGCCTGCCCGTGCGGCTTCAACGGCTGCGTTCAATGCAAGCATATTTGTCTGAAATGCTATGTCGTCGATGACGTCTATGACATTCTTTATGTCTTCCGCAGATTTTGAAATATTGTTCATGGCAGAAAGCATACTGGTCATTTTGTCGAATCCGCCCTGACTTGCCTCTGTCGCTTTTTCCGACAACAGACTAGCCTGCCGTGTATTACCAAGATTCTGCTTTACCATTGAAGAAAGTTCTTCCATAGAAGACGTTGTTTCCTCGATACTCGACGCCTGTTCCTGTGCGCCGTTGGCAATCTCCTGCGATGCGGTCGACAGCTGGGTGCTTGATATGCCTATCTGCGACGAACTTTCCGACAGGCTGTTCACCACTTTCATTACTGGTCCGGTAATACTTCTCGTTATCATCAGCGCAAGCGTAAATGATACAGCCAGACCTATAAGTATGGCTGTGATGATAATCATCACTGAAAGGGATGCAACATTTCTGCTCATCCGGTGAGTTTCTTCTGCCTGATTAATATTCCACCGGGCAAGTTTTTCTACAACAGGATTCAGTTTGTCGTTGCGTATCGGGGTCAGAACTTCAATTGCAAATTTGTCCGCCTCGCTGTTCTTCTGTGCAATAAGAAGGTCAAAAAATTTCTGAGTATCTTCTGCATATTCATCACCGTATTTTTTTATGGACGACATCATTTCCTTCTCTTCTGCGGTAAACATTGTCGTTTCATAATCAGAAAAAGCCTTTTTTGCACCCATATATGCTTCTGTAAACTGTTTCGAATAGTTCTTTATTCCCGTACTTGTTGTTTCTTTCTGTCCGTGCAGCAGTGCAACTGCACATGACTGCATCTGGTACTGAATCTGGTCAGCATATCGTACGCCGAGTAAATTATCCTGATACATTGATTCAAGTTTACTGCTTACCAGCTTTGTTGTGTAAAGACCGATACATCCGATCACTGCTGCTATTGCCGAAATTATAACAGCCATTGTAATAATACGCGCCCCAATTCCCTTTTTCATATTTTCTCCCTATTTTTCCGTTTTTATCTGCTCTTCTGCCGTGTTTTTTACCACTTCAAGTTCTTTTTCACTGAGCACTCTGAGTACGTCAAGAACGATTTTCATTCCTTCCGGAGTATCAGCCACTCCCCGTATATATTCACTTTTTATCCGCGCATTGATGTACGGAATCTTCGTCAATTTTTCTTCGGGAATGCTTACTACATCCTGAATCGAATCAACGACCAGCCCCATAAGCACTATGTCTCCGCTGTATTCAACTTCGACTACGATAATGCATGTCCGTTTCGTATACTCCCTGAAGGAAAGCCCGAACTTTAATCTCAAATCAATGACGGGTATTATCTGTCCCCTCAGATTTATCACTCCTCTGATGAATTCAGGTGTCCGCGGTAAAGGGGTAACTGACGTCATTCCCATAAGTTCCTTTACCTTCAGGATATCCATACAGTAGTTTTCACCGTTCAGTGTAAAACTCAGAAAGCGTGCTCCATTCAGCAGCTTTCTTTTTGTCATCTCCATTTACATACCTCCTTGTATGACTTATCCAATTCCTCTTATCTCTTATGAAAATACACAATCATTTATGAACTACAGTAATTGCGTTATAAATCAGCACCTGATATGAATAAAATTCTGTTAAGGTATGTTTTATTCTGATTTTTATACTCTGTGCAGTGTCGTAATTTGTTAATATTTTCGTTCATTTAAAGTTAAGAGACATTCGGACATCTGTCAATTTTATACATCACATTCGTGTGTTTTTTTATTTTTGACATCACTTGCATAAAGACCAAACATACATTTTACGAGTTATATGGTACGTTTTTTTTATGTCATTCAAAAATCGATTACGAAGTATAATAAAATTTAAAGGTTTACTTATGAAACAGGTTGCGCGCAGCGCGGGTATAAAGGAAAGTACATTTCTCTCATATGTCGATGCACGAGAGCGGATTCCTGCGGCAGATGTTGCTGTAAGAATAGCAGGAAGTCTTGGTGTTTCTGTCGAGTATCTTGTTACCGGTGCAGATACTCACGAAGCAGAGGCAGAAGTTTTTTACAGGAGATATAAACAGTATGAAGATATACTTCTGGCACTTGATAAACTTTCAGAATCGTCATATACCCAGGCAAAAACGTCAATTCTTATGATGCTCTGTGGTTATACTTTTTCTGACTGCAAGACCAGGAAAAAGTCTATTTAGATCAAAAAGTAGTGTTTATAGTGGAAACTTCCTCTGCATCATGCTATACTGAAAACAATGGGCTCAAGCCTGTTGTGGAGGTTTTTCAGTATATGGAAATGACTGCCGGATATAAATCGATTGATATGGATACATGGCCCCGGAAAGAATGTTATGACTACTACGCTACGGGTTCAAAGTGCATGTGTGCTATCAGTGCGGATATAGATGTTACTGATTTGTACAGAAAAACTGCAGCATCAAAAAAAGACTTCGATGTTGCAATTCTTTATGCAATCACTGCCGTATTGAACAGACATGAAGAATTCAGGGTCGGATACTGCAAGGAAAACGGTCGTCTGATGATATGGGACTACATTAATCCGGTACACCGTGTATTTCATGAAGAATCAGAAACGTTCTCGCGTGTCTGGACAAAATACGACAACAACTTTGAAAAATTCTACGAAGCAGCACAGCACAGTATTACGGAAGGTCTGAAACTAAAAACGGTAAACCAGCCGGAAATACCGGACAACAATTTTGAAATTTCCTTTATCCCCTGGCTGCATTTTAATGCCATCAACACAAAAATGAGTGAAAGCGGAAAATACCTTGCCCCGGTAATTACCGTCGGTAAAGTTGAGGAAATTAGTGGTAAATTCATGATGCCGCTTACAATGCAGATAAGTCATGCCGTGGCGGACGGATTCCACATCGCCCGTGCCTTCAACGAAACTACAGAGGAATCTAAAAAACTCGCTGTAGCACTCTGAAATATTCCTCAGAAAAAACGTACTGCCGTCTTTTCTGAGTTGAGGGAGACGCATGGAGTTAAAAAATGACAATTTACGAAAATATCAACAGACTTGTCGGATACGGACTTACGACTTCTCTCGTTGTAAAAGATGATATTATTTACACGCAGAATAAACTCCTTGAACTGTTCAGGCTTGACGGATTCGAGTCAATAGAGCAGGCAGAACATATTCCGCATGTCGAAGTTTCCGAACTTGAAAGTATTTTAAATGAACTTCTTTCTTATGCCGCAGAACAAAAACTGTTTTCCAACGACGGTATCGTATACCGTGATCTGTTTGATACGAAAATCATGGGACAGCTTGTTCCGTCTCCGTCGGATGTCATCGATATTTTCCGTACACTCTTTGCTGAAGTATCTCCCCGTAAGGCGACGGACTGGTTTTATAAATTCTCAGGTGATACAAACTACATCAGGCGGTATCGTGTCTCCAGAGATCTCAAATGGAAAACACCGACAGAATACGGTGACCTTGACATCACCATTAATCTGTCAAAACCTGAAAAGGATCCGAAAGCTATCGCTGCCGCCCGCAGCGCAAAACAGGGGGGGTATCCGCAGTGTCTGCTCTGCAAAGAAAATGAAGGGTATGCAGGACGCGTAAATCACGCAGCACGGCAAAACCACCGGATCATCCCGATTACGCTCAACGGAGAAACATGGGGATTTCAATATTCACCGTATGTGTATTATAACGAGCACTGCATCGTATTCAATTACAAACACACCCCGATGAAAATCTGCAAAGAAACATTCATCCGCCTGCTTGACTTCGTCGGACAGTTTCCTCACTATACGATCGGGAGCAACGCAGATCTGCCTATTGTGGGCGGTTCAATCCTTACGCACGACCATTTTCAGGGAGGAAATTATACATTCCCCATGGCAAAAGCGCCTGTTGAAGAACGCAGTACTCTTGATGGTTTTAAAAGTGTACAGGCAGGAATAGTACGGTGGCCAATGTCAGTCATCAGACTTGATTCAGAAAACAAAGAAGACCTGATAAATGCTGCCAGTCACATACTTGCCGTATGGAGAACATATACAGACAAAGATGCGTTCATTTTTTCGGAAACAAACGGCGAAGCACACAACACAATTACGCCGATAGCCCGTATGAACGGCAGGGAGTTTGAACTGGATCTCGTGCTCCGCAACAACATCACAACGCCCGAACATCCGCTGGGCGTGTATCATCCGCACGCAGAACTCCATCATATTAAAAAGGAAAATATCGGCCTGATTGAAGTAATGGGGCTTGCGGTCCTCCCCTCACGGCTTAAAAATGAACTTGATCTGCTCGGCAATGCAATCATTAATCATCAGAATATCAAAGCCGACGAAACGATCGCAAAACATGCCGACTGGGTAAGTGAATTTCTGCCGAAATACACGAGTGTAAATAAAGATACCATTACAGACATACTCCGGCAGGAAACGGGCATAGTATTCAGCCGCGTACTTGAACACGCGGGAGTTTATAAACGGACGGACGATGGAAGAACCGCATTCAGACGTTTTATCGCCGCACTGTAATTACGACAGTTTTACTTCGTTCGCAAGCGGCTTTCCCGCGGAGAATGCCTTTACATTATCAAGCGTCGTTTCCGCAATGGACTCAAGTGCGTTCGTAGTAAGGAACGCCTGATGCCCTGTTATAATGACGTTCGGGAACGTCATAAGACGGGCAAGTACATCGTCACGGATAACGTTTGCAGACCAGTCGTCAAAGAAGTATTTGCTTTCCTCTTCGTACACGTCCAGAGCTGCGCCCCCTATTTCCTGATGCTTGAGCGCGTGGACAAGCGCATGCGTATCTATCAGAGCTCCACGTCCAGTATTGATAACCACCGCATCATGTTTCATTAATCTGAGTGAATTTTCATTGATGATATGTTTTGTATCCTGTGTAAGCGGACAATGCAGACTTACAACGTCGACGGACTTGAAAAACTGATCAAGAGGCAGATATGTAAATCCCGCTTTCTCTGCCCATTCTTTTGCCGGATACGGATCATACAGCACGATCTTCATCCCGAATCCGGAAAGAATTTCAGCCATTATCCTTCCGATTTTACCTGTTCCCAGAATACCGGCAGTAAGCCCGCACAGATCGCGGCCCGTAAGACCGTTAAGCGTAAAATTACCCGTACGTGTACGCATGTACGCCTGCGGTATATGACGAGTCAAAGCCATGAGCAGCGCAACCGCATGTTCCGCCACAGAATGCGGAGAGTATGCAGGAACCCGCACAACTTTTATACCGGTTTCTTCCGCAGCTTTCAGATCCACATTGTTGTATCCTGCGCAGCGCATTGCAATTATTTCCACGCCGCATTCCTTCAATATTCCGATAACTTTTGCATTAAGCGTATCGTTTACGAATGCACACACCGCCTTATACCCTTTTGCTGTATATGCAGTGCGCTCGTCAAGATGAAAATCGAAAAAATCTATATTGTACATAAACTGTTTGTTTGCCTCTGTAAAGGCGTCACGATCGTATACACGAGTATCATAAAAAGCAATACAAAAATCTGAATTACACATATTTCCTCCTTCTTCAAAGATACCGATTTATATGCACTGAAGGCAAGTATAACTACCTTTTTCTTTTTTATAGAATTTTCTGTATTATTCTGATATATTCATTATAAACATTTATAGAAGGAAATTATGGCTAAG
>Ga0172378_10005518_pt1 | contig 11822 bp, 14 predicted proteins | sample GrowelOW332metaG_FD_119755 | JGI IMG/M metagenome (GOLD analysis project Ga0172378, IMG submission 119755) | Groundwater microbial communities from an aquifer near a municipal landfill in Southern Ontario, Canada - Pumphouse #3_1 metaG | ecosystem: Environmental > Aquatic > Deep subsurface >... | reverse complement strand
TAGAGTTTTATATCTTTGAGTTAGTGCTATCGCTGCAGACTCTTGCATTGCTGGAAATTTTTCTTGCATTGCTCTTCTTTTTTCTAAAGAGTATCGTTCTTTGTTTTTTAGATAGTCGCAGAATCCTGTATATAATAGCAAGGCCTTGGTGTCTGTTTTTAGATTAAGTGCTCCAGAAAATTCTAGATCTTCTAGGGTAATTAGCGCTTTCTCTCTCTCTACTATTCTTCTTGGTCTTAAATCTAAAAGTTCAACGGGGTTTACAAAATTTGATATCGGTAATTGATGTATTGTTTTCCCTTCGGGTATTTTGTGCAGGGGCGCATCTATGTGTGTGCCATGGTGAGTTGTTGTTGATAGTTTTGTTTGCCCAGAAAAATATTTTGTAGATGAGAATCCAGCACCACTACCAAATCCGCCCTCATCTAATATTTCCTTTTCTACTTCTTCTGTTCGCGGTTTTTTTGTTTCTATTTTTATGTCTGGATCGGAGGGGTAGTGAAACATTTTAGTTTGTAATGGGTAGCTCAAATCAACTATTATCATTCGTATACATCTCTTCTATTTTTTTTGTCAGAGGGCGGAGCTACTTTATATGTATCATATATTGCGTGCATGGTTTTTAGTGAATTTCTAATATCTGTTAGTGGCGCATTTCCCGTTCGTATTGAGTCGTTAAATTCTTTTAACGAGTTTATATATTCGTTCTGAGAATATTTGTTTGTGTTTGTTATTGCTGTCCTATTACCACTTGGTGAAATTGTATATGCCGTTCCGTCATTGAAATTTAATTCTACTTGACTTTTATCTGTTAACGTAAATGTTATTCTTTTATCTGAGTCAAATGGTCTTGTTTTTTCGGGTTCTTTTCTTTTTTGTGTAAATTTTTCTATTGCTATGGATGCAATTGCATCATTTGCGAACGGGGAGTTTCTTTCTGGAAAGATATCATATTTAGCTCTTACAAATGTTTCAGTTTCGTATCCTGGATAAAATCCATAGAATATATTATCTTTTTGTGGGGTAACTTTTGCGTTTTGATTTGTTATGTAAGATAATGCGTGTACTCCCACGTCGGTCATTAATCCGGTTCTTTCTCCTATTGCGAACATGTTTTTGTTTCTTTGACAGTCTGCGTTATCTTTTTCAATTATTGTTGCGTTCATGTGAGAAATTTTTCTATTACCTAATGTTTTTGTAAATTCTTTATGGAACCATTGTGACAGTGCTTTGTATGCATAATGCTCTGCGTCCATAATAACAACCTGCGGGTTTGTTTCTACTAGTGCTTCAAGTTGTTTTATTTGTCCATCATATGCCATTCCTTGCTCATCCAATACTACACATGCGGGTTTTTCGAAAAGAGTGTGAATCCCTCTCCTAGCAGAATAAGATATTTGATCTAGGTGTCGAGTATTATTAGAACATATATATATCGATCCAAGTGGTGTGTCAAAAATTACTTCTGGAATTTGGGTTTCACCATTTATAGTTTCATATTTGTAATGAGGGATATCCCCGTTTAGTATTGATTTTGAAAAATTTAAGCCAGACACATCCTTCTCAGATTTTTCTTTAATTGATTTCGCATCTTCTTCGACAGTTTTTCTTCCAATTACTCCGGATAATTCAAATAAAGAGCCAATATATGGATCTTGCATGGTTTTGAGGAATTTTTTTAATCCCCAAGTAGATGTTGGTCCAGCCCAGAAGATTTTTGTTTTTTCCAACAAGTTTGTTAAATCGTTTTTCATGAATATAAATAATCATAAAATATTATAGGCATTGTCCATATTTTTTTTATCGAGAATATGTTGTTATATAGAACGCCAGTATGTATATTCGAATATATGCGATATAAAGAATATATTTTGAATAGTGTTTTGATAAAATTAATATATATTATTATTTTTTGATAATTTATTATAGAATTACGCAACTGCTTGCTTTTTCGTTATAGGCATTGTATCTATGTCTGCGATTTTCTCAAGTGCCTCTTGTATATAATAATGTACATATGTTCTTCCAATTTCTGGGGCTGTGTTTCTTACATATTCTATGCTTTCTTTTACTGCTTTTCTAGTAAGCGCATCTCCGGTTTTATATTGATCTACAAAAGCGTTTAACCTTATTCCGTCCGGGGATACTCCAGATTCTTCATATTGAGTAAAATAGGTATATCTTAATGTTCTTTGAATAATGGGGACAAGACCAGTATCTCTAATTAGCGGATTTCTCGATGCAATTTCTGCCCCTTCTCTTGCGAATTTGTCTTCTGCTTTTTCTTGCTGTGTGTTTTTCATAATTATTATACAAATAAGTTTCTTTTAGTTATTGTCCATAGATAAAATATGCTGATCTATACTTGATATTGAGATATATGTTTCTATATAGTATATATATTCAATAGTGCATAAAGCTTAAAAATAGTGTTTATGTTATATTATCATGAAAAGAAAAATTATCAAACAAGGGCACAATACACTAACGTTAACATTGCCAAGTGAGTGGACAAAGAAGCTCAATTTGAATGCTGGCGACGAAATCGACGTTATTGAGAATGCTGGAAGTTTGGTAGTTAATGGGAAACAGAATAATGAATTTAGGTCTACTACAATAAATATTGCTGGATTGGGCGTGCCCATGCTTTGGAGATTTTTCCAGTCTGCTTATAGGGAGGGTTATGATGAGATAAAATTGGTGTATGATTCATCAAAAAAGGAATGCGAGGGTGTTTACAATTACTATTCAAATCAGTTTGAGTATAAGAGACTTGGAGAGAAGCCGGTTAAGCAAACTCCAATAGAAATGATACAGGGGTTAGTGGATAGGTTTGTTGGAATGGAAGTTATAGACACTGCGGGTAATTGTTGTGTGGTTAGAGAGATGGGAGAACCGAGTGCTAAGGAGTTTGACAATTCGCTTAGAAGAATATTTTTATTATTATTAGAGTTGTTTGATAAAGTTATCGATCTAATAAAGAATAACGACACCGGGGAGATTTCTATATGTAAGACTCTTCATGCTATGGATATTAATGTTGATAGATTTATTGATTATTGTTGTAGAATAAATAATAAAATTTCTGATTCTAGTTTTCAAAAAAATAAACCGATAATGTTTTCAACCTTGTTTTTATTGGAGTTACTTGGAGATGAATTTAAGTATATTGGTAATCATCTTGCTAGATCTAAAAAGAAAGTTGATGAAACTTTAAAATTCGCCGAGACTGTGAAGAAGCATTTTGAGAATTACTATCATTTATTTTATAAATTTGATAGAGAAGGAGCCATAAATTTTGGAGATGATGATTTTAAGATCTATAATGAGCATTTTAATTGGAAAGAATCTCAAAATAAGGATGCTAGAAGTATCACGAGACACTTTATGCAGATTAGTAAGTTTGTATTTTGTTTGATGGAACTTAGAATTGAAATGGAGTTTTAGGTAAGAACATCATCAATTTCTTTTAATGTTATATTAATAGCCCCTCCAGGATTCGAACCTGGGTTACAGGCTTCAGAGGCCTGTAGACTTGACCGCTATCTTAAAGGGCTGTATAATTTAGTTTTCTAGGGTCTATTTAAGTGTTATTATTGGAGCAATTATTTTAAAAAGAGTTATGAATTATTATAAATATGGGTAGAGAAAGAGTGGATAAATATAACGGAAGGGTTTTCGTTGTGACCATTGAAAGAGATACTACGGTTAGACGTTATGCATTAAGCACTATTGAGGACGATGGTTCCTTTAATCCCCAAAATGAGCCTCTTTATTCTGAAGATTTCGTAAAGCATTATGGCTTTTCTTGCGAATGGCCTCATGAAAAGATTAATGGTGCTTCTGGGTAGATAGTTATTTGATTTTTTTAATGTTTTCTAGAATCTCATCTTCTTGTTTTCTACTGGTTCCATAGGTTTGCCCAAAAGTTACTAGAATGTCGTTTATAGAATTCCAATATTTTTTCGGGAATAGATTCTGTAGGTCTTTTTCAATTTCAAATTTGTCTTCAAATTTTTTATTTGTCCACTTGAGTTTTATCGCTAATCTGGATACGTGAGTATCTACACCAATAGCAGGAGCATTTTGTGTCTCAGCTAAAAAAACATTTGCTGTTTTTCTTCCAACCCCGGGCAGTTTAATTAGTTCTTCAAGTGTTTCTGGTGTTTTAATCTCTGAAATAATTTTTGCAGTTTCTTTAATGTGTTTAGCCTTTGTTTTATAATAATTAATGGAATGAATTTCTTTTTCTATTTGTTTTAATGTGGCGTTATTTAATTTTTTTATAGTGTTATATTTTTTAAATAATTTATTGCAAATTTCTATTGTTTTGGTGTCTCTTGTTTGTGCAGACAACATTATCGCAATAAGTGTTTGCCAGTCTTGATTCCATCCTTCTGCTGCAAGACGCGGAGATTTGTTTTTAGAAATAAGCTTTTTTAATTCCTTGAGTTGTTTTATTGCTAGTTTAGAATTCATCTTATTTTTCTCATTTCGTCTAGTCTTTTTCGGGAGTCAATGGAGCAGGAAAACATTTTCCAAAATATCCTAGATAACCACTCTACCCATTCTTTATTTTTGATTGTATAAAATATAAAAGTTTTTTTATCTAGTTCGTTTTTTCTTCCAGTTGGCTCTTTTATTTCTTTTAGATTTATCAAATCGTTATCAACTATTGTGGCCCGTAGTGGTTGGTTTCTGTGATGAATTTCTATTAGTTCTTTTCCATATTTAAAATTTAAAGAAAGCAATTTCTCTACATTTTCTTTGGAGATTAAATCTGCCTTGCAAATAACCTTTATAGATACATTTTTTTTCACCAATTCTTCTAATATTTTAAAGTAGTTTGTTTTCCCGTCATCAAAGTTTATGAAGGATAAATTTCCTGAAAAAAACAATATTTGTTTTTTCGCTCCAAATAATATGTCAGTGAATTCTTTAAGTGTTCCTATGGCGTCTTCGTCTTTTCCCGTTTTCACTTTTACTGTTTTGTTTTTATCTGGGACAAATTGAAAGATATCAAGTGGACTAATATCTTCTTTATTATGAAATCTGAAAATATCTAGTTCTAATTCCTCTTGAAATACAGTGTTTGAGATTTTATCTATACTTGCCCAATAAACAATTTTTAATGCGCCTCTTGTTCCTTCTCTAAAAACACGAATATCTAGTGTCCCAAAACTTTTTTTTATTTCGTCTATATATCTATCTGCAGTTCTCCAATTTTTGTTTATATGACTAGCAATTTCTTGAATGCTTCTTGGTTTGATTTTAATAAAGTCTTCAATATTTTTTATTTCTTCGTTTCTTAGCATGCTTATTACCAAGTTTTTGAATATTTAAGCTTTGTGCAACACTATGGACAAATATTGTACAGAAATATGTAATAAAAACACAAGTCTATGAATAAGTATGAGAAAAGATATTCAACGTGTTGTTTTAACGGGTGGTCCATGTTGTGGTAAAACAACATTGCTTAATGGCTTAGCCGAAAGGGCGTATTCTGTTGTTCCTGAGGCAGCTAGAATGATAATTGAGGAAAACCAAAAAAGAGAAGGAGAATATGTTCCCTGGATTAACCTTTATGGGTTTCAGCAAAAAACCACAGAAAGAGTATTGGAGCTAGAGCATTCCTTTGAAGATTCTTTGTTATTTTGTGATAGGGGCGTAGTTGATGGTCATGGATATTCGGTAAGTGGAAAAATTCCAACCCCAGAATTAATTAAAAAGTTTAGTGTAAAAAGATATGATACAGTTTTTATTTTGGATCCAATTCCTGTTTATCAAAAAGATGAAGCTAGGAGAGAAAATCCTGAGGAGGCAAAGAAAGTACATGCTGCAATTTGGAATGCATATAGAGAATTTGGATATTCTCCCATTAGGGTTCCAATTATCGGCGGCAAAGAAGAAAGAACGGAGTATTTTATTAAATTATTGGAGCAAATGTTATGAGTAATTTTGGATATAAGACAAACAATCGTGTTCCAATTGAGATAGAAGTTAAACTTTTAATAAATAAAGATGTTATCAAGAGACTAGAAAAAAAGCTTGGTTGTTTTGGGGGAATTAGTAAGTGGAAAAAGCAAGAGAATATAGTTTACAGAACAGAAAATGGATTTATTAGGTTTAGACGTGAAGACGAAGCGGTAACATTGACAATTAAGGGAAAAAGATTGCCCGGAGAATATAATGAGCGTTCAGAAATAGAGCGAGAAATTCCAATAGATTTCTTTGATTATGTTTTGAAATATGTAAGTAATGACGCAGTGGTTTATGAGAAACAGAGGGCTTCATATAATTACAATGGATGTGTTGTTTGTTTGGATAATCTCAATGGGCAATACTTTGTAGAGATAGAGGGCACAAGAGAGTTAATTGATAAAAATATTGTAAATCTTCGTCTTAAAGAATTCCCCAAAATAAAAAAAGATTATGCACAAATTGTTGCGGGGGGAAGAAGGTGAAATCTGGTCCGTTTGCTATTTTTCTTTCAGGTGTTCCGGGTACGGGGAAAACTACTCTAGCTATGAAACTTGCTGAAAGACTTAAAATTGATCAGGTAGTTTCCACAGACACTATTCGCTTTGTTCTCAGGGGTGTTAGCGATGAGAAAAAGAATCCAATTCTATTTAGTGTCAGTCATGATTCTTGGAGATATTTCGGTGAAAAAAATGCTCAGAATATTTGGAAAGGTTTTTGTGCACATTGCGAACTTTTTTTCCCAGTAATGATATATATGATAAAGAAATCTTTTGAGGAGGGGAGAAGTATTATTTTTGAAGGGGTACACATAACTCCGGATTTTCTTAAGGGTTTGGATTCTATTAATTTTCTCTCTTTCTTTATTTCTGTTAGTGAGGATTTTGTTCTCAGGGATAGATATTTAATGAAAAATGCTTCTAGAACTATTCCTCACAATGGTTGGGAAAAAAATTTTGATGTTATTCGTTTCATTGAGCACAAAATATTGGAAAATAAGAATTGTTTTGACAGGGTTATTGAAAACAAAGACGTTTCGGAATCAATTAATCAGATTTTGGGGGTAATTAATGAAGTTCCATCTAATAAATAAGATGACTTGTACTAGGGTCAGGTTGTTTGGAGAGGATCTGAAAAAACTTTTTATTTCTAATGCCTGGGAAGAAAGTTCTTTTCAGGATGCAGATTATCTTTTAATAAATTCTTGTAGTTTTCTTAAGTCGCGTGAAGATTATTTTATCCAAGAAATTGGAAAGATGATTGAAGATAGCAATCCCAATCAGAAAATTGTTGTTTTTGGTTGTCTTCCTGCTACAAACCCGAAAAGAATTTTGGCATTAAACAAAAATATAGTTCTTTTTTCTAGAGATATGGATAAACTTATTTCTTACTTTGGGTTTAAGAATAAAGAGTTTTCTCTTTCAACAATAACTAACAGTGAATTAACTTTTATGCAAAAAATAATTTCTGGGATAAATAGGTTTTTTCTCAAAGATCCAAACATAACTTTGCGTTTAATGAAGAAGAATGTTTTCCATGTTAGGATTTCTAGTGGATGCAAGGGAAACTGTAGTTATTGTTCGGAAAGATTTACAACTGTTTTTAAAAGTCGTAGGATTTTTGAAGTTATAGATTCTTTTAGAGAAGGTCTGGACATGGGTTTTAAAGTTTTTGCAATAAATTCGGATGATTCTTCTTGTTTTGGATTGGATAATGGGGAGAATATTGCGCAACTGTTGAGTAAACTAGTTTCTTTTAATGGCGAATATAAAATTGCTGTAAGCGAGTTTAATCCGCAGGGGTTGTTTATAAAAAATATTAACACTGCCATTTCTTCTGAAAAAATATGTTATATAACTATTCCAGTTCAGAGTGGTAGTCAAAAAATATTAAATAAAATGAGACGACCTTACAATTTAAGTTTAGTTGTTAAAAAGATATTAGAGACTAGGATGGCGAACCCCCAACTTAAAATAAATACTCATTTAATCGTTGGTTTTCCCGGGGAAACTGAAAAAGATTTTATGAAAACCCTTCAATTGGTTCGTAGTGGATTGTTTGATAGGATAAAGGTTTTCAAATATTCTGATAGGCCGAATGCTGATGCAAGTAAATATTCTAACAAAATTTCAGAGGATGTTAAGCTAAAACGTGCTAAAATTATCCAAAGAGCTATTGTTTTAGACGCAATTAAAAAAAGGGATTTTGTAAATTTTTTACTTAATCTCAAACAAATATGATTATTAGTGATTTGGATTATATAGAAGATTCAAGGGGTAACTTTTGGATTGCCCATGGTGGAGGTAAAAATTTTTATTGCAATCTCGTTTTTTCTCAAGATGATCGGGGAGATAGGGTTAATTCTTCTAATGGGAAGAAATATTCAAAGGTGATTTTGGGTAATATGGATTTTGTATCTTTGGGAAAAATTGAATTGAAGAAAGTATTAAATCCTCAAGACTTCTTTCGGGATAATTATTCTTCCATTCCCGAAGAATGGAAAAAGATTCCTGATGCAATTAAAAGTATTGGTGTGAGCAAAGATGATATTGGAATATTCGGCTCTTTTCTTTTGGGGTTTGATGTTGTAAAAGATGTAGATTATGTGGTTTATGGAGATGAAAATTGTAAACGTGTTTTGGAAAATATTGACTTATTAAGGGCCCGTATTGGTTGTTGTTCTATTTCAGATAAGCACGTTGAACATCAATCTAAAAAATATGGGCAGTTTTATTCTTCTGAAAATGATTTTAGAAAAATACTTTCAAGGAATGTTGCTGGTATGCAAATGTCTGAAGAGGTTTTGAGTACCATCCGGTTTGTTCATAGTCATTCAGAAATTCAGGATGATATTGCACTAAGAGGTGGGCGCGATATTACTTTAGAGGGCAAGGTTTTAGATGGTTTTGGATTTAATTTTGTGCCTAGAATTGCATTGTTAGAATTAGAGATTGGGACTACTAGGCTATTGACTTATAATTGGATGTTTAAGAGTTGTTTACGAGACGGAGATAAAATAAAAGTTAGGGGTGAATATTGTGAAAATAATAACACTTTATATTTATCCAAGAAAGAGCATTGGTTAAAATATTTAAGTTAGCTTATTATTTTTTCCATTTTGCCAGTTGGTATCCAGCAATTTATATTAGGGTCATGTTTGCAATCTTCTACTTCCATGGTTTTTCTTCTTGGCGTAAAACTTATTTTTTGTGTTGGATAATTCTCTGAGAATATTTTGCAAGCAAGATTTCTCGCACCTTGGACGCCACAGAAATTATGTAGGTAATTAACGTATGCTTCAAAATTTATTCTTTCCATTAAATATTTTTATGCTTCAATAACTTTAAAACCAGTATATTTCCAAAGAACTTCTGGTATTTTTATAGAACCGTCTTCTTGTTGGTTGTTTTCAATTAGAGCAATCATTAATCTTGGTAATGCAATCCCAGATCCGTTCAATGTATGAACAAACTTAATTCCGTCTTTGCCCTGATATCTACAATTCATTCTTCTTGCTTGGAAATCGGTACAGTTAGAGCACGAAGAGCATTCCAAGTATCTATTCATTCCCGGGCTCCATACTTCTAGGTCGTAAGTTTTTGCGGAAGAGAAGCCAGCATCTTGTGTTGATAATAAAATTCTTCTATATGGTATTTTTAATTCGTCTAATATTTTTTCTGCGTAAGAAGTCATTTCTTCTAATAATTCAAAAGAGCTTTCTTGTTTAGATATATAAACCATTTCTACTTTCTCAAACTCATGTAATCTGAAAAGCCCTTCTTCTCCGGCTTTTCTTCCAGCTTCTGTTCTATAACACTGAGTAAATGCGCAGAATCTTTTTGGTAAGTCTTTCTCATTTAATATTTCATCTGCGTAGATATTTGTTACTGGTACTTCTGCGGTAGGAACCATAATTAAATCATCGTTTGTTTTGTAAAGCTGATCTTCAAATTTTGGTAAGTTTCCTGTTCCAAATGCAGATTTTCTATTAACCATTTGTGGTGGGTTAATTTCTGTTAATCCATTTTCACCGTGAAAGTCTAGCATAAATTGGACAAGTGCTCTTTGTAATTTTGCAACTTTCCCAGTTAAGATATAGAATCCAGCTCCAGATATTTTTGTGGCTCGTTTCATATCGATCATCCCAGATTTCTCAAATAGTTCTAAATGTCCTTTGGGATTTTTTAATTCGGGAATGATTCCTTTTTTGTGAACTTCTTTATTGTGTGTTTCGTCTCCAACTGGAGATTCTTCTGACTGTATGTTTGGTAATTTAGACATTAGGTCGTCTATTTCTGTTCTTAGTGCATTTTCTGATGTTTCATTTTCTGTTAATTTGTCTCCTATCTTTTTTGCATCTTTAATTAAGGTTTGTGCTTTATCTTCTTCTTTCTTTTTTTTTGCCTGATTAATTGCTTCAGAAATTTTGTTTCTTTGTCCTCTTAGTTGGTCATCTTCCATCTTATATTCTCTCCATTTTTTATCTAATTCTATTACCTTGTCTAGAATTTTTTCATCATATCCCCTGTTGGAAGTATTTGTTCTAACTAGTTCGGGATTCTCTCTGATTATTTTAATGTCTATCATGGATTTATCAGTAAAAAATGATATTTAAAGTTTGTTGTAGTAATATTTTTAAATATATTAATCATGTATTTTTTATGCGAAGAGGATTAAAATCTGGCTTACTCGGTATTTTAGTTGGGACGATGCTTGCGAGTTCTTCCTGCGGAAAAAACACCAATGATTCTTCCCCGGAACACAATAACAAGGAGAGCGTATTTAATTTATTTGAAGATGATAAGGTAGTAGTAGCGGAAAATTCTCCAGTGGAAAAAAATAGCTATTTTGAAAGACAAATTATTTATGAAAAATATGAAGAGATTGCACCGTCTCCGTCTGAATTTAAAGATACGTCGAGTGATAAAAAAGCCCTTCTTATTCCGTATACGTATATAAAAGATTTTCCAAATCAAATTGTTCGTTTTGATGTAAGAAGTGGAGACAAGCTTTATAATGTACAAATATGGAATAAATGCGACGGAGATATAGAGAGTGCCAAGGATAAGTTGGAGGCTCAAGTTGCTTATTTGGCAGGCGGCAATGGAGTGCTTCGATTGGATTTACGAAATGTTCGTTTATTTGGTATAAAAAGTGGTCCGGATTCTGCTGTTGGATTTGCAAGTTTTAACCATACTTTATTTAAAGATGAGGTATTTGCCGATAGGGGCGTTGGCGAAACACCAACTCCATTTAATGTTTTGGGTGAGCAGGTGGGGTTAGATTCAAGTCATTGGTTTCCTGAACAGAGACAACACTTCGGACCGATTTCGATTGGGCTAGGTGCAAATAATAAAAACCTTAGTATAAATCTTGATAATTCTAAGGCCTATGCTATTTTTTCTCAGCCCATTCCTTATTTACATAGTGGTAATCAGGTTACCCTAAGTCCAATTTCATTGGTTGAGGGGGAAGCGGCTCAAGAACTTATAGGCGTTGTTCGTAAAGATCCAGATCATGGAAGTAGATTTGATAAAAATAGTTCTGTCGTTTATAAAATTTTTAATGGAGAACCGAATACATCTCATGGTACATGGATTGCTTCCTATCCACGATTAGGTGGTATTCGCCACTATTTGGAGTATTCTGTTAATAATGATTATTTAGAAAAGGGATTGTCTGTTGCGTTTGTGGGGGATTTTGAATTTTTACACAATATAAATGGCGAAAAAGAAAGAGTTACTACTTGTTCAATTTATACACGGGCAAATCCTAGCGATCCTGCTCGTTAGAATATTTGTAACGTTTCTATATTTTTATTTATATGCAAGACCAAATTGTGT
>Ga0172378_10005517_pt1 | contig 11822 bp, 8 predicted proteins | sample GrowelOW332metaG_FD_119755 | JGI IMG/M metagenome (GOLD analysis project Ga0172378, IMG submission 119755) | Groundwater microbial communities from an aquifer near a municipal landfill in Southern Ontario, Canada - Pumphouse #3_1 metaG | ecosystem: Environmental > Aquatic > Deep subsurface >... | reverse complement strand
GCCTCTTCATCAGCAACCTTCAAACTAGTATAGCCGGTTCCTCTTTGTAAGTAATCATCGCATACGCAAATGTATTTTTTCTCATTTTCAACCTTGACATCATCAATAAAAACTTCATATGTCCGCGCATTAATTTTAACATTATGACTAAAACCAAGGACACCCAAGACATTTCCCCTAAAACCCGCACCTTTGCCATCTTGTCTAACAAATTGTTCATCAAAGCTAAGTTTAACAGCATCTAAGATCTGTTTACCAAAAAGCGTGATACGTGTAGGATTTAACTTGCTTGGTGATAACTTTAATAATTTCAATTTATTGATATCACCCTCAATATCACTATTAACGATCCCGGCATGCATCATCGTAAAATCACATTCATACTTCAAATATAGAGCATCACAAATAAAGTTGATTAATTCCGATTCTTGATAGGGATTCCATGCTAAATGATCAATCCTATATAAAGTTTTACTCATGGTACTAATGGCTATTTTTTCTTGAATTTTAATCAATTGCGTTAATCTTTCATTTGGTAAAAAATCATTATCGAGATATTTTCCTGATATTCGCTTAATCTTATGCTCCTCGATCTCCAGATCGATTCTTCCTAATCCTTCCGCATATTTACCGGTTTGTAGATAATAAGCATTATTGATATGCATTAAATCATCAACTTTCGTATGTGAGTGCCCACCTAGACAAAGATCGATCTCTGGTATCTTATTTATCATATATTGTTCGGCTTTAAAGCCACTATGACTAAGCAAAATACAAATATCATATTTTGATCTGTTTTTAGCGATCTCATTTTTTATTAAATCAATCGGTTCAAGTGTTGTGATATTACCCATGGTAAAAAAAACATTATATTTATTTGGTTTAAGACTAATACTATAATACGGTGATACACCGATCACTAAGAAACGAATACCTGCTTTTTCAATGATTAAACTTGGTATAATATGATCTATTTTAGCCCCATCATTTGCCGTTATATTACAAGATAAAACAGGAAAATCATGATTCGCGAAATTACTCAACTTATCATGTTCTAAATCAATCTCATTATTTCCAACAACCATGGCATCGTATTCCATCATTTTTAGGATCTCAATAGCCGCTAAACCTTCGGTCCCTTGAATTAAGAGATTTTTTAAATCACAGAAATCGCCACCATCAAATAAAAGATCGTTAGCTGTCTTATTTTCTACAATATAATTAGCTAATTTAGCTAAACGTTCATATTCACTATGAACATCATTAGTGTAAAATAATGATATTTTCATATTTTGTTCCTTCTTTGATATTACTATCGCTATTTTTGTTTATTGTTAGTATTGATTGTTAAAGCATTAGTATTTTCCAAACTCTTAAAATAAATAATCCTAATGCTGATCAAACATGATTGATATAATACGTTAATGTATTATTTTTTATACATTATTCATTGATCAAATCATGATTTGCCTAGTCTACTCTTTACGCATAATCTTAACATTTTTAATGTTTATTTTACAGAATAAACTCAATATTTCAGCTTTAATATTATGTTATACTTAATTTACAAGACATTAGAACGCTGAGGTGTATCATGAATTATACTGATATAAATGCAAAAACCATCGATAAATGGGTAGAAGAAGGTTGGGAATGGGGCCTTCCTATTACTCATGAACAATATATAAATGCCTTAAAAGGTGATTGGCAGATGTTACTAACCCCAACTAAACCCGTGCCTAAAGACTGGTACCCCGATCTTTCAGGTAAGAAAGTGCTAGGTTTAGCATCCGGTGGAGGACAACAAATGCCTATTTTCACAGCTTTAGGTGCTGAATGTACTGTTCTTGATTATTCAGCAAGACAGATTGCCAGCGAAATATTGGTAGCAAAGCGTGAAAACTATCAGATCACAACCATCCAAGCCGATATGACGAAACCATTACCGTTTGCTAATGACTATTTTGATTTGATATTTCACCCGGTTTCCAATTGTTATATCGAAGAAGTCATCCCAGTATGGAAAGAATGCTATCGTATTCTTAAAAAAGAAGGACGTTTAATGACCGGAGTTGATAATGGTTTTAATTTTCTCTTTGATGAAGATGAGAAAGAAATCAAATATCATCTTCCATTCAACCCACTAAAAGATCCTAAGTTACTTGAAGTACTTAAAAAAGATAATTCAGGAGTCCAATTTTCCCATACCATTGAAGAACAGATCAGAGGTCAACTCCAAGCTGGTTTTACTTTATTGGATCTCTATGAAGATACCAATGGATCAGGACTGTTACATGAGCATGGTGTACCAACATTCTGGGCAACACTGGTTATCAAATAGAAACAAACAAAGAAGTCTACTAATAGACTTCTTTTACACGACTATCTTAGCCCAACGATCTTGTTTAAATCTGATTAATGAAATCGTATTTCGCGTTATCTGATCGATAAATAAAGCAATCCAAGCGCCAACCAGACCTAAACCTAAAGGATAACATAAGAGCCATGCTAAAAATGGCCTGATACATGTGACACTCAATAACATTAATAAAGCAACAAATTTAACATCACCAGCTCCACGCAATGCCCCAACAATAATAACCTGTGGAACTTGAAAGATGATCGTAACCGCTAAAAACATCATCGGTATCTGTCCGGCTTTGATGACTTCTAAATCTGTGGTAAAAAAGCTCAAAATTTGATCACGAAAACTGATACATGTTATTGCTAATATCAAAGCGACGATCAAACCGATCCTTTGAGACACCTTCGTATATATCTTAGCCATATCAGGACGTTTAGCGCCAAGTGATTGTCCTACCAAACTTGTATTAGCGATTTGTAGACCATCACCACAAGCAAACGAGATGATCATAATATTCATACAAACCTGATGGGCCGCAAAAGCGACTGTTCCAAGAGTAGCTATCGCCTTGGCATACATAAAGAAACCAAAACGCAAAAATATTTGTTCAAAAAATGAACTAGAAGAGATATTGAAGATATCTTTTAAATCTTCTTTTTTTGGAATCCAAGATTTTTTTAAATCTAAATAGAGATAACGTTTAGGATGACTCAATGAATAACAAGCAATACAAAATGATACAAAGTTACCAATCGCCGTTGCGATAGCCGCTCCCATTACACCCCATTTGGGGAAAAAGAATAATCCATTTATCAACAAAGCATTAAAGATCAGATTAACAATATTTGCGGCAAGATTTGTTAACATACTGATTTTAGTATTACCGGCACCTCTTTGAGCCGCAGTCAGCGTTAGACCACTTGCGTTAAAAAATGTCCCAACCATTACAATTTGAAAATAAACGACCGCTACATCAATATAATCCATACTAGCCCCAGCAAACAATAAAAATGGTCGAGCAAATAATCCACCCAATAAAGTCAAAATAAAACTTGCGATGACGGATATCACCGCGGCACTTCTAAGATACCCGTTAGCTGCTTCTTGTTTACCCTCACCTTTGCGTCTTGAGACTAAAACTGTAACACCAACATTTAATGCCATGATAGGAGCTAAAATAATGAATTTAGGTTGAGTCGCAATTGCCACTGCCGCGATCGCTTCTTTACCAAGACTACCAACCATCATCATATCAACTGCACCGATCAAAGCTATCAATACACTTTCGACAGCACTTGGCCATGCAATATCAAAAGTTCTTTTATAAATATCTTTATTACAAGGGATGTCTCCAACAATCTCTTCTTTTTTGATCATTCCCTGCCATCTAAATTTATTAATTAAAAAGCTCATCCTTATACCTCGCAATACATTTTAACATTCTAACATTTTATAAACATATTTGTTAGTTTAAATTTACATTACATTAAATGCTTAAATCAAATTGTTAAAATAAATATAATTTATAAATACGAGCATTATAAAATACTGCTTTAATATTTTAAATTAACACCATTAAAAAAAATAAAAAATGATACCGATTGGCATTTAGCCTTCGGTATCATCATTGTCTGATCAGATCTTTATTAACAGAAATTAAATGGTTATATTTCGATAGCTGTTTCAAACTGACTGTTATAAAGATGAGCATAAAAACCATTCTTGGCAATTAATTCATCATGATTGCCTTGTTCCACGATGTCACCATTATTCATACAGAGGATCAGATCAGCATTGCGAATAGTAGATAAGCGATGCGCAATCACAAAGCTAGTTCTTCCTTGCATTAATCGATCCATGGCCTTTTGAATCAAGACTTCGGTTCGCGTATCAACACTTGAAGTTGCTTCATCTAAGATTAACATCTCAGGATCAGCTAAGAAAGCTCTGGCAATCGTTAATAATTGCTTCTGACCTTGCGAAATATTACTAGCTTCTTCATTTAAGATCATATCGTACCCATTTGGTAAAGTATGAATAAAGTGATCTGCTTGGGCCGCTTTTGATGCCGCTTGTACTTCTTCATCAGTCGCATCTAGTCGTCCATAGCGGATGTTTTCCTTGATACTGCCATTAAATAACCATGTATCTTGTAATACCATTCCAAATAATGAACGAAGTTCATCACGTTTGAATAACTTTATATCATGACCATCTACAGTGATCATCCCTTTGTTAACATCATAATAGCGCATTAATAATTTAACGATTGTTGTCTTACCAGCGCCGGTTGGCCCAACAATAGCGATCTTCTGACCTTTTTTTACTTGAGCCGTAAAATCATTAATGATTATGCGATCATTATTATAAGCAAACTGAACATCGGTAAAATTGACATTACCTTCGATATGAACCAATTTATTTGTATCAGGCACATCATCACTGTTATTTACAATCAGAGCATTAGCGACTTCAGGGATTTCTTCCGTTTGTGCTAAAAACGCAAATACGCGTTCTGATGCCGCAGCTGTTTGTTGTAAGACATTGGAAATATTAGCAATCTGTGAAATTGGTTGAATGAAAGAGCGAACATATTGAATAAAAGACTGAATACCACCAATTGTCATTACTCCCGTTGTTGTATAATAACCACCAAGAATACAAATGGCAACATAAGCAAGATTCCCAACAAATTGGGTAATTGGCATCATCAGTCCAGAAAGGAAATTTGCCTTCCAAGCTGATTTATAAAGTAATTCATTCTGTTCAGCAAAAATATCACATGAATCTTTTTCACCATTGAAAGCTTTAACCACAACATGACTTCCTAACATTTCTTCAACATGACCATTGACTGTACCCAGATACTTTTGTTGATCTTTAAAATGTTTTTGCGATTTCTTAACAACAAAGATTACAGCTATTAAAGATACCGGAACGATACATATCGCCACGATTGTCATCTGCCAACTGATTGTCAACATCATAATCGTAATACCAATGATCGCAGTTATCGAGGTAATGATCTGTGTCAAACTTTGATTTAATGTTTGAGTGATCGTATCAACATCATTAGTGATCAATGATAACACTTCACCATGTGTTGTTGTATCATAATATCCTAAAGGAAGTTTATCCATTTTTTCATTGATATCACTACGCATCTTATAAGTTATCTTCATTGTAACACCCGTCATGACATAACCTTGAAGATAGGAGAAAATCGCACTAATTCCATACAGTCCAACTAACCATAATATTATCGAACCGATCTTTGTGAAATTAATACTACCAGTACCCGATATCTGACTTAGATAACCACTAACCAATTCATTGGTGGCATTACCTAAGATTTTTGGACCGAGAATAGTAAATGTCGTTGAAACAACAGCTAATAACCAAACAAATAGGATTGTCCATTTATGTGAGCCAAGATAACTGATCAATTTCTTCATCGTACCTTTAAAATCTTTAGCTTTAGCACCAGGCATCATGCCACCCATCATCCCAGGCCCACGTCCCATCATTGGTCCCCGAGGAGTGCTATTCTGTGTTTTATTTTCACTCATGCTAGTTCCTCCTTTGATAATTGTGAAGAAGCTATCTCACGATAAGCCGGACAGTTCACTAACAATTCTTTGTGGGTTCCCTGACCAACAATCTTTCCATCATCTAAAACAAGAATCTGTTCAGCATTCATAATTGTTCCAACTCTTTGTGCGACTACGATGATCGTACTTTCCGCGGCGTGTTCATGCAAAGCTTTTCTTAATGCCGCATCCGTTGTAAAGTCTAAAGCTGAAAAACTATCATCAAAGATAAATATCTCTGGCTTTTTGGCTAATGCACGAGCAATCGACAATCTTTGTTTCTGTCCACCGGAAACATTAGTAGCACCCTGAGCGATCAAAGAATCAAGACCTTCTTCCTTTTCATTGATAAAATCCATTGCTTGAGCAACCGTGGCAGCTGTTTCTATTTCATTTCTAGTTGCCTCTTTATTACCATATTTGATATTCGATTCGATCGTACCGGAAAGTAAGATTCCCTTTTGCGGTGTATAGCCAATCTTAGCTCTTAGATCATGTTGCTTAACATCACGGATATCAACACCATCGACTAAGATCTGCCCTTTTGTAACATCATAAAAACGTAAGATCAAAGTTGCGATCGTGGATTTACCAGAACCGGTAGATCCGATTATAGCGGTTGTTTGTCCCGCTTTAGCTGTGAAACTAATATCAGCTAAGGCATCTTCATCAGCACCATGATAGCGAAAATGAACATTACGGAATTCAACAATTCCTTTTTGTGTTGAATCAAACGACTTCGGATCTTTAGGATCGATGATTGTAAATGGCGTCTCTAAAACTTCCGCGATACGCTTGGCGGAAACTGCTGCTCTTGGTACCATAATAAACATCATTGAGATCATCATAAATGCCATAAGAACCTGCATTGCATATTGCATAAAGGCCATCATATCGCCAACCTGCATTGCTGAGGCAGCAATCTGTTTGGCGCCATTCCAAACAATCAATAAGGTTAAGCCATTCATAATAAACATCATTGCTGGCATCATAAAAACCATGACCCGATTAACAAATAGATTAGTCTTAGTAAATTCCATATTAGCATCAGCGAAGCGTTGTTGCTCATGTTTCTGCGTCCCAAAGGCTCGGATGACCATTAAACCACTTAGATTCTCACGAGCGACCAAGTTAAGTTTATCAACCAATTTCTGAATAGCTTGGAATTTCGGCATGGCGATTACCATCACGATCATAATCATACCAACAACAACAACCACAGCCAAAGCAATAATCCAACTTAAAGAAGCTGTTTTATTGATTGCCATAATGATTCCGCCTACCGCCATGATTGGGGCATAACAAACCATTCTGATCCCAATGATCAATAATTGTTGGATCTGAGTGATATCATTTGTACAACGCGTGATCAAAGACGCTGTGGAAAATTTATCAAATTCATTATTACTGAAATTTTCTATTTTGTTGAAAACATCTTTTCTTAGATTACGAGCTACTCCAGCAGCAATTCTTGATGAAAACAGACTTACCAAGATACTTGCGATACCACCAAGTAAAGCGATGAGTAACATATATAAACCAATCGTAGTGATATAGGTAGTCTGCATATCACTTAAATTAGCACCCAATTCACTATAGAAAGCCTCCACAAAGACTATCCCGCTGGCTTTTAAAAGTGAATCATCGTTATTTAGTGCCAATTCATGAGCCGAAGTTAGCGTACCATCTGGTAACATCTCAAGCATTGGCATAATTTGATACAATTGCGTAAGATCGAGATTATCAATACTTACGGTTGTTGTCGATGTAGCTTGTGTTCCAACACTCTTCATCACATTGATGAAGGTCCATGTGGCAACCCCAAAAGAGCGATTAAGTTCTGTACTTATTTCTTCACTTACTACACTTTTTATATATAACTGATTTTTAGCATCGGGATATATCGTACTATAAGCAACCCCTTTGGCATTCTCGTCCGTATTACTGACTAAAATATAATTATCCGCGACAAGTTGTTTTTCACTATCATCCATAAATGAAGTCATAAACATCATGCCCTCTTCAGTAATCGCATCCGGTGCAGCATTTTCAATACCATTTTGTTGAATACCAACATTAACGATATCCGACATATAATTAGGTAAGTTCAAATCACTAAATGCTTGAACAAATAATAATAAGATCGTAACCATTAACCCAATTAGAAAGGGTTTCAAATAACCTTTAAGTTTAAGCAAATTTTATATTCTCCTTTAATTTTTTAAATGTAATATAATCAAACCAAAAATTGAACCGTTAACTACTAATCTTTATTTAGCAGAATATCTTGTTTGATTTCATCAGATACATCAGATAATTCATTTAATAAAGTGATCAATTGCCAAGCTTTATCTTCACCAAAACGAGTAAAGATCTTGTCTAGTAAAAAATCAACCTTAATCTTGGTTTCTTCAAGAACTTTATTACCAGCGTCTGTAAGAACAACAGTTATTTTTCTTCGATTGGATTTATCGATTTCCCGAATCACATAACCTCTTTTTTCCAATGAAGTAAACATCAATGAGATAGCCGCTTTAGTAGTATGGGTATGTCTCTTTATCTGTTCTAGATCAATGTGCTTATCATCACAAAAACTATTATTGCTAAGACCTGCCATCACAAACAATTCCATCATATTAACACCAGCTAGCTTGGGAAAATCCATACCTGATTTTCGAAAGCGAAACATCACTTGAATATAACTCTTTTTAAGCTCACTATTCATTAATATCCCCTTTTCATGCTTAATATTGACTTAATCGTTAAGCATTTAACAGTATGCCACTAACTAATTTATAATGCAACATAAATACATCTTATTTCTTTAAAATTTCACGATAAATAAAAAATCGCTTTTATTTAATCTTTCAATGATTACTTGTTATAATAACGGTAATAACAATAGGTACCAATAATGAATAAAATAATAGCTTTAGATAACGATTGTTTATCAATTCAATACCTTGCTAAAAAAGATAAACGCTTAGCAAAACTATTTTCCATGATTGGACCACTTACTTATCAAGTAGCTGATGATCCATATCAATTTTTAGTTGAAGCAATCATTGGTCAAATGTTATCAAATAAAGTCGCCGATGTTTTAGCTTCTCGGCTTAGTACTTTATGTCATGGATCTATTAACCTGAATACCATTAACAAACTAAATGATCAACAGATACGCAGTATTGGAATTTCAAATTCCAAAGTTTCTTATATTCGCAATCTGACAGTTGCCATTGAAAATAGTGATTTAAACCTTGCTTCATTTGAGATGCTAACTGATAGTGATGTATTGAAACAACTAACTTCGGTGCGTGGTATTGGTAATTGGACAGCTAAGATGTATTTGATCTTTGTTTTAGATCGTCAAGATATACTACCCTATGAAGATATGGCTTTTATTCAAGCATATCAATGGTTATCCAAGGCTAATAATATCGATTCAAAAACACTTACCCTTAAATGTCAAAAGTGGAAACCATATACCACCATCGCCGCCCGATATCTTTATCAAGCAATAAACCAAGGTTTAACAAAAAATGAATTTCATTTATTTAAAGATTATTAATCTTTAAAAAGAAAATGACATCAAACAAACTTTAAACATTCCAAAAAATCAAATTTCATTTTTAAAAGAAGATATTTTACTAGTTCAAAGGTATTTTTTAGTGGGTGGTGATTATATGAAAGATAAAAAATGGAAAGAACTTATTAAAGAATGCCATATTGATCTAAAAACATTGATTGATACTGATAAGGATCAAGTAAAAACGCAAATTGCTATGGCAAAATTATTAACTGAGATTACTAAAGATAATAAAAGTGATAACCAGTCACAAAATAAAGACCGATAATTATCAGTTGATCTTATCGGTCCAATTTATATTTACTTAATTTCTTATTTAATTATGCTCAACGATACATAGTTCCGCGATCTGCACAGCATTGGTCGCCGCCCCTTTACGAAGCTGATCGCCACAACACCATAAGTTGATCCCATTGGCATTGATTAGATCTTTACGAATCCGACCAACATAGACCAGATCTTGATCGCTGGTGGTTAACGGCATGGGATATAACATCATACTTGGATCATCAACTAATTGACAACCATCCGCATTTTGAATGGCTTTTTTAGTTTCTTCAATCGTCAGTCTTTCTTCAGTAATCGCAACTACAGAGATCGAATGTGAGCGGATAACCGGTACGCGAACACATGTACAAGCTACTTTTAAATTGGAAAGATGTAAAATCTTCCGACCTTCATTTTGAAGTTTCATTTCTTCACTCGTATAACCGATCTCGATAAAATCACCGATTTGCGGAATCAGATTAAAAGCGATCTGATAGGGAAATACTTTTGGTTCGATCGGTTTTTTGTTAAGCACAGCTTTAGTCTGAGCTATTAATTCTTTTGGGCCGTTTTCACCAGCACCGCTAGTAGCTTGATAGGTAGACACATATAGCGCTCTGATCTTTGATAAACGATTGATCGGATTGATGGCCATCAAAGTAATGATCGTTGAACAATTAGGATTAGCGATGATACCATTATTTAAACTTACATCCTCAGGATTAATCTCAGGTATTACCAAGGGAACATCCTGATCTAAACGAAAAGCACTAGAATTATCAATGAATATCGCTCCCGCTTCCACGATTGTTTTAGCGAATGCTTTCGCTACACTATTTTGGGCTGCTCCCAAGACTATATCAATTCCCGCAAATGACTCCGTAGTAGCTTGCTGAACAATAACATCACCAAAATCAGAACTTATAACCTGTCCGGCACTTTTACTACTAGCTAATAACTTAAGTTGATTGATAGGGAATTTTCTTTCGCCTAAAATTTTCAACATTTCACGACCAACAGCCCCGGTCGCTCCTAATATCGCTACATTATATTTTTTCATAATTACTCCTTATTGTGCAAAGCTGTTATATAAAACACGGATTGCTTTTTCAAAATCTTTATTATAGACACCAATCACAATATTGATCTCATCAACACTCTGTTCGATTGTACGGATATTAATATGATTCTTACCTAAAGTCGCAAATACTTTTCCCGATATGCCAGGACGATAAGCCATTTGTCGTCCGACCACCGCGATTAAACTTATCTCATCGGTAATCTTTAGGCTCTTGGGATTACATTGTTCATTGATAGCCGCTATGATCAGATAGCGATTTTCTTCCAAGTCTTTGGTTGCGATAATTAGAGAAAAACTATCAACACTACTGGATATCTGTTCAATTTCAATATTATATTTTTCACAGATTTCTAAAACTTGTCTGATCATCGTAACCTTATTGCTCATGTTTTTAGCACTGATGTTGATAATCGAAAATCCTCTTTTACCACTAATACCGGTAATGAAACGTGAATGTTCTTCATCATTTTCATCACTAAATGTTTCGCGGATAATTGTACCATTATCATCAAGACAATCCGTATTACGAATATTCAGTGGAATATTTTTGGTTCTAAGTGGATAAACGGCATCTTCATGTAAGACATCCGCTCCCATGTAAGATAGTTCTCTAAGTTCCGCATATGTTGCTCGATTAATTGTTTTTGGATCAGTTACGATGCGCGGATCAGCCATTAAGATGCCACTGACATCCGTCCAATTCTCACAAACATCCGCATCAAGTAATGATGCCACGATTGCTCCGGTTACATCCGATCCACCGCGAGAGAACACTTTAACTAACCCTTTGGGATTACTGCCATAAAAGCCTGGGATAACGATATTTGGTTGAATATCAATGATCGCTTTTAAGCGCTTTTCACTCTCTTGATAATTGACCTTGCCATCATATTCAAACATTAACCAATCTTTCGCATCAACAAAAGTAAAGTT
>Ga0172378_10005516_pt1 | contig 11823 bp, 26 predicted proteins | sample GrowelOW332metaG_FD_119755 | JGI IMG/M metagenome (GOLD analysis project Ga0172378, IMG submission 119755) | Groundwater microbial communities from an aquifer near a municipal landfill in Southern Ontario, Canada - Pumphouse #3_1 metaG | ecosystem: Environmental > Aquatic > Deep subsurface >... | reverse complement strand
TTTAATTCAATTCAATATTGCTATGCGATTATAGACGGTTTTTAAAATCAGTATCAAGGAGAAATTATTATGAAGCATTTCAAGACACTCGAACAGCGTAATATTTCAAAGTTGGAGTTTCGTCTGCAAACATTGGACAAAAAAATTGATCTTTTCAAGGAGGATATTACAGGCGGTAATAAGTGGAGATCAACAGTAGTCGTTTCAGTTATAAACGGCAAATTCCTTTTCAATGATGAAAATGATTTGTTCGAACATATGAACAAAAACAGTGTTGCTTTATGTACCGTATATGGAAATACAACGTATTACGTAAAACATGATACATTGCCTGTTATGATTAATGTTGGTTATTCCAATTTGCCCAAAGGCGTTCACGGAACGAAAGTCAGGTGGAATAAATGGTTTATTAAAAATAATTGCCAACTTCCAACCACTGAGGCAATTATTAACGCTTATTTCGTAAAATAGTTTTCATTACCGTTTGTACTTAACAAGCGGTATACCATTCACGCAAATATAGTATCAAGGAAGGATGTTGTAATCATGTTCCGTATTATTATCGCAGCTCTCATAGCTGCAAACATTTTTGTTCCGGCAACTGTTAACGATGTGGAAGACGAAAAGGTCACTATAACAACTCAGGATGGCAATGTATGGAGCTTCTATGGTTCAGGTTATGTTTCCGATCAAGAAATTTATGTTATATTCGATGATAACAATACAATAGAAGTTGAGGACGATAAAATCATAGGTATTCTGAATATTTTTCAAGAATGATAATTTAAAAGAAGGTCGGTCACAACTCCGATAGCTAGAAAAGAGGTAACTCATGAACACAATAACAAAGTTGTTTATCGAATCCCTTTCCACAAAGAAGCCAAAAACAAAAACTGCTACTGTATATTTCGACGGGAAACCATATGTGCAGTATTCACTTAATATCGCTTTTGAAGTAACAAAAGAAATCGGCGGACTTGTAGTCAGCTATGAAACAGGCGAAATCTTAAACAAAAGGAAATACTATTATGTCAAATAATATAAAAAGATTTATCGGTGAACAGGCATATAAATACATTGAAAATAGCGCATATAACGCTGATGCACTCCGTTCTGCATTGATAACTCCACAAAATGCTCGTGCGGTATTTTCTGATTTATCAGAGTATGAAGCACGATCACTTGTAGCAGAAATAAGTAACAGTGGTACAATCGGACAAGTGCGTCCAACAACTCAAGAAGAAATTATAGCTGCATTTGCGGAAGGTGGATACACAACAGTTATATTTGATGACAAAGACGCAATATCCGAATGTGCAAAATATTACCGTGATAATGAACGTATATGCACATATAATTCACTTGAAAACCGTATGCGTGAATATCATATGCTTGTAGCAGTCAAAGGCAACATTGATACAATAAAACGTTCTGATAATCCACAACGTGATGATGAATATGGAACAAGTATTATCAATGTTCAAATAGCTCGAAATGGTTCACACATGAGTATCAAAAACCGCTATAATCATACTGTAAGTCAATGCGATAGTACATTTGATAATGACTTAAATCATATCACAATGGGTTTACAAAGTATGGTATTAGGTTATTATGGTTTTGCAGGATTAACAAGAGAAAATAAAGGACATTATCGTAATGTAGTCAATATAGGCGGTATATATCTAAAATACCATACAGAAAGGAATAATATATATTTTGGTGCATTTACTCTCGATACAAGAAATGGTGTAAGATATACAGATTCAAGTAGGTATTATATAACAAATAATAACTGCGATAGTTATAATTATTCTCCTATGGTACTTGATTTTCATGACAAAAAGGCTATTGATTTAATAGGTAAAAATAATAAACTTCCACTTGTGTCAAGAGCAATGCACGAAGGTATAATTAATAGTGGAGACAAAGAGCAAGCGGAAACAATTTGTGCAGTATTTCAAAATGCAAAGAAAGAACTTTTGCAAGCCAATAGGAAAGCTTTAAAACATATTGCAGAAAGATATAATTATGATTTTCAAAAACCGTATAAAGTAACAGGTATATTGGGCAATTTTACAGCCAAAAGTATAGAAAAAGTAACAGGTAGTGATAGTGCAATATTATTATTATCTACTTCTAATAATTTGCATGTTGCTATATTAAATCATGGTAAATTTCAGGCAAATGATATAAAAAGTGACTATGATTATAATATAGATACATTTTATTCACAAGGTGATTTTGAAAGCAAACGTAAAAGTGGAAATGCTGCATTATATGTAATACAACAAGACAAGCAATATATACGAACAATTATAAAAGACAAGTCAAGCAATGAAAATTCTCAACTACAATTAAAAGAACGTTTAGCAATTTATAAAGCAAATAAACGAAAAGCAGAAGTACAAGCAACAGACTACACAGAAGTAGTAAAAACAATTGACAGTGAATTTGCAACATTAAAAGCGGAAATAGTATCAAGATTTATTAATGCAAATAAATATGAAGAATATAACACAATTACTGATGTAATTGATTATCATTTTTGTTGGTTGATAAATGATATAGAGAATTTTAAAGAAAATGTAGTTAAAAAAGAATTTACAAGCACTCAGCAAGCACAATACACAATTAATAGTATAAAAACTAAAATTACAAAAATGTGGGCAAATTTAAATTAAAACAAAAGGAGTATACAAACTCATGGATGTCAAAATAAAAGAAAAACACATTCCACATATCAATCTTATATCTCTTGCGAAAGCAGTCTTACATAAAATTGTAGGACTGCTTTTAATTTTAATCTCTATTCGCTTTATACAGCTTGGCTATGCCGGTGATGAACTCGGATTCTGTGCATTGATACTACTTCCATTTGGACTTTATGTCCTTTTACATAAGGAGAACATATATGAATGAGTATACCATTCTCGATTACACAACTATAAACCACATAAAGGTGTATATCGGATACAAAGACAAGACAATTGCAACATGGTTAATGATTAACAATACTATATTTAATATCCGTTTTTACTCAAACATACATATAGCTGACAATGATTATTATAATCGAATAGCTTCCATTACCGTCTGTGCTTAACAGGCGGTTTTCCATTTACGCAAATACAAATAAATTTAAGTGAGGTAATATCATGTATTTCAACAGCATTGGATCTCTCGAAGACCTGAAATCACAATACAAAACACTTGCAATGAAGTATCATCCGGATATGGGTGGCTCAACGGCTGATATGCAAGCCGTAAATGCCGAGTTTGAAATGCTCTACAAAGTATGGCAATTCAAGACTTCTTCTGCAACAAAAACAAGTTCATCAGAGTATGTACGAGAATTCTACACGCAGAATGGTTGGGCTGGTAGTAATTATCATGGCTATATTCCGTTTAAAGAACAGACGAAAATACTTCGAGAAGGCATAAAGGCAATGTATCCGGAATGCAAATGGTCAGTATCATTTGAAACATATAGCGGAGGAGGTTCAATTCATATTGCTCTCGTAGAAGCTCCGTTTAAGGTTTTCATTAACGATAATGATGGCGGTTATATACAATGTAATCAATATTATTTGCCGGAGGACAAGAGAATTACTGAAAAGGCAAAGGAAGTGCTTATAAAAGTAAACGACTTTATTAATTCATATCGGTATGATGACAGCGACGGGATGATTGATTATTTTGACACAAATTTCTACTATAATCTCAACATTGGGAAGTGGGATAAACCATTTAAAGTTGTTGACCGCCACGTTAATGTCAATACAAGAGCAAATCCTAAAGATAAGAAAATAGTAGTGACTGATGATTCCGTAAAGCAGTCACAATATACTTATACTGTCACAGAAGACGTTGACACTCGTGATGATTCTAAGATATGGCTTGTTAAGGTCGAAGAAAAACTCGAAAAAGACGAATATATAAAGCTTGCTAAATTTATGAAAGATATTGGCGGATACTGGAGTAAATTTAAACACGCTTTTCTATTTAGAAGCAAGCCGGAATTGTTTGCATAAATCAATTATAAATAATGATAAAATGAGGTTTTTATTATGAAACTTACTATCGACAAACACATAACCATCGGAGATGCAGTACAGGCAAGAAAAATATTAAATGACTTTAAAAGCAGCGATAACATAGAAATACTTAATATGTCAGAAATGAAACACGCCGGAGCTGTGTATATCAATGAAGCATGGAACGATAACGTAAAGATTTATGAATCGTCAGCACGAATAAGTTATTACAGTAACGGAAACGGTTCATTATTAACAAATGAAGAAAACGCTTTAACAAAATATCCTCTTGATATCTATATTGAGCTTTTTGTAAAAGGATCGGACTCATGCGCTGACATTGGTTTTTATTTAACTGATTTCTGGCAATTGACTGGTGACAATGCAGATGAAATTCGATCAAAAGCATATATCAATCTCTTTAAAAGAGAACAAATATAAAGGAGAAGTATTGTGAGTACAAAATTAGGAACCGTTTATAACGTAACACGTTCAACGGCTACAAAAAATCAAAACATTGGTGATTATCAAACAATTGAAGAAGCGACTGCTGCCATGATAGAACATTACAAAAATACACCGAAAAGAGGTAATATTTCATATCGAGTAAGTCAAGAAACACTGGAAGATATCGGTGGTGTTGTTATGAGATACTTCACTATGTGTCTAAGTGGAAAAGGAGAGCAGTCATACTATAAAAAATATGGCAGACCTGAATTAGACAATTTAATAAATAAAGGAGAAATGTTATGAGAGATCCATTATTGGCAACAAAAGTTCGTAATAACATGAATAAACTTGGAAGTTATGACTTCAAGCTAAAAAATATTCTTATCAATGGACAGAAACGAGGATGTTCCGGCTTTATTATCAATAAAGATAATAATAACATTGCTTATGTCACTACAGAACCATTATGGCAATCGACATATATTAATAAGGTAATGTATCGAGCGGCTATTTCGTTTACCGATTATACCGGAGGTTATAATCAATGGATTGAAGAAGATAGTTTCTACACTACATTACATGATTTCCTTGCTCGTGATGATATGTATGAGTTTGGCGGGTGTAAACGTCGAGATATAATTTGAAAGCAATATAAAAGTAGGATTTTATAACAGTCATAACATGAAAGAGGTAAACAAAATGAGTACATCAATTATAAGAACACTGGATGAAAACGGCATAATAACTGAAAATGCAACGTATAAACTTGATCCTAAACAGGCTTTAATTGCATATCTGGAACAGACTATAAATAAAAGCTGGAATACGTGGGAATACAATCATTCAAAGTTTATTGATGAGATAAAATCATTAAAGAGTAAAAAGGGATATGGATATAACGTTCCGGATAAAAATATCAGTGTTTGCGCGTATTTAAAATATTAGTTTGATTGCCCTATGAGGCAGAGAGAAGGATTAACAATGTTAAGTAAACAGTTTAAACACAATCACTGGTTTAAAGGCGATGAAATGACGGTTAAACAGTTTTTAGATTATGTTTTAGAGCATAACGGCGATTTTATTATTAAAACAAAACAGACGCTAAAAAGCGATAATTTGTTTGATGATCCTATAACAGAATATTACCTATCTGACAGGCGATACAGTATGAAACTTGATTATCAAGAAAGAAATTATTTAGCTTTACATGATGATTATTTTAAATCTAAACTTCCGCAAGCAAACGAAAATTATCTAATTGCAATTATAGCGGCAAGCGGTGAGCCAATAGCAGATACTCACGATGTAATTTATTTGAGCAGATAAAATCGTGTTTTTATTTCCCTAAAATTGAAAGGAGTTAAAAATATAATGGAATATGGATTAATAGTTAAAGTTTTTGATGTAAAAATATTAGAAGATAATAATATTGATTTTACTTATTGGGATTTAACAGACGATCCAAACAGCGAAACAATAGAGCTAAACTTTGAAACAAAGCAAGAGAGAGACAAAGCAAGCAGACTGACAAAACGGTGATTTGATAGGAGAGATTGTAATGAGATTCATTTCACTTAAATTGAAAGATGGTCGGTATACAGTTAAGGATACTTATTATAAGTCCTTATATGGTGCATTTAAAACAGAAATTGAAGCACAAAAATCTGCTGATGATTTTAATACAGAATATGAAAGGCAGAGAAGAGAATTGACAGAATGCGGTTTAATGATGACAGATTAATAAACTTGTATCCGAACGCCTGATAAAAATCGGGCGTTTTAGTATGCGCTTATTAAATAAATTAAAAGGTTAGGTACACAAAATGGAATGCAACAGCATGGTTAAAATGTCTGATTATGATTACAGTGTTCAAGAAATTAACAAGATATTAAGTCGATTTCATAACAAGCAAATAGAGGATTATTGCAAAGATGCCATCATGAAAATGTCAAGAATAGAGGATTTAGAGATACAGAAAAGAGATGGTATTATATATGGACGGTATTATAATCCTAATACAAATTGGTCGTTGATTATTGACGTATCAGATATGGTTCCTCCAGATCCTCCACTTCCTGCAAACAGGCAAATAACAGGAATACTGTTTCCGAGTTTTGTTACTTATACAGATGATATGTATTTAGGCAATGTACTTGCTGATAAAGGTGGCAAATATCTTAAAAAAGATGGAAGTATAATTGATTCAGACCGATGGGATTGTAAATATGGTAAGGGCGAAAGCGTTGATGGACATATTTGTATGGCTTCGGTTAATATAAGTAAAAAAATAAATATTTTTATATATGACGATAGCTTATGGATTTATGATATTCGTCATGATGGTAAATCAGATATATGGGAATTTCGTAATGATAAAAATATTGAAGAAACTGCTTACAAGCATAAACTTGAATCGGATAAAATAGAAAGAATATTAAATACAAAGTTTCCTAATTGCAAATTTTGGGATATGGTACAATCAAGAGCAAAAGAATTATACAAAAGGAGTATATAACGTGAAAAAGAACACAACAACTTTGCAGGAACTTGCAACTTTTATGCGTGATGCAGCTTATTCTGATAATCAATCACATAAGATTGATTGGTCGTTAAGAGTGATTCATCCATCAACTAATGACGGTGTAGTTGGATTCAGTGGTGGTTTATGGAAACAGGATTGTAATACAGAAGATTCTCGATTGGCTTCAATTTCATTTAGTTATGATGAAATTCAAGGTATACGTAACTTTAAAAGATGGGATAGTCGCGGAGAAATTCGTAGCACATTTGGTGAACATCCTTCTTTTGAAGATTTCAAGATTACAGTAAAAAAGGCTTTTGGAATTGAAAAATTATATAGAGAGGTATAAATCATGTTAAAAAACTTAGTAGATAAGAAATATCACGAGGTTCATGAATATTATATTGAATTTAATTATGATAAAAATAGTGGTTTTTCATTTCCTTGTGATGAAAAGGGTAATATAATTAGCTTGAATCCTGCGGCAAAAGAAAATTATGAGTGGTGCTTACAACATCCTGAAAAGTTCGAACAATTCAATAAAATTACTTGCCGTAATACAATGGTAATAGATTATGCACATGGCACTTGTTCATGTGGTCGTGAAGTTGAACTTTATAATCAATACCAGGGAGCTTGTCAGTGTGAATGTGGTCAATGGTATAATTTATTTGGTCAAGAATTAATTAATCCTGAATTTTGGGAAAGCGATGAAGAGGTATGAATCATGAAAACATGGAATATCGAAGCAATGACAGGCTATAAGCCTTTTACAACATTTTATGAGGATTTTAGTATAGCTGATAAGTTTGGAGTATCAGCTATAAAAGATACTTATAAGAGAGCTTTTAAAGGATGGAAAGACGATTATAAATATCTTACAGAATTTGTAATGGCTCTAAACTGGAAGATATGGGAACATTACGAACATAACGATGAATATGCCAAACTTTATAATGATCTTTGGGAGCAGGCAAGCTGTTATGCCGAGGAAAATCTAAAAGGTGATGAACTTGATTATTACTACAGAACAACTGATTAAAAAAAATATAAAAAAGAATGGAAAAACAATATAATTTGTGCTATAATAAATAAAAAGATAGGAGTGATAAAATTGAAATATAAATGTATAGATCATTTGGTAAATATATTCCAAAGCATTAGTGAAATGTGCGCATATTGGAATGTGGATCGTATAGTTTTTGCTAAGAGAATAGAGCGCGGCAAGGATATAAAGGAAGCTTTGACAATGAACAGGACGGTGAAAGATCATTTAGAAAACTGTTTCAAGAGCAAATGTGCTATGTGTGATTACTGGAATGTTAATAGATTTACTTACAACTATAGAATAAAACATGGCAAGTCTATTAAAGAAGCATTGACTACTGGTGTAAACCACAAACAAACTGCTGCTATAATTAATGGAAACTAAACAAATTAAACCATGATTTTATAAGGAGGATCAATAATATATGACAAAAATTTGCGACGAATATAAAATAAGAAGTGAGGTGATTAAACGGATGAAAAAACTTCACTTGTCACCTTATGTTATATCTATGTATGATAAAGGGTTACTCTGCAAGTCTTATATGGATAAACTTTTTGAACTGAATGCTCAGGAAAAAGATGCAGTTGAAGATTATGAGAGAGACAACAATGTTTATGTATATCATGTTATACAAGTCAATACAAACTATGGTATGATATATATGTACTTATATGTGCCCACTGATGATGATACATGGGAGGATGAAAATGAAGATATTGACAATGGATTGGTATTGTGTTATGCTTGTGATATAAGCAATCCTTCATTATCACAGAAGGGTGAAATAAGCTTCAAAACAATATTTGGAGCATTAAGGAGAATCTTTTGATGCAAAGGTTTACAAAAACAGAAATAAAATGGATAATCAATACACTTAATCATGCGATTAACGCTCAGGAAGTTATAATAAAAAATCATATAAATGATATTACTATTGAGTTAAAGTTGCTAAAGCTTCAACATGATAATGATGTGGCTGTTAGAGAGAAGCTTCAATGTGTACTAAACAGTCATGATAAACGAATTGCAATTGAATAATCGGATTACTGGAGGAAGAAATGCAATGTTTATGAGTTATGAGGAATACATTAAAAAATTAAATCTTAAAAATTGCCGTCAAAGCTGGAAAGAATGGAAAATGGATATTTGCGGCATGAGCGAAAAAGAAGCAATAAAGGCATCTATTGATGTAGAGTGGGGATATAAACCTCTTTGTGCATCTGATAAAGAGAAAATAAAATGAAAGTTTTAACATGCGACAAAATGCCGAATGGAATGGCAATTCAAATAGAAGATTGGAGTGATGTTTACCCAACTATATATGACACAATTACAATTGCCGCTTATCCAATAGCAAAGAATTCAAGTAAATATAGATGGATAGAATCGGGACGCTTGTTCCGGTTAGCACTTTGGAATTTTAAATCAGATGAGCAGGTTGTTGAAATATATGACAAATTAAAAAGTGGTGAGTTGAATCTTAAGGATTTGGCTTACCACTTTTCTAATGGAAAGAAGGATGAGTGGCTTCTCGGTATGATTGATAGAATGATAAATATATGGTAAAATCTTGTCGTAATACATAACAAAAGAATATTTTTATAAGTTAAGGGAGTAAAAAATATGTTAAAAGATGAAATCAGAGCAAAAATCAAATTTCTTAGACAGAGAATAAATTATGAAAAAAATCCATTAGCACAAATAAATTTAAGAAGGGAATTAGGTAAATTGGAAAGTCAATTAAAAAATAATAACGACAATGATAATAAAATAAATGACTCTTGTATTGCAATGCCAAATTTAGTATCAAGTAATATTTCGGATATTTCGAGTATGTCATCAGATATATTTAGTTTTTATTCATCTGAAAAAACAATTACTCAACCTCCAAAAATTGAAGAAGAACCCAAGAAAATACCAAAACCAAAAGAAATAAAAGAATTTCTTGATCAATATGTTATTGGTCAAGAAGATGCAAAGAAAGCATTGTCTGTTGCTGTTCATAATCATTATATCAGAATCAATAATAAATCAGATGATGATATAGAAATTCAAAAAAGTAATATTCTTTTAATTGGAAATAGTGGAAGTGGGAAAACTTTATTAGCTCAAACAATAGCAAAATTTTTAGACGTACCATTTATTTCAGTAGATGCAACACAATTAACTCCGACAGGAATTGTTGGTAAAGATGTAGAAAGTGTTGTAGACGATTTACTTAAAGCAGCACATGGAGATGTTAAGAAAGCAGCAAATGGAATTATATATATTGATGAAATTGACAAGACAGCCAATAATGGAATTATGACAAGAGAAGCTCATAATGTCAAAGGAGTTCTTGGTGGAGAAACACAAGCTGCATTATTAAAACTTTTAGAAGGTAATGAACTTAATACGTCCGTAAATGGTAATTCATTATTTAATAGAGGTTCATCTGAAAAAGTTAATATAAAAAATGTTCTTTTTATTTGCGGTGGAGCATTTGCAGGAATTGAAGAATATACATGGGGAAATGATGATCATAAACAAATAGGATTTTTGTCCACAAACCAAACTAAAGACAATAAAAATAATAAAGGATTAGAAGATGTGGGTACAGAAGAAATTATTAAATATGGCATGATGCCAGAAATTATTGGTAGATTGCCTGTTTTAATTAAATTAAAACAACTTAACAAAGATGATTTAGTTCAAATTCTTACACAGCCTAAAAATGCTTTAATTAAACAATATAAAAAACTTCTTTTGATTGATGGAGTGGAACTTAATTTTTCTGACGATGCTTTAGAACTAATAGCAGAAATGTCTATAATAAAGAAAACCGGAGCGCGAGGTCTTAGGAGTATAGTTGAGCAAATCATGACTAATATTATTTTTGAGTTACCAGACGATATTTATATAAGACAATGTTATATTACAGCAGATCATATAAAGAAGAATCTTATTCCAGAATTAATTAAAGTAGCAAATTGAAACCATTAAAAAATTATTATATTGATTAAGGGCAAACAATAAAATAAATATTTTAAGGAGAAAAAATAAAATGAACGGTATTATTGTTAAGGCAAAATTTTATATGAAAAGTGGGACTATTATTGATGAATCTGTTGCTGTTGAAAACACAGCAGAAGACACAAAAGAATTTCTTGAAAAATATAAAAGTCAGATAAAACGAGCTTTTACGGAATGTTTAAATGGACAGTTTACTTTTGGATTTACAATTTTTAGAAGTACAGAAATAGAAGCTGTTGAACTTTATACAGAATAAATAAAATACGAGAGCAGAAAGGAAATTAAAATTTATGCAAAAAGGAAAGAAGTTTAATGCGGCGGAAAAGTATTTTCATGAGAAAGAAATTAAATATCAGAAGCAAATAAAACAAAAATGCGAAACTATAGTACAAATGAATGACTTACAATCTGAATTAATTCATGAGAAGCAAGAGTTACAAACAGAGAACGAACAACTTAAAGAGTGGATTGAACGTCTTTTAAAATATACAGAGCTTACAAAAGAAGATATTCAAAAAGCGTGTGAACAAGATAAGAAGCGGGGAGATGCTATGGTAAATTTTTCTCAACTCATTACAGCATTCACAAAACAATATTTATAAACTAAGGTTTGTAAGGTGATAAAACAAAATGAGAAAATCTTTAACATTGGATGAAATTGTTCCGGAAGTAATTAAGGATATTAAAAATTTAAAAGAATTGCTAAAGGATGAAAAAATAAATACATATCAAATGGATTTGATATTAAATA
>Ga0172378_10005515_pt1 | contig 11825 bp, 11 predicted proteins | sample GrowelOW332metaG_FD_119755 | JGI IMG/M metagenome (GOLD analysis project Ga0172378, IMG submission 119755) | Groundwater microbial communities from an aquifer near a municipal landfill in Southern Ontario, Canada - Pumphouse #3_1 metaG | ecosystem: Environmental > Aquatic > Deep subsurface >... | reverse complement strand
TAACTGGATGAAAAATGCGGGCTATCCTACCAAACAGCATCGTCAGGCTATTCGTGACTTCGGTATCACTCCTTATCATCGTATGAGTTTCCGTTTATTACCTGAGGTGACAGTTCAACAATTACCTTTTGTAGAGGACTAATTTCTTGAAAATCACTTTCCTATCGTCCTATTTAAAGTTTTTTGTGTGCCTGAAAATAGCTATTTATAGAGAGATAAACTGTTTAAAGAGCCTTTTTTTGTATCTTTGTGGCTGGAAATATTAGGATAAATTTTAAAACAAATAATATGAGCAAGAAAGCATTATTGATGATTCTCGACGGATGGGGAATCGGGGACAAAGGTAAAGAGGATGTAATTTCTAATACGCCAACTCCTTATTGGGACCAATTGTTGGCTAATTATCCAAATTCTCAACTTCAAGCTAGTGGTGAACATGTTGGACTTCCTGATGGACAGATGGGTAACTCTGAAGTTGGGCATCTTAATATTGGTGCTGGTCGTATCGTATATCAGGATCTTGTAAAGATTAATCTTGCTTGTAAAGATAATAGTATCTTAGAGAATCCTGAAATAGTATCAGCTTTTTCTTATGCAAAAGAGCATGGAAAAAGTATGCATTTCATGGGATTGACTTCTAATGGTGGTGTCCATTCTTCTATGGATCATCTTTTCAAATTGATGGATATTGCTAAGGAATATGATTTGAACGATACTTTTATTCATTGCTTTATGGATGGTCGTGATACTGATCCTAAAAGTGGTAAAGGTTTCATCAAAGAGATTCTTGATCATGCAAAGGTGTCTACAGGTAAAATCGCTTCTGTTATTGGCCGTTACTATGCTATGGACCGTGATAAGCGTTGGGAACGTGTCAAAGATGCTTATGATTTGTTAGTCAATGGTGTAGGTACTCCTGTAAGTGACTTAGTAATGGCTATGCAAGAGAGTTATGACGCCGGTGTAACTGATGAGTTCATTAAACCTATCTCAAATGATAAGGCTAATGGAACCGTCAAAGAGGGTGATGTAGTTATTTTCTTTAATTATAGAAATGACCGTGCTAAAGAATTGACTACTGTATTGACTCAGAAAGATATGCCTGAAGCTGGGATGAAAACGGTTCCTGGTCTTCAATATTATTGCATGACTCCTTATGATTCATCTTTTACTGGTGTTCATATTTTATTTGATAAGGCTAATGTAGAGATGACTCTTGGTGAATATGTAGAGAAATGTGATAAGAAACAATTGCATATTGCTGAAACAGAGAAGTATGCACATGTTACTTTCTTTTTCAATGGAGGACGTGAGGCTCCTTTCGCTCATGAAGACCGTATCTTAGTGAACTCTCCTAGAGTCGCTACTTATGACTTGCAACCTGAGATGTCTGCTTTTGAAGTTAAAGATAAATTGGTTGCTGCAATCAAGGAGGATAAATATGACTTTATCGTTGTGAATTTCGCTAATGGTGATATGGTTGGACATACTGGCGTGTACGAAGCTATAGAAAAGGCTGTGAAGGCTGTCGATCAATGTGTGAAGGAAACTATTGAGGCGGCTAAAGAAACTGGTTACGAAGCAATTATTATTGCAGATCACGGTAATGCTGATAACGCTGTGAATGCTGATGGATCTCCTAATACAGCTCATTCATTGAATCCTGTTCCTTGTGTGTATGTAACAGAAAAAGAGGATGTTAATATTCAAAATGGTATTTTAGCTGATGTAGCTCCTTCAATCTTGAAGATTATGGGCTTAGAAAAACCTAAAGAAATGACTGGTCATCAGTTATTTTAAAGTGTAATTATGCAGAATAATGGAGTACCTATTTATATGTACTCCATTTTTTGTTGACCCTGCAAGTCTTTTTGCAGAATGATACTTAAACATATCGCGATTATGATTCAAATTGATGACGTAATTATCTCTTTAGACATCCTTAAAGAATATTTTCTTTGTGATTTAGATGTTTGCAAAGGAAAATGTTGTGTAGAAGGGGATGCAGGAGCACCTGTGGAAGAGGACGAGGTACAGAAGCTAAAGAATGTGTTGCCTATTATATGGGATGACTTAACTTCTGAAGCTCAAGAAGTAATCACCAAGCAAGGGGTGGTTTACACTGATATTGAAGGAGATTTGGTCACAAGTATCGTTAACAATAAGGATTGTGTTTTTACCTGTTATGACGAACGTGGATATTGTTTTTGTGCAATAGAGAAGTCATATAGAAATGGTCTTCAGAAGGAGTTTTTTAAACCTACATCTTGTCATTTATATCCTATTCGTGTAAGTAATATCGGTCCCTATAAAGCGCTCAATTATCATCGATGGGATGTGTGTAAGGCGGCATGTATATTAGGTAAAGCAAAAGGGGTTGCTATCTATCAGGGGATGAAAGAACCTTTAATTAGTCGCTTTGGACAAGCTTGGTATGATGAGCTTGTCGATGCAGCAGAAGAATTGAAAAGACAATCTATTATCTGATCCCTTTTTCTGTTTCTTCTTCCTTGTAAAAAAGGAGATAAAATATAAAAGAGATTACATCAATTGATGTAATCTCTTTTTTGTAAAATAATGAAACAATATAAACTTCTAAGTATCAATATTTGCATATGTTGCATTCTCTTCTATAAATTCGCGACGAGGCCCTACATCTTCACCCATAAGCATGGAGAATATATGATCTGCTTCTGTTGCATTATCTATAGTTATTTGTTTTAGCATACGGAATTCTGGGTTCATGGTTGTTTCCCATAATTGTTCTGGGTTCATCTCACCAAGACCTTTATATCGTTGAGAGTGTACTGCACTTTCTTCTCCCTTACCATATTCTTCAATGAATTTTTTCTTGTCATTTTCTGTCCAACAATATTCAGAAGCTTTTCCTTTCTTGCAAAGGTACAATGGAGGAGTAGCTATATATAAATAACCATTTTGAATCAGTTGAGGAATATATCTAAAGAAGAATGTCATGATTAATGTGTCGATATGAGAACCATCGACATCGGCATCGGTCATGATGATAATCTTCTTATACCTAAGCTTTGTAATATTAGCTTCTTTTGAATCGTCTTCTGTACCAATAGTAACACCTAAAGCAGTATATATATTGCGAATTTCTTCACTTTCTAATGCTTTATGGTACATAGCCTTTTCTACATTAAGAATCTTGCCTCGTAATGGCAATATCGCTTGAAATTTACGGTCACGTCCACTCTTTGCTGAACCACCCGCAGAATCACCCTCGACAAGGAATAGCTCGCATAGGTCAGGATTCTTATCAGAACAGTCAGCTAGTTTGCCAGGTAATCCGCCTCCACCCATAGGAGACTTACGCTGCACCATCTCACGAGCTTTACGTGCTGCATGACGTGCGGTAGCTGCTAAAATTACTTTGTCAACTATCATCTTAGCTTCCCTAGGATGTTCTTCTAGGTAGTTATTGAGTGCTTCGCCTACAGCTTGATCTACTGCACCTATAACTTCCTTGTTTCCAAGCTTAGTTTTTGTTTGTCCCTCAAACTGAGGCTCAGATACCTTAATAGAAATAACAGCAGTCAAACCTTCTCTAAAATCATCGCCAGAAATCTCTATTTTGAGTTTGTCAAGCATTTTAGAATCATCAGCATATTTCTTAAGCGTTCTAGTCAATGCTCGACGGAAACCAGTTAAATGAGTACCACCTTCTATCGTATTAATATTATTGACGTAAGAATGAAGATTTTCTGCATAGGAAGTATTATACATGATAGCTACTTCTACAGGTGTACCTTGTTTTTCAGTATTGATGTAGATAACATCTGGAATTAATTCTTCTCTTGATTGGTCTATAAATTGAACAAATTCCTTAAGTCCTTCTTTAGAGTGGAATATTTCTGATTTGTATGTACCATCTTCATGTTGAACTCTATAGTCTGTTAGTTTTATAGTAAGTCCAGCATTCAAATAAGCTAGTTCACGAAGTCTACTTTGTAAAATGTCGTAGTGATAAACGACTTCAGTGAAAATACTACCATCTGGCCAAAATGTTTGTTTAGTTCCTGTTCGGTCAGATACGCCAATTTCTCTCACAGCATATACTGGATGTCCACAATGATATTCTTGTTCGAATAGTTTACCATCACGAGCTACTTCAGTAATCATCTTCGTAGAAAGGGCATTTACACAAGAAACACCCACACCATGAAGACCACCAGAAACTTTGTAAGATCCTTTGTCAAATTTACCACCAGCATGAAGTATAGTCATAACTACTTCGAGAGCAGACTTATTTTCCTTTTTATGCCAGTCAGTAGGGATACCTCTACCATTATCTTGTACAGTGATTGAATTGTCAATATTGATTTCCACTTCTATGTGGTCACAATAACCAGCTAGTGCTTCGTCAATAGAGTTGTCTATTACTTCATATACTAAATGATGGAGACCTCTGAGACTAGTATCACCGATATACATAGCAGGACGCTTACGTACTGCCTCAAGTCCTTCTAGCACTTGAATATTCGATGCTGAATAGTTCTCGCTTTTTTGATTTTCTGTTTCTTGAGCCATTCTATTTTATTCGTAATTTATTAGTACAAATTTACTGATTTTCTTTGTTCTATCCTATTTTTTCCTCTTATAATTACCTAAAGTTAGACAATCTTATGTACTTATTTTATGGTATTATTAGACGTTTTCTATTGTGGCTTTTATTGGATGCCTATCTCACAGAGATTATCAAAAATAAGAGACATATAGACGCACAAAAGGGTTAGACAAAAAGTCTAACCCTTCGTTATTTTCTTAAAACAAGAGAGCAAATGCTTAAGCCATTTTATTTACAAAAATAGTAAGCTTTGATTTTAAGTTACTTGCTTTGTTTTTATGAATGACGTTTACTTTAGCTAATTTATCAAGTATTTTTGTTACTTTAGGTAGAATAGCTGTAGCTTCATTTTTGTCAGTTGTAGCACGTAGATTACGTACAGCAGTACGCATTGTCTTTGCGTAATATCTATTAAATAGTCTTTTTGACCTTTCCTGACGAATTCTCTTAAGCGATGATTTATGATTTGCCATATTCGACTAACCTATTTTAAGTTGTTATTTTTATATAGTAGCCCGTAGGAGAGTCGAACTCCTCTTTCTAGGATGAAAACCTAGCGTCCTAACCGATAGACTAACGGGCCAGCCTTGCTACCTTTCGGTAGATGCAATAGTTGTTTTGCCATTGCGGATGCAAATGTACGCACTTTTTTTGTTTATCCAAATATTAGTGCAATTATTTTTCAAAAAAAGTGCATTTCCTTTATTTTTCTCTTTAGAAGTGGCTTTTTTTAGTAGTTTTGTTCCATGCAACAGAATTTTGAAGCCATAGTGCTAAGGCAAATAAAATACAGTGATAAGAGTAATATAGTGACTCTTTATACTCAAGAAATGGGCCGAATTTCAGCTTTGATACCTGCACAAAGCAATCGAAAGGCGAAAGTATCAAGAAATTTATTTCAACCTCTTGTTATTCTAGATCTAGTTTACACTCAACGAACCAGTACAGGAATTGGACGTATAGTAGAAGCTAAATTGCACTATCCTGCTATTAGTATAATGGCTAATCCTTTAAAAATGAGTCTTGTCCTCTTTTTAGGTGAGTTCCTTTATGGAATGCTACAAGAAGAAAGCGCTAGTCGTTCATTATTTCTCTTTTTAAAAAACTCGATTAAGTGGTTAGATACTTCCGAAAACTCGGTAGCTAATTTCCACTTAGCTTTTTTACTTCGTTTAATGCATTTCGTAGGCATTCAACCTAATTTGGAAGAATATGTCCCTTCTTCTTATTTTGACTTGCGAGACGGCACTTTTGTACCTGTTAGGCCGCTACATCAGCAGGTGTTATATGGAGATGATTTGCAAAAGCTCGTCAATGTATTACGTATGACTTATAGTAACATGTATTTATACAAAATGAGTCGCAGTCAACGAATGTCGTTACTGCAACTCATTTTAGATTATTATCAAGTACATTATCCAAGTCTGAAAGAATTGCATTCATTAAAAATAATGCAAGACCTTTTTGACTAGTTGTTAAGATAATTACAAGCTATTTAGTTGTTCTTTCACTTCAGTTGAAATAGCACGGCCATCTGCTTTGCCTGCTAATTGTTTACTTGCTATACCCATTACCTTTCCCATATCTTTGGGGCTGGTTGCACCTACTTGTTCGATGAAAGATTTAATTAGTTCAGTGAGTTCTTCACTGGTTAATTGTTTAGGCATGTATTTATTAAGAATTTTTACTTGTTCCAATTCTTCGTTAGCTAAATCTTCGCGATTTTGCTCTATATAAATTTTAGCCGATTCATTGCCTTGTTTAGCTAATTTCGTGATGATTTGCTGTGCAGTTGCATCAGTTAATTCATCATTTGCACCAGGAGCAGTTTTAGCTTCTAGAAAAAATTTCTTTACATTGCGTAATGTATCCAATGCTACTTTATCTCTGGCTTTCATAGCCTTTTTGATGTCTTCGCTTACTTTCTCAAATAGTGACATATTAATTGTTTTTTATGATTGTAAAATCGTTATTCTATTTTATTGCTGAACTTCTATACGTTTAGAATAGTATTTCTCCATTGTCAAGTACATTTTCAGTTTCTTCTTTTTGCTTCTTTTGGGTATTAAACTTCTTTTTTCTATTTTGGTTAAGTTCCAAAATTTCTAGTTGCTTTCTCTTATAAGTGGGAGAAGCATCTACTTTAGCAATTTGAATATCATTATCTAATTCGTCAATGTTATATACGTAGATGAGCGAATTTATTTTGGTATTGTTGTTGGGATTGTTTTGATATACTTTTTGTATCTGGTCTTCTTGTTCAGCAATTAGTTGTTCACTTTCTTGTTCCAATTCCTCTTTAAAGTCATGAACAAAAGGAATGTTATCTGTATTAAAGCCTGTTGCAAGAAGGGTTATTTGAAATTCATTTTCTTTATTTTCTGCTATTGTAGTTCCCCAAATTAATTCAAGATCTGGATTCAGATTTACACAATAATCGGTCAACTCATCTATCTCTGGAATCGTTAGCTGATTGTCTTTTCCTGTCGTAATATTAAACAATAATTTTCTAGCTTGAGAGATTTTATTGTTATGTAAAAGAGGGGAACATAAGGCATTGTTGATTGCTTTCAAGATTCTGTTGTCCGTCTCTTTAGTTACCCCAGAGGACATAATAGCTAAACCACCATCTTTCAAAACCTTTGTTACATCTTTAAAATCAAGGTTTACTTTTCCTGCAATAGTAATAATCTCTGCTATACTTTTTGTTGCATTGAAAAGAATATCATTCACCCGTTCAAATCCTTCTGTTAATGTTGTCTTTTCTGTTCCAGGAAACAACTCAGTAATCTTTTGATTGTTGATAACGAGCAAAGCATCAACATGTTTAGATAATTCAGTAATTCCATTAAATGCTTGGATAATTTTTCTTCTCTTCTCAAAAAGGAAAGGAATTGTGACTATACCTACGGTTAAAATACCTTTGTCTTTGGCTACCTGTGCTATGACGGGTGAGGCTCCTGTACCAGTTCCTCCGCCCATACCAGCAGTGATAAATACCATATTAGTTCCATCATCGAACAGATGTTTAATCTCTTCAATGCTTTCTTCAGCTTGTTCAGCGCCTACTTTAGGATCATTACCAGCACCAAGTCCTGCTTTACCTAAAGCTAGGCGAGTAGGCACACTTGATAGATTTAGAATCTGTACATCAGTATTGCAATTGGCAAAAGTTACATCTTTGATGCCTCGTTCGTACATACTATCTACAGCGTTGCTTCCGCCTCCACCTACACCAATTACTTTGATGATGCCTGCAAATTTATTTTTAGTTTGATTTACATTTAACATATCTACTATCTTTATTTGTTTATTAGCTGAATATAACTATTCATCATCATCATTGGTTATAGCTTTACCAAGTTTTTCTAGTCTTTTGAAAAGATCTTGTGCGAATGTGTTTTTCTTTTTGCTATCTTTTGTTGTAGGCTCCTTGATAATAGGAGTCTTTGTTGTGTGAAGACCTTCTCTTTTAGTTCCCCTTTCTTGAGGATTTTGTTCGTTTTCAGAATCTTTGCCAATAGTTTCATTAGTTGTTTCTGTTGCTTTATTAGAAGGAAGAACCAATGGTATTTCACCATTTGGGAAAAGTTCAGGTACTTTAGGTACATATTGTTGTTCTTGACAGCAGTTCTCATTCCCACTATTAAGTATAGCAAGCAATGCATTAAAGTGTCCATTTCCAACCTGTGTCTCCATCAAATCTTCTGGAACTTGCATCTTTATAGTCGGTACATTTCGCACTTGAATTTGTGTAAAACGAGTTCTACTTTCGAATATACTCTGGATACCATTCATTTTTGAGACACCTCCAGTGATAATCAATCCTTTCATTAGTCCTCTATAGTCATGACGCTGAATCAATGCCCATACATTCTCAACAATCTCTTCAACACGAGCTTTAGCTATGAAATTAAGCAGGCTCTGTTTGATAGTCCTTTCTCCATTGTCTATAAGGATATCTTTATCTTCTTTCTTTCTATTGTCATCAAGTGTGAGTTGTATCTTGTTGTGCTTAAGTTCTTCTACTTCGTCATAATCGATTCGTTCGTTCATGATATCGAATACGATATTATCACCTCCCATAGGAAGCACATACAATGCTTGAAGTAAGCCATCCTGATAGATGCTTACACTAGTCGTTTGTGAACCCATATCTACTAAAACAACACCAGACCTACGGTCATTATCGTTAAGGATAATATCTCCTATAACAACAGGTAGTGGTTTCAATTTTAGCATAGGAAGTTCAACTTGATCCATCACTTGTCCTACATTGGAATAGTTTCCTTCACGTATAATTATATTTAGATATTGTCCGATGATATGTTCAGCATCAATGCCTACAGGATTCAATTCTTTTACATTATTTATCATGAAACCCTGAGTAATGACATCTACGATGTGAGCATTGGAGTAATCTTTGTTGAGATTCTCTTCGTACATCTCATCTACCAATTCTTGTGTCACCCGATCATTCCCAGTAATATCTTTGGATATCTTGTTCACTTGGCTGCACATGGATTGTCCACCCATAGTGACATAGGCACTTACTATTTTTTTCCCGATTTTCTCCTCCAATATATTGATGATATTGGTTAGGTTCTGAACCATACTATCTTTATTGTAGATGATTCCTTTGCGTACGCTTCTTTCATTAGGTTCAGATACAGCCGCAATAACCTTTAGAGTATCGTCATATTCTCTTATTGCTGCTCCACCCCAAATCATAGATGAATTGAGCGCAATACCTATTATAATCTTTTTTTTAGCCATGGGTCTTTAATTTCTTTTAGTGCAGACAATTTGATTGGGTATAGCTACATTGATTTCAACGTATTTATCCCATCCTACTTCCTTAATTACAGTGTTATAAAAACGTTTTAGTCGGTCAAGTTTCCGCGGTATATCTGTCATCCCTCCAATGTATACTTTTTGATTTCCTACGCGAGGAATGAAGAATACTTTATTCTTCGAATTTACACAAATTTGTTGGATTTGCGCTTCCCAAAAGGGGTCTTTTTTTATTTCTAATACCATATCATACAATTCATGAGTGGCCATTCGACGTGAGATAATTCCTGTAGTGACAAGGGTATATGCAACACATTGAATATTACTTTTTAAAATTTGACGATTTTCATCTACAAAAAAACTATCTCCATTATCACTGATTACTCTAAAGATAGGTACTCGTTGATAAATGATTATTTTTATGTTATTCTGTGTGCTTTTATAACATTCGACAGAACTAACTGTTTCAAGGTCTTCTACAATCGTTTCCAATTTATGAGTAGAAATTTTATTCATTTTTTTCCCGATAGGATTGGAATGTCTTGTATTAAGCAGAAATTCCACATCTCTTTGTGTGACGAAAGCTTTATCTACTGCATTTTCTACTTCAACCTTTAATCCATGACATACTTCTTCCCCATGGTCTTCTCTAAAAAAAAGGACCGTAGTGATTAGTGCGATGGCGCACAAAAGAACGAGTACTGTGTAAGCTATTTTCTTTAGCATATCATGTGCTTCTAACTATTTTTCTTTGGATTCTATCACTGATTTAATTTTAGCTGATTCATCTTCAATATCTCCAGCACCTAGTTGTAAAACCACTTCTATATCATTTTGTAACAATATATTAGAAATATCATTTCTATTTATTACTTGATGAATGATAGAGTTTGGTAGTAATTTGTCAATCATTTGACTTTCAATTCCGGAAATTGGCATTTCACGTGCAGGATAGATTGGTAATAAATAAACTTCATCAGCATCACTCAATTTAGCTGCGAATTCTTTATAAAAATCTCGAGTGCGCGTATAAAGATGAGGTTGGAAGAATACCGTAAGCTTTTTATCAGGATATAATTCTCTTACACTTGCAATACTCTTTTCAATTTCCGCTGGGTGATGAGCATAGTCGCTAATATAAATATGTTTATCGTTCTTAATACGGAAATCAAAACGTCTTTCTACCCCTTCAAAACTCCTCATTGCAATTTTTATTTCTTTTGGAGTCACTCCATTAAGATAAGCTATAGAAATTGCAGCTACGCTATTGTCTATATTGATGGAAATAGGTACGCCGAGTTCTATATCAGAAATTTTAAAGTCAGGACCTACTAAATCAAAGATAATTTGTCCATTTCCTATACGTTCATTGGTTGCATGAAAATCTCCTTGATGTCTGCCGTAAGTGTATTTTTTTACTCCCTTTTGCAATGGGCAGTCTATATCTATAGCTTCATTAATGACAAGCACACCCCCAGGTTGTATTAAGCTCATATAGTGCTTGAAACTTTCGCGATAGTTGTCTATGTTTCCATAAATATCAAGATGGTCTGGATCTGCCGCTGTGACGATACTCATCCATGGAGTTAGCTGATGAAATGAACGGTCAAATTCATCTGCTTCGATAACACTGAAAGGGCTCTCGGGTGAAAGCAATAAATTGCTATCGTAATTCTTCGCTACTCCACCAAGAAATGCAGTACACCCAAGATGACTCTGATACATTAGGTGAGCTAACATGGTAGAAGTCGAAGTTTTACCATGAGTACCAGCTACGCAAAGTCCTTTAGTTGCTCGTGTAATAATTCCTAGTACAGCTGCACGTTTCAAAATCTCATATCCTTTAGTTAGAAAGAAATTCCATTCTTTATGGTCCTTAGGGATTGCTGGGGTAAATACAATTAATGTATCCTTAGCAGAACAAAAAGCAGGAATCAATTTGACATCATCTACATAGTGGATAATAGCTCCTTCTGCTGTTAAGTGATTTGTGAGAGGAGATGCTATGCGGTCATATCCAGCTACTTGTTTGCCAATGGCTAAGAAATAACGAGCAATGGCACTCATGCCTATCCCTCCTATCCCTATAAAGTAGACTGATTTAATATCTTCTATATTCTTCATTATTTTATCAATTTAAGAACTTCTGTAGCAATTATTTTCGCGGAATCGTGATGGGCCAATTTTAGACATTCGGTTCCAATTGTTTTTAATCTATCTGCATCTTTAATAAGCGCAATGGCATGGTCAATTAATTTGACTTTTGCTTCCTTATCAGAAACCCATTCAGCAGCATCTTTATCCACCAATGCCATTGCATTCTTCGTTTGGTGATCCTCAGATACATTAGGTGAAGGAACTAATAACGATGGTTTACCAAGTAAACACAATTCAGAGATACTGCTAGCTCCAGCTCTTGAAATGACTAAATCTGAGGCTG
>Ga0172378_10005514_pt1 | contig 11826 bp, 15 predicted proteins | sample GrowelOW332metaG_FD_119755 | JGI IMG/M metagenome (GOLD analysis project Ga0172378, IMG submission 119755) | Groundwater microbial communities from an aquifer near a municipal landfill in Southern Ontario, Canada - Pumphouse #3_1 metaG | ecosystem: Environmental > Aquatic > Deep subsurface >... | reverse complement strand
CTTAATCGATGTTGATGTCAACTTGAAGCTAGATAATAAGAGTTCTCAAAAATCTCTCTATAACTTCACAGGGCTAGTTGAGAAATTGCTTAAGTATCATCGCCCAATTATTGCGGTTGATATTCCAACTTGGGATAGTGTGGAACTAATATATAAACTAGGTATCCCCTTAATTAGCAGCGAAGCTGTTTCACCTGCCGATGAAAATGTTCTTCCTATTCCGCCGAAGAGCATCACAAAAATGAATGTCATGAAAAAATAAAAGGAGCATTTATGACTAATAAAAACGAATCAATTACAAGACAAGAAGATGATTTTGCCCAATGGTACACAGATGTGTGCCTCAAAGCAGAACTAATGGATTATTCTTCAGTTAAAGGTTTTATCATTTATCGTCCTTATGGCTATGCCATTTGGGAGAATATCCAAAAATACTTAGATGAAAAATTTAAATATGTGGGAGTTGAAAATGTCTATCTACCTTTAGTTATCCCAACATCATTATTTCAAAAAGAGAAAGACCACGTAGTTGGCTTTGCTCCAGAAACCCTTGTCGCCACGAAAGGCGGTAAGAATGACTTAGACGATCCACTTATTGTTAGACCAACTAGTGAAACATTGTTCTGCGATCACTACGCCAAAATTATTAAGTCTTATCGTGATTTACCAAAACGTTATAACCAATGGTGTTCTGTCGTTCGCTGGGAAAAGACCACTCGCCCATTCCTTCGCGGCAGCGAATTCCTCTGGCAAGAAGGCCATACTATGTATGAGACTGCTGAAGAAGCGAGAAAAGATGCTTTAAGAATGCTAGAAATCTACGATGCCGCTGGCCGTGATTTACTCGCTATTCCATTCGTTAAAGGCATTAAAACTGAAAAAGAAAAATTTGCTGGAGCAGTTGAAACCTATTCTATCGAAGCCTTGATGCCAGATGGAAAAGCTCTTCAAAGCGGTACCACCCATTATTTCGGCGATGGTTTTGCTAAAGCCTTTGGCATTCAATTCCTTGGACGCGACAATAAGCTTGAAACTCCACATCAAACTAGTTGGGGTGTTTCTACAAGATTACTAGGTGCTATCATCATGGTTCATGGTGATGACAATGGTCTTGTCCTACCTCCACATGTTGCTCCAATTCAAGTCGTAATTATTCCAGTGCAACAAAATAAACCTGAAGTCATGAAGAAAGCTCGTGAATATTATGAGTTTTTAAAAGCCGCCGGCATTCGGGTCAAACTTGATGACAGCGACCACACACCTGGCTGGAAATATTCTGAATATGAAATGAAAGGTGTACCACTAAGACTAGAAGTTGGTCCGCGCGATATTTCTAATGGAGTGGCTGTTATTGCTAAACGTAATGATGGCGAAAAATTCATTGTTAAAGAAACAGATGTTCTTTTAGAAGTGAATCGTTTATTAGAAGTCATTCATAAAGAAATGTATCAAAAAGCTTTTAGATATTTGCTCGATCACACAACTGAAGCTCACTCAATTGAAGAGTTGGGTCAGATCCTTGATCGTGGTGGCTACGCCAAAGTTATGTGGTGCGGTGACCAAGAATGCGAAAACAAAGTCAAGGAACTATATCAGGCGACCGCTCGTTGCATGCCATTTGATCAAAATCCATTTGATGAAAAATGTTTGATTTGTGGCAAAAAGGCCGAAAAAGTTGTCTTCTTCGCTCGCGCTTATTAGTAATTAAATTATTGAAAAGGCTAGCTGCTGCTAGTCTTTTTTCATTAATTCAAGGATTTTATCGAAGTCATTTGAGAAGGGGTATTTGTGTAAATCTCCTTCTTTAACAAAGAATACTTCGCCCTCTTTTGAAGATTTGATGATGCCGGTAAATGAACTTGTTATATACAAAACCGCAAAATGTCTCACGCCATCACCGAAGTTATTCCATTCAATGTGGCCTTTGCATATTAAATTAGTCACATCAAGGCCGGTTTCTTCTTTCATTTCTCTAAGACATGCTTCTTCACATGTTTCATCATCCTCGACGTGTCCACCGGGGAAAGTTAGTCCAGGCCAATCCTTTTTAAGCCTATTTTCAACTAGGATTTCACCATCTTTATTTATAACCATACACATGATAGTTAAGATTGTAGGTTTCATTATTCGTTTGCCCTTTCAAGTTTCATCGTATCGTCTTTAAGGATTGTCCAACGCTTTGATAGATAAAAGATAACACAAGCGATTAAAGAAAAGGCAGTGGAAATACAATAAGCTAGTCCAACCACATACATTTCCGCTTGAACTGCCAAGGCTAAAATAAGAGCGACAGGAATTCTCACAAGGAATGTGACACCTAAGTTTTGTGACATGGCAAAGACAGTATGCCCTGATCCTATAAATATGGCATTTATGGGGAAAACAAGGGTACAGACAAAGATATCGAGCGAAGTTGATTGAATATAAGGCTCTGCTATTTCTTGGGCGGTGGTGTTGCCTCCAGCAAATAGTGAAGCTAGCTGGTTAGGAATCAATTGGCATAATAGTCCCATTGTTCCGCCACAAATAACCGATAACACCAAGCCGGCATACATATATTTTTTGACGTTCTCAATTTTTTTAGCACCCATATTTTGAGCAGTTGCAGTTGAGACAGCGCTTCCAATCGCGCTGAGTGGAACAAAGCCAAAACTAGTGACGCGGTCAGTTATTCCAACCGCTGAAGTGTAGTCAACTCCGCGAACACTGACAGCCGCTAATATAATGGCAAAAGAAATAACAACTAATCCATCTTGTATGGCGATTGGCAAACCACATCTAACAATTTCTCGAACGAGGTTTCCATCCATTTTAAAGTCCATTCTTATTTTGTAAGGTAATTTGAAAATAACTAAATATAGTAGTGATGAGGCAAAACCGACTATCTCGCCAATTACAGTGGCGATAGCGGCTCCAACCGCACCTTGCTTTAAGACAATAACAAATATGGCATCCAATCCAATATTGGTAACGACTGCTAAAGAGAAAAAGACAAAAGGTGCGAATGAATTTCCTAATCCTCTAAGAATAGCGGAAATGGTGGTATATCCAACATAAAAAGGAATGCCAAGAATCAAAATAAATAAATAAATTCGAGCGGTGCTAATTGTGTTTTCATCAAGTTGCATCCAACTAGCGATTGGATAAAACAAAATGATCATCACAATTAATAAACCAATAGCGACGATAGACATATAAAGAATTAAATTTTTAGTTACTTTGGAGATGTCTTTGTTATGGGCTCCAAAATATTGACCAATTACCACGGTTCCACCGGTAGCTAAACCGGTAATAATGGAATTAATAGCAAACATAATAGTTGTACCACTGCTTACAGCAGCAATGTTATAAGTATCAGAAAATTGGCCGATGAATATTAAATCAACTGCAGAATAAAGTGAATTTAAAAAATAAGAGATGAAAAACGGCAAAGTAAAAATGATTAGGTTAGAAACAACCTTTCCTTTAGTTAAGTCAATTTGACCAAATAATTTGCGAATAGATTTCATATTATTTTCTAACCAACATTCCGTATTGTCCAACATCCATAAAACCTAAGCTATGATAGATGCGACCAGCGATTGGATTATTATAAAATAAACAGAGGAATTGCTGCCCTTTTTTAAAACTTAATTCACAAAGAGTGTTAACTGCTAGTGAGGCATAACCTTTTCCTCTTTCGTCTTTTTTGGTACAAACACCAACGACCATTCCTGATAATGAGGAGTTAGCAGTTGTGCCCGCCATGGCCAACAAGTCATTATTTTGGAAAACTCCAATATAGTGACCACCATATTTTAAGGCTCGAACAAAAGATTTTTTCTCATCTTCAATTGTTGTATTAGCACTTTTATTTTCTTTAAATTCATCTATAGATGAGATTAATAGTGCATGTGCGTTAGCGTCACTTTCGTTCATCTCTCTTACTTGAATTGTGGATGATTTGTTTGCTTTACAAATAACCTTAGAGCATTTTGCGAGATAAGTTATTCTAAGCACCAAGTCTAAGAATAATGGCTCTAGTCTTTTTAACAAGTCATATTTTCCAGATAAAGTGACAATATTTTTATCCTTTAAAAAGGTAACCACATCATTTATATTGAATGATTCTTTTTGAGAATAGAACTGAAAATTAACTTGTTCCCACATTAAAATAATTCCATCTATTTCTTCATCAATATAGTTAATGAAAAATTGACAGTTATCACCATGAGTGCCACAAGATTCTAAGTCTCCATAAAAGAAAAGAGTCATCTCTGGATTTTGCTGGATGTATTGCTTTATTAATGTTTCGTTGAACACTCTTTTATACATAAGTGATACCTATTATAGCGTATTTTCTTATTTCAGTTTACTGAAAAAGAGAATGTTAATACTGTTTAGTTCAATTTAATTAAAAATTAGTTTTAGCATGCGACGAATTACTTTAACAATATTTGCATTTTCAATACAAAATGAACAAGGCTGAAATGCTAACCTTTGAATACAATTAATTTATTAACAGTCGCGATATTACTAAATAAGCATCTTTATAATTGATAATTTGTAAATATGAAGAAAAACATTTTAATAAATATTAGAATCGATCCTGTTTTGAAAAGCAATTTTCAGGATATAAAAAACGACATCTATGTTGTGATGTCGTTATTTTTTAGTGGCGGAGCAGAAGGGGTTCGAACCCTTGCACCGGTAACCCGATCTAACGGTTTAGCAAACCGTCCCCTTGAGCCTCTTGGGTACTGCTCCAAACTAGATAGATTATATCATTTCTATATTTATATTCTATATGAAAATTTGATTTTTAATGTTTCCGTTGATGAATGATTTTTAACAGTAAGTAAAGTATAATAATTTTGCTATGGATTTTCAGAAAGTTATTGAACATATAAATATACCTGGATATGTATTTCTAGGTTTATTTTTTATTTCCATGGTAGCGCAACTTGTTTTTGCCTTCCTTGAAAAAGAGAAATACCGCGTTATTGAAAAGCCATTTTGTTTATTTACTTTAGGTCTATTTGCTGTATGCGTTTTACCAACACATCCTCTTATATATTTAGGTGCTTTTTTTGGTATGATAGGCGATGTTTTGGTCATTGTTAAAAACAAAAAGTACTTCAATTGGGGTGTTCTATCCTTCTTTTTTGGTCACGTTCTTTATGTAATTGAGATTGTCTTTTTTATTTTGGATGCAAAACTAGATTGGTATTATTTCATTATTCTTTGTGGTGGCTTTCTATTGATATATGTTCTCTTAATTATTCCATTTCGAAAATGTACGAAAGACATTAAAGAAATGCTTGGCATGGCTTTATATTATGGGTTCTTATTTACAATTCTACCGTTCATGATTGTCACTTATGTTAGAGTAGGATCATTTATGTATCTTGGTATCATTGGTTCTGTACTTTTCATTATCAGTGACTTGATTATTTTGTTCACAAAATATATTAAAAAGTTCAAACGTTATGACTTTTATATCATGTTAACTTACTTACTCGCTCAATTTTTAATTGTAAATTCTCTTCTTTTCTCATATATTGAGTTGTACTTATGAAAAAGATACTTTGTCCCTTATGCGGCGAAATAATTAATGTTGAAGACGATAAAGAAACAATTTATTGTCCAAAGTGCTTTAAGAATCTTTCAGTTGAACAAGGTCAAAAACATCTAGGCCTATTTGTTCAAAAGCATTTTAACCTAGCTACCAGTGAACTCTATGAGGCCACCGAATATAAAAAAGCAGCGAAAGATTTCCAAAAAGTCTTAGATATAATTCCGGATGATTTTGAAGCCGCGGAAGGTTTGGTGCTTTCCACAATTATGATGTCAACAATTCGTTCAACCCATATCAAAGAAGCGATGCATGAATTACAACGTTATCAAGATACTTTATCTATCTCTTCCGTGGCAATCGAGAAAAGTGGAATCTTTGTCAAACGCGTTAATGAATATCTTGATCAATATCATGATGTATTAAAACATCGTTTGATGAACAAAGATAATCGTTTTTATGAAGTAAAAGGTGAACAAATCTTTAAAAAAGTTGTTCAAGAAATAATCGATTTCAAGATGGTACTCATCGAAGCCTATTTCAAGAGCCGTAAATTGCCAGTTAAGTCCAATGTGACTAAGGAAAAATTAAACAAAGATATTGCTAGTTTACAAAAAGAATTAACGATAGATTATGCGGTGGAAAGTTCTCCATTCCATCTTTTGTTTACTGATGTTAAAGAATGTTACATTCCTGATGAAGTATTCAAAGATGTTCGTAAAATGTTTAAAAATAAAACCAGAGTGGTGGTCTGGAATATTATTTCGATTCTTATATTTTTAATTGGAATTGTCTTAATTGTCGCTCTTCCATCTTATTTGCTTATTGGCGTACCAATCACAAGTATTGGATTAATAATGCTCATAATTTTTGGATCAATCAATATTTCAATTCAAAAGAAGCTCAGTCGATGAGCTTCTTTTCTTTTAGATAAGCAATTAACTGAGTTAATGCTTCTGCACGATGCGAATATTTGTTTTTAATTTCTTCGCTTGCTGTTCCAAAGCACGCATTAGCTTTAGAAGAGAAGAAGATTGGATCATAGCCAAATCCACCTTCACCTTCTGGCTTATCAAGAATATAACCAGGGCAAATACCTTTGAATTGCACCGGTTTTGCTTCAACATTTAATAAAGTGATAACGCAGGCAAAGAAAGCTGATTTATCTTTATACGGTGATAGCTTCTCAATTAAATTGTAGTTAGCTGATCCGTTCCCACCACATTCTTTAGCAAAGCGGGAAGAATAGATGCCGGGGAAATTGTTCAATGCAACGACATTTAAACCTGAATCATCAGCGATTAAAGGAAGTTTTGAATATTTAGCTAGTGCTTCCGCTTTAATAAGTGAATTAGCCTCAAAACTATTCCCATCTTCAACTGGATCTTCGTTTATACCTAACTGTTTTGGAGATACGACTTTAATTCCGTATGGACTGAGCATTTCTTCGTATTCGTGTATTTTATGTTGGTTGTTCGTGGCAATAAGCAGTTTCATAATTAATCCTCGGAATTATTATACATATCTTGAAGTAATTTTTCTTTTCATAAATGAAAAACTTCAAATGGCAAAAATATTGATTTGAAAAGTTTGGCTACCAAAATGGCTACCCAAATAATAATAAAACCTCGATGCAATCGAGGTTTTATTCGCTCTGGAGCAGATGACGGGAATCGAACCCGCATAATCAGCTTGGAAGGCTGATGTTCTACCACTGAACTACATCTGCATCGCTGGCGGACTATAGGGGGATCGAACCCCTGGTCTTCTCCGTGACAGGGAGACATGTTAGCCGCTACACCAATAGTCCACTTCAGCGTTAAAATGTTATCACAACTGATTTTTAAATAAAAGACTATTTTTGTAAAACAAAAGCGCGAAGATGATTTAATGGCATATATCCCATTGCGTTATTGACTAGTTTCCCATCTTTAAATAAGAGTAGGGTTGGGATTGATCTCACTCTAAATCTAGTGGCGAGTTCTCCTAGTTCATCGGTGTCAATTTTCAATACTTTGATGTCCATTTCTTTATCGAGCTCTTCAATTACTGGTGAAAGCATTGAGCATGGTCCACACCAAGTGGCAAAGAAATCAACTAACACTAATCCTTCTTTAATTTCACTATCGAAGTTATCGCTTGCAGTCATGTGTTTGATCATAAATATTCCTCCTGATCATTTATATATTAAGAAAAATATGACAAAGATGATAATAATATGCACTGGAAAATATAAATAACTACCGTATTTGAACCAAGGTTTGTTGTAACCGCGCTTACCATTATATAAAAAGATGAACACTCCAGCGAAGACACACCAGGTCTCAATTGCAGCATTATAGATATCAATTGGTAAAAGACCATTGATTGGTATTAGCGATGTTAAATACAAGACGATATTGATAACAAACAAAGAACCAATTTGGAACGAATTAACGAGTCCATGGAATTCTGGAGTTTGTTCAATTTGTTCTTCGTTAGTGGTGTAGCGTTTAATCATTTTCTTAGCCATATTGAATGAATAGTAGAAGCATAACGCGATAACTAAACCTAATAATGAATAACCAGGGCGAATATAAAACGGAAGCCAGATAACAGTGGAATCAGTCATTAATTCAAACACTTGAACACCGGTAGTTAACAAAATAAATCCGATTGGAAGAATCGCAAAAAGTGAGTACCAATCTTTTCTTTTTAGCAACGCTAATGTGGTGGCGCATAGCAACAAATCAATCAGAGGTGAGTAGGCACCTTCAATGGCTGTGGTGTAATTATAATAAATAATCATCTCGGCAATCATTACCACCAGGGCAATAATGCCAATTCTAAGAATATAACGCCAAACATTTTTCGAGTGGCGAATGCCTTCAACCATCATCATGATGAATAATGGGAAAGCAACACGGCCGATGCAACGGAAGACGTATCCGGTGGTGTACATCGCATTTGTAAAATCACCCGTCGAAGCATAAATCATCAAGAATAAACCGATATGATCTAAAGTCATTAAAGCAAAAGCAATTAGTTTGATGGAGAATTCACTAAATATTTGATATTTCTTGTCCATAATTATTGAACGCTCATAACTATTATAGTGGAAAGAACGCTGATGAGGTTATTGGTAACGTGGGCTGACACCGAAGCTGCAAAACCAAATCTTTCATAAATGAAAGTAAAGACAAATGCCGCAAACAAATAATAAGGCATATTCAAAAATTCATTTGTAAGATTTGTAGTTTGATAGTCAAAGTGAATAAAAGCAAAAACCACGACTGTAATTACAAAAGCTAAATAGACGTTAATTCTTTTAAAGAAAGAATATAAACCCACTCGATAAGTTACCTCTTCGCATATTGGCCCGATGATACCAAAAACAATCAGTGAGATTAAAGGATATTGCTTAACTATCGAGGTGACGATATTTTCGTTGGCATTATCCACGATATTGATTCCTACGGATAGCAAGATGTTTTGATAAATCAAATTGAAAGCAATGATCGCTAAAAACCCAACAATTGCAGACACTGGCACTAACCAACTTTTGAATTTCTTTACTAATTTAACGCTGTCGCCCCAAAGGACAGAAACAATCAGAATGAATAAAATTAGATAGGTGGTGAAGTTGATAATCGCGCTAGCCTTTACACTATTCATAAATGCTTCTAAACTTTCTGGCGTTACATAAGAGCCAGAAGCCATTGCTTTGGTGATTAGTTCAATAACTAGGCCAATTAGAGTAAAACCAATTGAACCTAATAAAAATAAGACAATTTGTTTTATAAAAGGTAAATAAGTAGAGTTATTGGTGTATAAATTTTGTTTCGAATTTTCATCAGGAGTGTCGCAAAAAGGACAGACTTGTTCCATCTTGTCATATTTTTGATGGCATTTACGACATTCTTTTTGTGCAAACATATTACTGAAATTATACCCAAGTAGTAAATAAATTATATAATAAAATGCATGAATACCATATTGGAAAGAAACGAATCAAACCTAGTAAGAGACAGATCTCAGTTTATTGGCATCTTGATTCACCTTTCTTCAGTTGATAATGTTTCGCAATACCTAAAAGATATCAAAGCTGAATTTCCTAAAGCTAAGCATTATTGCTACGCCTATATTGTCGGTGAAAAGAAGAAATGCTCTGATGATGGCGAACCTGCTAAAACAGCTGGTCGACCATTGCTTGAGTTACTTGAACGAAAAGAAATGGATGAGGTCCTTTTAGTAGTCGTCCGTTATTTTGGCGGTATTTTACTTGGAGCAGGCAGACTTATGTCAACGTATTTAGAAACTGGAGTCCAAACTATTGATTCCGCTGACATCCTTCAAATAGAGACAAAATACATCTATCATTGCCAGTTTTCATATAAAGATTTCGACTATCTAAAAAGAATCGCTCAAAAAGAATGTTTTTCATTTGAAAACATTTCATTTGAAGATAAAATTGATGTTGATGTTCTTGCCGACGAAAATGCTGGCGAACAATTAGCAAGTCTATTTCCAGGGGCTTCAATTGAAGTTCATGGCAATAAACGAGTGTATAGGAGATAAATTATGATTGAACAAAGCGAATATATCCAAAGAAGAGAAAATATCTTAAAGAAAATGGACAATGGTTCCATCCTTATTCTTTTTTCCGGACAGGGAAGAAAAAAATCGGGTGATGAGAATTATCCGTTCCAACCAAATAGGAACTTCTTTTATTTAACTGGAATTAAGCAAGAGAATTCAGTTTTACTTATAGTGAAAGCTGATGGAGAAACATCCTCTTTTTTGTTCATTGATCCAAAAGAAGAAAAAGTTGAAAAATGGCTCGGCATTAAATTAACTAATGAAGAAGCAACGTCTATTTCGGGCATTAAGAATGTTTTGGTTAGGACTGCTTTTAATGGCAAAATCGATGTGGCGTTAAAAGACAACACTTTCTATGGTGAGATTAGCAAAGTGTATTTGGATCTTGAAAAAGAACTCAAGATTGATGAATGCAAATCCACCAATGAATATAAATACGAACTAGAAAACAAATATGAAAACATTGAAGTCGAAGATATCAATGACAAAATGTTTGAACTTAGAATGGTGAAGTCACCTGCGGAAGTGGAAATGATTAAAGATGCGATTAGGACTACAGAAGTAGGCTTGATGAATGTCTTGAAAGAATTAGCTGCTGGCAGATTTGAATACAACATGCGTAACGTCTTTGAATTCTATGTCCACGAAGACTTAGATGCCGGCATTGCTTTTGATAGCATTGTTGCTGGAGGAAAGAACGCGGTTATTCTTCACTATCCTGACGCTAAAGATGTTCTAAGAGCAGGCGATCTTGTTCTTCTCGATGTTGGAGCTTCCAAAGACTATTACTGTGCCGATATTTCTCGCACCTATCCAATTAGTGGCAAATATTCTGATTTGCAAAAGAAGATTTATCAAATTGTTTTAGATTGTAACAAACAAACTGCTAAATTCATGAAGCCAGGTATCACCTTAAAAGAAGCTCAAGAATTTGCAAAGAACTTTTTAGCGGATGAATGTGTTGCTAAAGGATTAATTGCACGCAAAGAAGATATTATAAATGTCTATTATCATGGCGTTTCGCACCATTTAGGCCTCGATACCCATGATGGACCAGTTTCTACCAAGGATTTGCCTTTGCAAGCGGGAAACGTCGTTTCTTGTGAGCCAGGATTATATTTTAAAGAATATGGTATTGGAGTTCGTATTGAAGATGATGTGCTAATCACAAAAAGTGGTAGCGAAGTCTTGTCTAAAGATGTAATTAAAGAAATAAAAGACATCGAAAGATTCTTAATTTCTAAGTAGTTGGTTCGCTTATAAGCATAGCTTCGGTTATGCTTTTTTATTGCCCATATAAAAAAGCTCGAGGTTTGTTTTCCTCGAGCCATTTATTTAGCGACTATTTTTCTTTTCTTCTGCGAATTAAGATATAGCCAGCAATAGTGGTTACACTTGCCAATGAAATAATAACAATCAAAGGCATGTAATTCTCGCTGTTATTAGCAACGTTAGAAATAGGCGAAACATTTAGAGCACTAGGTGTTCTTCCAGTGATGAAATTGGTGTATGTTGTTGTGCCATATTTTGTGATGATGTAGTCATAACGATACATTGCATTAGCAACAACTGATGTTGTAGAGCCTGTTGAAGTTACAACTGTGCTTGCACCTGTTCCAGCAACGGTATAGGTTGCATTAATGAGTTTAGCTTTTTCAGTTTCGCTTGAAATTGAAGAATATAAATTAGCAAGT
>Ga0172378_10005513_pt1 | contig 11826 bp, 10 predicted proteins | sample GrowelOW332metaG_FD_119755 | JGI IMG/M metagenome (GOLD analysis project Ga0172378, IMG submission 119755) | Groundwater microbial communities from an aquifer near a municipal landfill in Southern Ontario, Canada - Pumphouse #3_1 metaG | ecosystem: Environmental > Aquatic > Deep subsurface >... | reverse complement strand
GCATTTCTATTTTCCGGGATAAATATTTTAACATCAGCGATGTTTACAGCTCTTTCGAATGGAACTATTTCTGCAATACTTGCGGTTTCTCGAAATCTGTTGATTGCGCTCGGCATTCTTGCTCTTCCGAGGTTTCTGGGGGTGGATGGCGTATGGTTGGCGGTTCCTTTTGCTGAATTAGTAAGTCTCGCTATGGCGATTGTTTTTATTGTAAAAAATCGGAAGCGCTATCATTATGCTTAAGGGTGTAAGCTTCCCTTTTTTAGGACTGGTTTAAAATACACAAATCACCCCGTTCTTGCCAAGTGATATGTCATGTCGGCACGAACAAGTTCTGCCGCCGCGGCTCTCGGCCCCTAGATTTTTTTCGATGACTTCCCTGAGAATCTCGTTGTCGAGCGCCAGATTCGCGTACATCCTCTTGAGCTTGGCGTTTTCATCTTCAAGTTCCTTGACGCTGTTGACGATCTCTGATTCGCTGTGGGGCAGTTTCTTCATGGCTGCTCCTTTGCTACTAAAAGAAGCCCTTCCGTTTAGTTTTGAACAGTCCTAAATGCGGGGAAGCTTACACATTTCAGTAGTTTGTACGGATAAATAATCATAAAGTTTTTTTGTTTTAATTTTTTATACATATAAAAGTTTTGATATGAATCAATGGTTTAAAAGCTGACCATCGCCATGGAAGCGTGAAGTAAACCGTAAATTCTGTTATCGGTATTGCGTTCTAATAGGAATTAATTGCAAATTCGAAATTGATGATGCTGAGTGTATTGCAATCCAGTGAATATAATACTGTAAGACGGGTATTGATTTCTATAGCAAAAGCCCGGAATAAAGAATTCCGGGCTTAGAGCGTTTTATGCAATCGGTTTTGGATAATGCCCTTTAAAGGGCGACTTTAAAAAATTATTTAACGAATGCTTTGTAGATGGCATTGATGGCGTCCTCCATACAGGTCTCGTCTACACCCACCATAATATTGATCTGGGAAGAACCCTGGTCGATGATACGAATGTTGATGCTTTCGTTAGCAAGAGCTGAGAAAAGTGTTGCCGCAATGCCCACTTTGTTCGTCATTCCATGCCCTACTGTAGCGATAAGGCTGATGCCAGGGAACACTTTTACGCGGTCCGGGTGCATTTGGAGGAGAATATCTTCGAGAACGATGTCTTGAACAGCGTCCAACGCCTTGGAATCGACGACGATACTCATGGAGTCAATGCCGCTTGGGCTCAGTTCATAAGAAAGCCCTTCATTTTCGAGAATGCCCAAAACGCGGCGGCCAAAACCGATTTCCTTGTTCATCATTCCCTTCTCGATGTAGATCATCGAAAAACCTTTACGGCCTGCGATGCCTGTAATGGGACGGGCTGTGGTTTTTGGTGTGGGGCCGATAATGGTGCCTTTGTCTGTCGGGCTGTTTGTGTTGCGGATGTTTATCTGAATATTTTTTGCCCGGCACGGAGCGATGGATTCGTCGTGAAGCACGCTTGCACCAGAGTAGGAAAGCTCACGGATTTCCCGGTAACTCACATAATCAATGGGCTTCGGCGAAGCGACGATTCTCGGATCAGCCATCAGCATACCGGAAACATCCGTCCAGTTTTCGTATGTGAGTGCGTTGATTCCGTTGGCGAGAACGGCTCCCGTAATGTCGGAGCCTCCGCGGGAGAACGTTTTTACTTCTTTGTGGGGGCCTTCTCCATAAAAACCGGGTACTACGTATAAAAGATTCTCATTGGACAGTTTATCTGAAATCGTTTCATAGCTCTTCGGCGTAATGCGGTATCGTTCGTCAAAGGAAATCATCGGATAAGAATCGACGAATACCGCATCCAAGTATTCCGCCATAAGCCTTGCGCAGAGGAATTCTCCGCGTGAAACAAGGAAATCCAAAGTGACGGAAGAATCTTGGCCCTTGAGCTTTGCTTCAAGTGCATTGAGGTCTTCTCCGATTTTTGTTGCCAAATTGAGATCTTTTGCAATTCCCAAATAGCGGTCTGCTATCATTTTCCACGGAGCAGAAAAATCGAGGCCTTTGGAGGCAAGGTCGTATGTGGTATAGAGGAGATCTGTCAATTTGGTTTCTTTCGGATTGCGCTTGCCCGGAGCGGATACAACGACAACGCGGCGGCGTTTATCAGCTTGGATAATAGCCTTTACCTTTTGAAATTGACTTGCTTCTGCGACGGAACTTCCGCCGAACTTGCATACGATGCGGTCTGCCATTCTTGATACCTTTTGGTTTGGTCCTTTGTAAAAAAAGGACAGCTTTTGTAAAAATAGCAATCCTTCAAAACTCGTAAAGGCTCGAAAAGCGTCAATAGAGAAATAGAGTTCACTTTTGTTTTATCTTATGGTGAGGAAAAAATGAACGATGTTACAAGATTGTTAGAAATTGCATCTAAATCATCCGTTCCGGTTCTTCTTTGCGGGGAATCCGGCACGGGTAAGGAAGTTGCTGCGCGCAATTTGCATCTGATTGGGGCGAGGTCGAAGGGACCGTTTATACCCGTCAATTGCGGTGCACTTAACCCGGGTCTCATTGAAAGCTTGTTCGAAGGGTCTTGCCGCGGAGCTTTTACGGGTTCGGTTTCGAACCAGCTCGGTTTTGTCCGTGCTGCAGACAAAGGAACTCTTTTCCTAGATGAAATCGGGGAACTTCCGCTTGAAAGTCAGACTCGCCTTTTGCGCATTCTGCAAGAGCGTTCTGTGACGCCTGTGGGCTCGCAAATCAGCATCCCCGTGGATTTTAGATTGGTTTGCGCTACACATCGCAATTTGGAAGATGCCGTAAAAAACGGGCGTTTCCGCGAAGATCTCTTTTTCCGGTTGAACGTCTTTCCCATCCACCTTTTGCCTTTGCGCGATCGACAAGGCGAATTGAAAACGATTGCCGCCGAACTCTGGAGCGAGCTATCTCCGCGTTCCTTGAATGCAGAGGAACTCCAAAAATTGATGTCTTTCCCGTGGCCGGGTAATGTCCGGCAACTTAAAAATGTACTCAACCGTTATTGCTTATTAGAGTGTCTTGGAAATTCGCTTGATTCCGTGCTCGCTTCGGAGCCTTGGGACCTCCATTCTTTGCGTTCTTATTCAGTGGGGGAGATCCGACAAGGCTATAGGTGCCGTTCAGTTTCTCCTTCTTGGAACCGCATAGAATCCGTGCTCAATGAAACTTCTTCAAACAAAAGCAGGGCTGCTAAAATTCTTGGTATCAGCCGAGGTGCGCTTTGTTATCAGGTTAGAAAGCATTTCAACGGTTCAAAGGCCTCTTAGAATTCTATTTTTACGCATGAGTCTTTGGATTAAATCATTGGAGAATAAAAAATGAAGCATATTTTTTTAATGGTCCCTGCATCGGCAGGCGTTGATTTGGCGAAAAGCGCCAAGTCTTTCTATGAATCGGTCAAGAAAGAAGTTGCCAATGCGGAATTCCTAGTTCCTGAAGAAAAAATTGAAAATCTTTTGAAGGCTTCCGAATCAAGTGCTGCAATGGAAATACTTGTTGATTTGGTGCAAGCATCTAAGGGCGATGCTCTGGTCATCCAGGGCGTGGCTCCAGAAAAGACCGTCCGCAGTGAAAAGATCAACGAGATGATGGCTGCCGCTGTCGATACGGATGTCGTTGTGATAGCTGCATCCAAGGAGGCTGGTGATCTTGTCGCCGAAGATTTTTCGGAACTCAAGGGCCGCGTTGTGTTAGTTTGTGCCAAGGGAGACGCTTTTTCTTCTAAGGAACTGAAAAGCATACTTGCTTCTACCCGCGAATCTCGCATTTCTCAGGCCGCCTTCCGCCGCAATCTCATCGCGCAAGCCTCCAAGGACATTCGACGCATTGTGCTTCCAGAAGGGGCGGAACCGCGTACGGTCAAGGCCGCCATCCAAGCTTTTGAACGCAGGATTGCTATTCCTGTAATGCTTGCCAAGCGTTCCGATGTAGAAGCAGAAGCGGCTCGTCAGGGGCTCAAAGTTCCTCCAGAAATGGAAATCATCGAACCCACCGCCGAACTTGCTGAAAAGTATGTTCCTCTCTTGGTCGAACTCCGCAAGGAGAAGGGAATGACTCCCGAAAAGGCCCGTGAAACTTTGAAGGATCCTGTGTTCCTCGGTACGATGATGCTTAAAAAGGGTGAAGTTGCAGGCCTCGTTTCCGGAGCCGTCCATTCCACGGCGGACACGGTCCGTCCGGCACTCCAAGTTATCAAAACGGCAAAGGGCGTTTCCAAGATCAGCTCTGTATTTTTTGTGTGTTTGCCCACGCAAGTATTGGTTTTTGGCGATTGCGCCATCAACCTGAACCCGACCGCCGAAGATCTCGCAGGTATTGCCATGCAGAGCTATGATACTGCAAAGGCTTTTTCGCTTCCGGCGCGCGTTGCTATGCTCAGCTATGGAACGGGCAAGAGCGGTAAGGGGGATGATGTGGATTTGGTCATCGCCGCAACGGAGATGGTCCGCAAAACACGTCCTGACATCCCGGTGGATGGTCCTCTGCAATATGACGCCGCGACAGTTCCGAGCGTGGCAAAGCTTAAAGCTCCGGAAAGCAAGATTGCAGGCGAGGCAACGGTTCTCATTTTCCCGGATCTTTCTGCGGGTAATATCTGCTACAAGGCAGTACAGCGTTCCGCTGCGGGCGTTATTTGCGTAGGTCCGATGCTTCAGGGGTTGGCAAAACCGGTCAACGACCTCTCCCGTGGAGCCCTTGTCGAAGACATTATTTATACAATTGCTCTCACATCCATTCAGGCTCAATCCATCAAGGACTGATTTTAGGGCATCTCTAGATTAGTTTATGCAAAAGCCGTCTCCTTCTTTGGGGCGGTTTTTGTATTTAAAAAGGAAATGTCTGGGAAGCTGTTTTCATTTTTTCGGTAACTTGTTCTCGCAAACTTTTGAGTTTCCATCTGGTTCTGCGGTCTTCGAGTATGTAATCCTTGCGGATCCCTAAGAGTAAAGCCTTGTCAATGAGATTCAACGCTTCTTGATATCTCTCTTGGTCCATCCGGAGCTCGGCTAAAAAGAGAAAATTATTCAAATCGTCCGGATGGGTATAGATTGCCATTTGCAGGTATTTGTCTGCGAGCTTTTTATCCGGCCAGTTGAGGAGTAGCGGAATGTAGGGGAGTAATTGGTGGGCCCGTCCTAATATTTGATAATCTTCTGCGCTATCTGCTAGATCGCGGACTCGTTTTGCGGCTCCTTGCCGTATCGCTTCTAAAGGACCGTACTCTTTTGCCCATAGGGAAAGATTGATTGCGTAAAGGGACGTTATTCTTTTGTTTTTTGGATACTTTGTATGCATTCTTTCACCGAAGAGTTTTGCTTCGGTGTGAATTTTCATACGATCTTCCCGCTCGGGAGCGGCAAAACACCCTTTGAAATAAAGCGCGTTGAGCAACTTTTCCGCTGCGATTTCTTCGACGTTTGAGTCCGCAAGGGCCCGTCGATACGCATCAGTTATGTTATCCGCAATTTTTCTATCGGCTTTGTCGTCTTTTGCGCCGGCAGCCCTATTTTGGTACCAATAATCACCTCTGTCCAGATCGCTATTGGCTAATGCCGTTCCTATGGCGGACGCGAATAGCAGATATGAAAAGATGCGAAAAAACATGCATAAAACTTAGATTTTCCAAGTTTGAAGCAGTCTGTTCACGCACGCAATGCGGGCCTTTTCTTCATCTGTACCGTGAAAGGCTTTGAAAAGTAAATTTCTGTATTCCATCAAGGCTGTACGGATAACGATTTTTTCTTCTTTTTTAAGCATAGTCCAAATTTACAAAATGGCTTGTGTTGTTACAAGTTACTTTTTCCTTTTAGCTGAGCGACCGGTGAAATAGTCTTGTTGACGGGTTGCTCCAAGCACGGCGTGCCATAAAGCCCCATTTGGTTGCACTTTTCTGCGTTCGCTGACGGCAAAGTCGATAGGAATGTGGGTAAAGTTCCCGTTCATACTACCTACGACCATATTTGTTTTCCCGGCCATTGCCGCGTGTACTGCATTTTCGGAAAGCTGGTAGCAGAAAATGGCGTCGGTGCCTTTGGCGGGAATGCTTCGCACTGTATAACTCGGGTCAAAGTACTTGATGTTTATTTCTTTCCCGATTTTTGCAAAATGGTCGTTGATCATCGCCATCAAGTATTCGCCGATGTCGTTTTTTAGAATGTTACCGGAAGCATCTTTTCTTTCGGGGGCGTCTTTGAATAAGTGTTGCCCAGCACCTTCGGCGACAACCATCACGGCATGAGTCTTGCCGATTGCGTAACGGTTTTCAAGTGCTTTGAAGAGTCCACCTTCACCTTCCAGTTCGAAAGGAACTTCTGGAATAAGACAAAAGTTGACAACAGTTGTTGCGAGGGCGGCGTCTGCAGCGATGAATCCGGAATCTCGTCCCATCAGTTTTACAAGGCCTAGCCCGTTGAAAGCTCCGTTGGCTTCATTGTGGGCGCTGGTAATCACGTCGCAGGCGCTGAGCACTGCGGTTTCAAATCCGAAAGTTCTATCGACCAAGTTCAAGTCGTTGTCGATTGTTTTTGGAATGCCTATTACCGAGATTGGCTGATGGCGGCGCTTGATTTCTGCCGCAATATCGCGGGCTCCTCTCAGCGTACCATCTCCACCGATGCAGAAAAGCATATTGATGTTGAGCCGCATCAGAGTGTCAACCATTACGCTCGAATCCTGTTCTCCGCGGGAACTTCCGAGGATTGTTCCTCCATCTTCCTGAATGTTGTCTACAAAGTCCGGATCGAGGACCATTGGAGCATAGCCGTATTTTGGATTGAGCCCGCGGTAGCCGTAAGGGATGCCGAAAATATTCCTTACGCCGTAGTCGAACCACAGAACTTGGACGATGCTTTTGATAACGTTGTTGAGCCCGGGGCAAAGACCTCCGCAGGTAACAATGGCCGCGCGAGTCCAAGCCGGGTCGTGATAAATCGTGTGGCGAGGGCCCGCAGCTTCGAGCGAGGGTACCGGATTGCCTGTTTTTGCAAATTTTTCAAGAAGCGTTATGTCTGTCGTAAGGCTTTCTCGCTGTGTATCATCTACAAAGCGGAGTCCATTCATTGGAGATATCAATGTTCCCTTACCCACGGTTTCAATAGAAAGATCGTACTTTCCTGGATTCTCAAGAATGTCTTCCTTGGTCATAGGCGCCTCGCTTGTTGTCTATGCTAAAAGTAGCAAAGGATTTTTTAAAAGGCTAGTTTTTAAATCGAAAGCGGAGGTAAGTGCAATTTTGTGCGGAGTCCTGGGCTTGCATTCTCCAGTTCGATCTTCATATTTGTCAGATTGCACAGTTTTTTGACCATAGAAAGTCCGATTCCCGTTCCGGCGGTCGTTCGGGTCATTTCGTTTTCCACGCGGTAGAATTCTTCAAAGACGTGGCTCATCTCCTGAGTGGGAATGCCCGGGCCATAATCGCGGACCACGAAGAATACATCGTTTTCGTGTACGCGGAGTTCAAGGACGATCATTTTGTATTGGGCTTTTTTTGCGAACTTGATGGAATTATCCACCACGTTCATCAAGATTTGCATGATCGCATCTTTATCAAGCACTAATTCAAAATTACAGATGTCGCTTGTCACCGTCAAATCAAAGCCGTTCTTTTCGATATTTTGTGTGTAAGTCGAAACAAATGTATCCAAGATCGTTTTGGGGTTGATTCTCTTGAATTGCACGTTCCAGTTGTTGCGTTCCAGTTTGGAAAGGTTCAGCACGTTTTGGATGAGCCGTGAAAGACGTTCGGTCTCGCTTACGATAAGAGTGTAGTATTTTTGCCGTTTCACTTCGTTCGCTACCCATGAATTCTGCAAAAGCTCCGCATACATATGGATGGCGGTAAGCGGAGTCTTCAATTCGTGGCTTACTGCGGAAATGAAATCTTGGCGCTTGCTCGCTAGTTTCAGTTGGCTTTGTGTGAGGCGGTAGACTGCAATAAGTCCTCCGGCGAGTATACTGAACATCACAATACCAATAACGATAATCAGGGCTTTCCCCGGGCCGGATTTTTCTTCGGTCAGGTATACGGTTAAAATCATCTCGTTCAGTGGAAATTGCAAAGGAACGCTCATGATAGTCCCTTGCGAACTCGCTTTGTTTCCGAAAGTCACAAAGGGGCGGGTCTTGGAGCCGAATTCAAGAGCTAACCCTTGTTTGTTTGGATTGAACTGGACTTCGTTGATTACCAAGTTTTCGAGGTAGCTTCTGAGGCGTACAGCATAACCCTGTATAAATTGCTCGTTATTGCGCCATACATTGCGGTAATAGACGATGTAGTTTGCGTTCAGCTGGGCTTGGAAGGGGTCTATTTCCACTTCTAGGATTTGCGATGGAGGGGCATTTTCAAAGTCTGCATCTTCCGCCTTGCCTGTTTCTGAAATTCGGCGGATTCTAGCAGATTCCACGTCGAATAGAAAGCTTTCTTTTTGTGAGCTTTGTTCGTAACGCCGGCTGAATTTGCGTGCCTCGTTCAAGTTCACGGCGAGTTTCAGTTTTTTCCCGTAGAGTTTGTCCAGGCTGTCTTGCGTATTCGCCTGCACGGATGTATGAGAAAGTCCTTCGTTATGGATGCCTAATTGACGGAGCACCCGCTTGATGCTATCGCGCACGGTCTCTCGCTTTGCTCGGTCCTCCACGGGAATTTTTTCGAGGATTCCGTCGGGCAGTACTGGGGTCCGCATGGTACCGTCCGGATCCAATTGGAAATAGCCTATCATTCCGCCGTAATGGCTGCGGATGGGGTATTCTGCGAGCTTGGAAAGCGTCACCTCTTCGCCGCCGATTACGGGCACGGCGCGGATAAAGCGGTATTCGGAATAGGAGCGTTGCTCTTCGATGGCAAGATCGTCGTAGATCCGCTGGTTGAGCATTTGCAAAATAAAATACGCCTGTTCTTTGTAGGCGTACTGGGATTCTGTTTGAAAATGTTGATAAGAATTGACAAGAAGGACCGCGACTGGAATAGCAATCGTGAAAAACAGGAGAATAAAGATCAGCTTTAGCCGACGCATTATTCCGGTGTTTCGCGGAGCTGGTATCCTTCGCCGCGGAACGTCACGAGCAGGCATGGGTGGGACGGATCGTCCTCGATTTTCTTGCGGAGCTTAGTAATGTGGATATCGACGGTCCGGGTGTCAACAGTTTCTGCGTTTTCGTATCCCCAGACTTTGTTTAGAAGCTCCGCGCGGGGAACGGCGTGGTCGCGGTTATTCCACAGGTATTCGAGAATTTCGATTTCTTTGCGGGTAAAGGACAATTTTTCTGTACCGCGGAAACCGCTGTATTCGCGGAAATTGATTTTGAGGTTACCGGCGATGAGCTTGCCATCGCCTTCCATTGACTGGCGGCTTCGGCGGAGGACGGCTTCAATGCGTGCAAGCAGCATTGGCACAGAGAACGGCTTGGAAACGTAATCATCCGCTCCGTATTTAAGGCCATCGATAATATCCTTATCCGTATTCTTGGCGGAGAGGATGATGATCGGGAGATCCTTGTCCTTTTCGCGGATTTTATCGCATACGGTAAAACCGTCCATTCCGGGGAGCATCAAGTCCAAAAGGACGAGGCCGTATTTTCCGGAAAGCGCTTCGGAAAGTCCGTTGATGCCATCGGCAACGTGTTTAACGCGGTAACCTTTGAATTCGCAGAGATCGACAAGGCCTTCGGCAATGGCGAGCTCATCTTCGATAATGAGCACCATAATGTTTGCATTAGACTTCTTTTCCATTTTTTGCTCCAAAGATCAAATTAAAGGGCAAGCCCGATACCAGCTTCGAGAACGAATGGAGAAGCATCGATTTCGTCATCATAGTCCATCGCGAAGTAGTACTTGCCATTCACGTATGCGGCGATGGGAATGACCGGAAGCTTGAAACGTGCGCCCAGGATAATATGCCCGCCGATGTTCGTATTGAGACCTTCGTCCTGGAGTTGGGTAGAAAGCTTGTTGGCAAGGGCCTCCGCTTCTGCGTCATCCATTGAACCGGAAAGAAGAGCTTCTTTAGCCGAGCTTTCCATCGTGTTGAAGTATTTCTTGACAAAAGAAGAACTCATCACGGGGGTGCTCAAATAATAGGTAATACCGCCGCCGATGTACGGGCGGATAATCGGGAGCGAAGTAATCGGATAGGTAATGGAAAGGTCGCCGTTCATCGCGACAAACTTAGGAGTGGCTTTGCCGAACGGAACTCCATCGAATTTGAGCTCGATCGGCTGCTCGCTAGTGAGTTTTCCGTCGCTATCGAACACGGAGAGCGTCGAATTGTAAGAACCCCATTGCAAATTGTAAGTCGCTTCGACGTCAATAATCGGGATGATATCGATCCAGAGCTTCAGTCCCAAGCCCTGCATACCGCTGAAGGAACCGTGCCGGTACTGGATCGTACCTGCGTTCGCGTTATCGCTACCGAGGTTTTCGATAACTCCGTTGTTTGTCTTGTCGAGGCTAGTCCCGAAATTGGGGGCATATTGCACACCAAGACCGATAATCGCAAAGGAAGGGCTGATGCATAAAGCAGCCGCCACAGCGAGTGATTTCAAATTCATAGACAGGACTCCTCGAGTTTTTCTCAAATTAAATAAAAAAAAATAAAAAGGAACAAAAAATGAGCAAAACCCCTTAAAAGAGGAGAACAAAGGCCTTCTTTGGTGGGGAAGGCCTTCCCCTAGCCTCCGCCCGGCGTCAAATTTCATTGGGCATCGGCTTCGGCTACCCCTTCGCTAAAAAAGGCGTTTCGCAAAAGATCCGTGCAAACCGATGAAAACGAAAATCGGCGTATTTAGGCTTTCGTGTGCCAATAAAAAATGCAGGCTTATCCCCATAAGGGAATGATGCCTGCATGCAATGATGAATTCTGCTCTTATCGGATGGAGATGTTCCGGTTCAGGAGAACCTTGCCCGATTTGGAAATGACCCTCGCGAACAAGTTCCCCGCAGGCAAGCCTTTGAGCGAAACATTCGAATTGGAGCCGATTTGGGAAATGAGGACCGTGCGGCCCTTGGAATTCACCAAAATCAAGCGGCTGTTTTCCGGAGCGTTAACGAACAAGTTCCTTGAAACAACGCGGAGAGAAAGCGAATAAGTCGGCTGCACCACCTTTTGAATACCGAGGAAATTAGAGCTTTCCGGAGCACCTACAACGAGCCCTCTTCCGACGGTGCTCATGTAAACGACTCCGAAGGTGTTCATGTCGCCTGCGACGAAGTTGCCGTTTCCCGGGCCGCCGAACTGGTGCTTATCATCATTGATGCGTTCCCACGTGGTACCCTTGTCCGTCGAACGGTAAATGCCGAGCGTATTGCTGCTTCCGCCGGCAATGCCCCAGATATAGATAGTTTCATAATCCGCGCCGTCCTTGGCCTTGCCGATGCCGACGGCAATTGCCGTGCTTACGTTCGAATAACGCGTCCAAGTCTTTCCGCCATCTTCGGAACTCGCGAGCCCGTTTTCGGAATAGCCTTTTGCAAGCCAAGTCTGGGATTGGTCGAGAGGCGCCCAAAGATGTCCTTCCCGGCCAGGAACCGTGCGGATAAGTCCTCCGCCATTGTAGTACAGACTATTGGATTCATCTTTTATGGAACCGTAGGTTTCAAATGTCGCGCCCTTGTCGGTCGAACGTTTCAAATTGCCCTGCATATCCAAGACGTAGAAGACATCCGGATTGACCGGGTCGCAGACGATGCGCGCGCCGGACGCTTGTCCATCGAGCCCAGTGGCTGTTCCCCAGGTTTTCCCGCCATCTTCGGAGCGGTAAACGTCCGTTCCGTTTTCAAACCGGTGGAGAAAAACTTTCCCGTCGCCCGAAAGTACCACAAG
>Ga0172378_10005512_pt1 | contig 11828 bp, 11 predicted proteins | sample GrowelOW332metaG_FD_119755 | JGI IMG/M metagenome (GOLD analysis project Ga0172378, IMG submission 119755) | Groundwater microbial communities from an aquifer near a municipal landfill in Southern Ontario, Canada - Pumphouse #3_1 metaG | ecosystem: Environmental > Aquatic > Deep subsurface >... | reverse complement strand
TCGCCTTGCGGCGAGACCTTGTTCCGCAGCAATTTTGTGCTTACCGCGCTTTGCCGCAAGGCAAAGTGCTGCGGCTCGCCTTGCGGCGAGACCTTGTTCCGCAGCAATTTTGTGCTTACCGCGCTTTGCCGCAAGGCAAAGTGCCGCGGCTCGCCTTGCGGCGAGACGCTTTCGTCCGATACGTCATCTTAATGTCACACCAAACGGAGGTGCTTTGCAATAAAGAACAGCAATTCCAAGGAGCATCTTATCAACGAAGAGATAAACTTTGCTCCGCAGAAAATCGTACGTGTCATCGGTCCGGAAAGCGAACCGATCGGACTTCTTACCCTTGAAAGAGCGATTGACAGCTCTTACGAGAAAAATCTCGATCTCGTTCTTATCGCCGCGCAGGCAGATCCGCCCGTATGCCGCATGATGGATTACGGCAAATTCCGCTTCGAACGAGATAAGAAGGATAAGGAAGCAAAGAAAAAGCAGCAGGTCATCGACATCAAGGAAATTCAGCTCACCTGCCATATTGATACGAACGATTTCAACACTAAGCTGAACCATGCCCGCCGATTTTTAATCGACGGAAACAAGGTCAAGGTCATTGTTAAATTCAAGGGCCGCCAGGTTACGCATCTTGATATCGGACGCGAACTGCTTTCCAAATTCGAAGAAAGCTGCGCGGATATCGGCGCGGTCGAGAAAAGACCGATGCTCGAGGGCCGCGCTATGACAATGTTTATATCGCCGGCAAAACAGACTGCCGCTAAATGAAAGGAGTTTTTCACAAATGGCAACAAAGATCAAGACACATAAAGCTACCGCCAAAAGATTTTCGGTTACGGGTACAGGTAAGGTAAAACTGAACCATACCAACCGCCGTCATAAGCTCGGATTCAAGACCACAAAGCGTAAGAGAAATCTGAGAAAGACCGGATACATGAGCGAGACCATGGCTCCGAACATCAGAAAGCTTCTTCCCTACGCGTAAGTATCACAACTAACGAATTTAATGACGAAATAACCGGAGGATATATAAAATGGCAAGAGTTAAGGGCGCAATGATGACCCGCAAGAGAAGAAACAAAATGCTGAAGCTCGCCAAGGGCTATTGGGGCGCAAAGAGCAAACACTTTAAGATGGCAAAAGAAGCCGTCATGAAGAGCGGCAACTACGCTTTCGCGGGCAGACGCCTGAAGAAGCGCGATTTCCGTTCGCTCTGGATCACCCGTATCAGCGCGCAGGCTAAGGTGTGCGGTATGAACTACTCCACCATGATGCACGGTCTTAAGAAGTCCGGTATCGATCTCAACCGCAAGATGCTCGCTGAGCTGGCGGTTTCCGATAAGCCCGCTTTCGCAGCTCTCGCGGACAAAGCTAAGGCTGCACTTTAATTTAACATGATCAACATAGACGCGCGGAGCATTTTTTGCCCCGCGCGTTATTTATAATGCCGCGGCTGCAATTGCGCGTAAACTATATTCATATGCGTTTAATACAATTATTTGGGAGCTTTTATGGAAATAATAACATCGCGTTCAAATCCGGCGGTCATGGCGGCGGTCAAGCTTGCCGATAAAAAATACCGGGACGCCGCCCGACTGTTTATGTTCGAGGGCGTCAAGCTGCTTTCGGAAGCCCTCGGCGCGGGAGCGGATATCGCCGAGGTATATTTCACCGAAGATGCGTACGGAAAATATTATCCGTCATATTCGGACGCTCTCGGCGTCTGCGGCGCACATATCCGCGTGCTTTCACAATCGGTTTATGAGAAGCTTTCGCTTGAAAAATCACCTCAGGGCGTATTATGCTGTGCGAAATATCTTGACAATTTTCATAAAAGGATTACAATATATAATATTGTAGGTAAAAATGAAGCCGGAAAGCGTATATTCGCACTCGAAAGCCTGCGCGATCCCGGAAATCTCGGAACGATAATGCGTACCGCCGCCGCGCTTGGCTGCGATATGCTGCTGCTTTCCGACGACTGCGCCGATATCTACAATCCCAAAACCATTCGCGCCGCTATGGGAGCGGTGTTCCGCCTGCCGACCGTGCGCGTTTCCGACCTTCCGGCGTCGCTGAAGGCGCTTTCGGATATCGGTTATGTCACCTACGCCGCCGCGCTGCACAAGGATGCTGTCAGCATCCGCGATATCAGTCGCCGCCCCCAAAATCTGTTCGTAGTCGGCAACGAGGGTCATGGGCTTTCCGACGCCGTGATAGCCGCCTGCTCCCATACCGCCGTGATACCGATGGCGGACACCTCCGAATCGCTCAACGCCGCCGCCGCCGCGTCCATCCTCCTCTGGGAGGGCACTGGGGACGCAAGTGATTGCGGAGAAACGTTGGCGACGAAAGACCGCTCCTAAACCTCTGACGTCAATTAGAGCTTATTTTCATTTTTGATACATCGGCATTTTAAATTCATGACACTGACGTGTTAAATTTTTGTGAAGGTGGTCTGCGATATGTCTGAACGGCTGTTGTGGCTGTGGCTGAGTCTTGTCGTCGGGACTGGCAGCAGCGCTTCCGATCTCCTGCTCGAACGCTACGACTACGATATTGAAAAGATATACGACGCCATGGGAGAGGATATCGCTGATATCGCGGGCGGCGCGGATATCGCACAGCGCCTTGACCAAAAGTCGCTTGATCAGGCGCAGGAGCTTTCCGCGTACTGTCAGCAGAACGCTATCGGCATCGCCTATCCCACCGATCCGCTTTATCCCAAGCGGCTTCGCTCGATAAATTCACGTCCGGTGCTGCTTTATTACAAGGGCAAGCTCAAACCGCTCGACGATGAGCTTTGCGTCGCGATGGTCGGCACACGTTCGATGACACAGTACGGTGCGCAGTCGGCGTATTCCTTCGCATATGAGATGGCACGCGCCGGAGCTGTAATCGTTTCCGGTATGGCTCGCGGCGTCGACAGCATTTCGGCTCGTGGAGCGCTCGATGCCGGCGGCTATACGATAGCGGTGCTGGGCTGCGGCGCGGACAAGGTATATCCCGCAGAAAATGAAGCGCTTTACCGCGAAATAGCCGCAAACGGCGCGGTGATAAGCGAATTCCGCCCGCTCACCCCGCCCTACGGTCACAATTTTCCGATGCGCAACCGCATAATCAGCGGATTTTCACAGGCGACGCTCGTCGTCGAGGCGGGAGAACGCAGCGGCGCGCTTATCACGGCGAGAACCGCTCTGACTCAGGGACGTTCGCTTTACGCTCTGCCCGGCAAGGTCGGCGAGAGTACGAGCGAGGGTACAAACAAGCTCATTCGCGCCGGAGCGGGTCTGGCGCTCTATCCGATCGACATTTTATCCGAATTTGTCGCGCTCTATCCGCGAAAAATAAATCTCGCGCGGCTCATGCCCTACGCGCGGCGCGTGGTTGTGCCGGAGCTTGAACGCGCCCGCCGCTCCGCTGAAAAACAGAAGGAGCGGAAGGCTGCGAACAGCATCGGCTTCGAAGGCGAGGAAACGGTCAGCATTCCCTATTCCGCGCCGGAATCCGAAAGCAATCAAAAAATGCCGTTGCCTGACGCTCAGACAATTTTGAATCAGAAGCTGCCCGACGCCCAGACAGTCTTGAATCCGCCCGCGTATGACGGCGCACCGGAAAAACGCGGGCAGGACCGGCGTTCTCAGAGCGACGACGATGAGAAGCGCCGAGCCGATGCCGCGCCGGTTCACGATTTCACCGAGCTTGACGATATTGAACGCGCCATTTACGCCGCGCTCAAGCCGGACACTCCGAACAATCCGGACGAGCTTGCCGCAAAATTCGGCGGCGCGAGCAGGGTACTTTCCAAACTGACCATGCTTGAGATCAAGGGCTACGTCAAAATCGCACCCGGCGGCTATTATCTGAAGATATAACAGCGAGCGGCGCATACATATCGCGCCGACGCCGATAATATAAATCATTAAAGCAAAGAAAGGATGTGCCGATTTGCCGAATCTCGTAATAATCGAGTCGCCATATAAAGCTCCCGCGATAAAGAGCTATCTCGGCTCAAATTATAAGGTTTTCGCATCGGTAGGTCACGTTCGCGACCTTCCGAAAAGCACGCTCGGAGTTGATATCGAAAACGATTTCACACCCCGTTATATAAATATCCGCGGCAAAGGCGAGCTTATCCGCGAGCTTAAAAAGGAAGCTAAAGCCTGCACCAAAATATATTTCGCGACCGACCCTGACCGCGAAGGCGAAGCCATCTCATGGCATCTTTCAAACGTTCTCGGCATACCGCTTGAGCAGACAAAACGCATCACCTTCAACGAGGTGACAAAGGCGGCTGTCAAGGCGGCGGTCAAAAATCCGCGCACCATCGATATGAATCTCGTCAACGCTCAGCAGACGCGCCGTATTCTCGATCGTATAGTCGGCTACAAGCTCTCGCCATTCCTTTGGAAAACGGTCAAGAGCGGTCTTTCGGCGGGACGCGTGCAGTCGGTCGCGACTCGCATCATCGTTGAGCGCGAGGAGGAGATACGCGCGTTCGTTACCGAGGAATACTGGACGATCGAAGCCACCCTCGCCACTGCAAAGGGGCAGACACTTCGAGCCAAATATTACGGCGGCATATCGGACGGCGGCAAGCGCGAGCTTAAAAACAAAGCCGACGCGGACGCCGTACTCGCCGCAGTCGATGGCAAACCGTTCACCGTCGCGTCGGTAAAGCAGGCGCTGCGCGTCAAAAATCCGACTGCACCGTTCATCACCTCGACAATGCAGCAGGAGGCATCGCGCAAGCTGGGCTTCCAGTCCGCAAAAACCATGAAGATCGCGCAGGAGCTTTACGAGGGTATTAATCTCGGCAGCGAAAACGGCGGTATGCACGGTCTTATCACATATATGCGAACAGATTCGCAGCGAGTATCCTCCGAAGCGTCCGACGCCGCCCGCTCTCTCATATGCGAAAAATGGGGCGAAAAATATTATCCCAAAACGCCCAATGTATACAAATCCAAATCGAACGCTCAGGACGCGCACGAGGCGATACGTCCGTCGTCGCTCGACAGCGATCCGGATAAGATCAAAAAATGCCTTTCAAACGATCAGTATAAGCTCTACAAGCTGATATGGAATCGTTTTATTTCGTCGCAGATGGCGCCAGCCGAGCTTGACACCGTCACCGCCGATATTGTCGCCGCCGATCAGCTTTTCCGCGCGAGCGGCTATACCGTCCGCTTCGCCGGATATATGGCAGTCTACGAGGAAAGCGAGGACGCGCGCGGAAACAACAGCGACGACACGCCGGAAAAAACTAAAATTCCGGATATTCATAAGGATGAGAATCTCACCGCACGCGCCGTAACGCCTGCTCAGCACTTCACCGAGCCGCCCGCGCGTTATAATGAAGCCACACTCGTCAAATTCCTCGAGGAACGCGGTATCGGACGCCCCAGCACCTACGCCACCATCATCACGACGATAATATCACGCGGCTATGTCAACCGCGAGGGCAAAGCGTTAAAGCCAACGCCGCTTGGCGAGATCACGACAAAGCTGATGAAGGAGAGCTTCCCAGATATCGTCGACTACGCCTTTACGGCGGGCATCGAGGACGAGCTTGACAGCGTCGAAAAGGGCGAGGATACGATGCTTCACGTCCTGTCGGGCTTTTACGGCAGCTTCGAGCGCGATCTCACCCATGCCGAGGAAACCGTCGGCGCCGGATCTATCGAGATACCCGTCGAGGAAACCGACATAGTCTGCGAAAAATGCGGCGCGAAGATGATAATTAAGAACGGACGCTACGGCAAATTCGCCGCCTGCCCGAATTATCCGGAATGCAAAAACACAAAGCCGCTCGACCGCGACGGCAACGTCGCAGAGTCAAAAGCGGGCGAGGTTACCGATATAGTCTGCGAAAAATGCGGAGCACCAATGGTAATGCGCACCGGACGCTACGGCAGCTTCCTCGCCTGCTCCAAATATCCCGAATGTAAAAACACAAAGCGCATCGCAAAGCCGATCGGCGTACCGTGTCCCATCTGCGGCTCGCCCATCGTCACAAAGCACGGCAAAAACCGCACGACCTTTTACAGCTGTGAAAAATATCCGGACTGCACATTTTCATCATGGGATATGCCGACAGCCGAAAGCTGTCCCGAATGCGGCAAGATGCTTTTCCGCAAAAAGGGCAAGCCGCTGCTCGTCTGCCACGACGAAAACTGCGGCTACAAGCGTCCGATTGAAAACGCGGAGCGCGGGGACACGCCGGTCGTGGACAATCCGGATAATTCGTCCGGCGGTGACAACGCGTGAGCGCGCCGGTAAAAATAATCGGCGCGGGACTCGCCGGCTGTGAAGCCGCGTGGCAAGCGGCGAAAATGGGAGTTTCGGTCGAGCTTTACGAAATGAAGCCGCAAAAATATACGCCTGCGCATAAAAATCCGATGTTCTGCGAGCTTGTCTGCTCAAATTCCCTGCGTTCAAACGATGTGACCAACGCCGTCGGACTGCTCAAAGCGGAGCTTTCGCGGCTCGATTCTCTTATTCTCGAAGCCGCCTACGCCGCCGAGGTGCCAGCCGGAAGCGCACTTGCCGTCGACCGCGATATGTTTTCAAGCTATGTCACCGGCAAGCTTGAGCGCGAGCCGAACATACGGATAATCTCCGGAGAAGCCGAAAGCTTTTCGCCCGACGAAATAACCGTCGTGGCGAGCGGCCCGCTTACAAGTGAAACGCTTTCGCGCTTTATCGCCGGCTTCACCGGCGAAGGCGGACTGCATTTCTTCGACGCCGCCGCTCCGATCGTCGACGCTTCGACAATCGATATGGAACGCGCTTTCTTCGCCTCCCGCTACGGCAGGGGCGACGCGTGCGACTATCTCAACTGCCCGCTCACCGAGGACGAATACAACGCCTTTTACGACGCGCTTGTAACCGCGCAGGAAGCGGAGCTGCACGATTTTGATAAAAACGAGCAGCTTACGGTTTTCGAGGGCTGTATGCCGGTCGAGGTCATGGCGAAGCGCGGACGCGACACCCTCCGCTTTGGACCGATGAAGCCTGTTGGACTTCCCGACCCCGCGACCGGACGCGAGCATTACGCCGTCGTTCAGCTGCGCCGCGAAAACATTTCGGCGAGTATGTACAATCTCGTCGGCTTTCAGACCCATCTCACCTTCGGCGAGCAGCGGCGGGTGTTCGGTCTTATTCCGGCGCTGAAAAACGCGTCGTTTTTGCGATATGGCGTTATGCACCGCAACACCTTTTTGAATTCGCCTGAGCTGCTTTGCGCCGATTACAGCGTCCGCCGCGCGCCGAACATTTTCTTCGCCGGACAGATGACCGGGGTCGAGGGCTACGTCGAAAGCGCGTCGTCCGGATACGTCGCCGGCGTCAATGCCGCTCGCCGCGCACTCGGTCTGACGCCGTTTATATTCCCCGCGCAGACTGAAATAGGCGCGCTCGCACACTATGTATCGTCAGAAAACGCTGATTTTCAGCCGATGAACGCCAATTTCGGCATAATCGAGCCTCTGTCACACAAGGTCAAGGGAGGAAAAGCCGCTCGCAACTCAGAATACGCCGCGCGTTCACTCGCTCTGTGCGACGAAATCCGTCGAATGCAAAAAACACTGTGATATATGGTATATATTAACATAAGCTAATTATTTCACTGTACAAAGGTTATCGTCAAAATAATCGCATTATAAATGATAACTGACAGTGAATAGTGAATAACCGTCGGAGAACGCTCCGATATGCCGCGTTGTTCATTATTCACTCTCAGCTCTCCGAAAATATTTAAAGGAGTATATAAAATATGAGAGTTATTCTCGACGCAATGGGCGGCGACAACGCGCCGCTCGAAATTATACGCGGAGCGCTGCTCGCGCTCCAAGCCTACGATATCGATATCACCCTCATCGGCAGCCTTGACGAGATAAAACGCGTCGCCGACGAAAATCAAATCTCGCTCGTTCACGACCGGCTCGAGCTTGTCAACACCACCGAGGTCATCACGATGGAGGATCAGGCGCTTTCTGTACGCTCAAAGAAGGATTCTTCGATGGCGGTCGGTCTGCGTATGCTCTCCGAGGGCAACGGCGACGCCTTTGTCTGCGCCGGAAACACCGGAGCGCTTTACGCCGGCGGCTCGCTTATCGTCGGACGTGTCAAGGGCTACCGCAAGGCTGCTATCGCGACGATACTTCCCTTCGCCTGCCCGATAATTATGATCGATTCGGGCGCAAACATCGTCGTCACCGACGAAAATCTTGAGCAGTTCGCCATCATGGGTTCTATCTATATGAATAAAATATTCGGCATAGAAGCGCCGCGCGTCGGACTGCTCAACAACGGCAGCGAGCCGACCAAGGGTACGCAGGTCATGCAGGAGGCATATGTTCGCCTTTCCGAATGCAAGGCGATAAATTTCGTCGGAAATATCGAGAGCAAGGAGCTTACCAAAGGTCCGTGCGATGTTATCGTAACCGACGGCTTCACCGGAAATATCGTGCTTAAAATGGTCGAGGGCTTAGGCTCGTTCCTGCTCGGCAAGCTGAAGGCGATATTCTATAAAAATATGCTCACCAAGCTTTCCGCCGCGATGATAAAGAAGGATATGGCTGCGCTCAAGCATGATTTCGACTCATCCGCTTACGGCGGAGCGCCAATTCTGGGCATATCAAAGCCTGTGATAAAAGCTCACGGCTCGTCCGATGCACGCGCAATACAGAACGCAGTACGTCAGGCGATCGATTATCATTCGACCGGAATTATTTATGAAATCGCGAGAAACGTCAAAAAGCCGGAGGACGCCGCGCATAATGCCGACGCGCAGTCAGCGCCCGCCGCCGCTTTGTCAGACGACACCGCCGATAAAACACAGAACGGAACGCCCGCAGACGAATGTTCCGGTTCCGGTGAAGGAGAGTGCAAATGAGCGAGAACTATCCGCTTGATCTAAAATCGCTCGAACAGTCGCTCGGATATAAATTTACCGATATCGGTTATCTTGAAACGGCGACCACACATTCCTCATATTCAAACGAACTGCGCGCGCGCGGCGTCGATATGCCGTACAACGAGCGCATGGAATTTTTAGGCGACAGCGTGCTTTCGATCGTCACAAGCCGCTATCTTTTCACTACGCATCCCGATATGCCGGAGGGTGAGCTTTCACGCGTCCGTTCTCTGCTCGTCTGCGAAAAGGCGATAGGACGCTTCGCACGCGATATCTCGCTCGGCTCTTATATGAAGCTCGGACGCGGCGAGGAAAATACGAACGGACGCGATCGCATCTCCATTTTAGCCGACGCGTTTGAAGCGACCCTCGCCGCGGTCTACCTCGACGGAGGAATCGAACCTGTCAGAGCGTTCCTGCTGCCCATTCTCGAGCGCGAAACGGCGGCGCTGCTGGAGGTCGGCTGCACGCGCGATTATAAAACCATGCTCCAGCAGCTCGTTCAGCAGGAACGCGGTGAGCTGCTCGAATATGTCACCGTTTCGGAAAGCGGCCCGATGCATATGCGCCGCTTCGAAGTGGAAGCGCGGCTGAACAACAACGTTATCGGACGCGGCAGAGCGTCGTCCAAGCGTGAAGCGGAACAGTGCGCCGCGAAGGAAGCTCTCGCACTGTTCGGCGAAACCGTATGAGCGGCAGCGACGAAGCAGCTTCGCGACGCGGCGGAGCAATACCGGCGAAAAAACGCCGGCATATCAATATTCCGGTGTTCATACCACATCTCGGCTGCCCAAACGACTGCGTTTTCTGCAATCAGCGGGCGATATCGGGACATATGACATTTGAAATGTCAGACGCCGTCCGCGATATCGATACGGCGATAGCGGCACTGCCGCCCGACGCCGACGCCGAGATAGCGTTCTTCGGCGGCAGCTTCACCGGCATCGACCGTTCGCTTATGACCGGACTGCTCGATATCGCCGAAAGCAAGGTTCGCGCCGGATATGTTTCGTCCATACGGCTCTCCACCCGTCCCGACTATATCGACGCCGAGATCATCGCCATACTGCGCCGTTATTCGGTAAAAACGATCGAGCTTGGCATACAGAGCATGAACGACACTGTGCTCGCAGCGTCAAAACGCGGTCACACCTCGGCTCAGAGCGAGATCGCCTGTTCTCTCGTGCTTGACGGCGGTTTTTCGCTCGTCGGTCAGATGATGGTCGGTCTGCCGCTCTCCACATCCGATGATGAAATCGAAACGGCGAAACGCATATGCTCGATGGGAGCCTGCGGCGCGCGCATATATCCTACTGTTGTGCTGTGCCATACGGCGCTTGCCGATATGTCGGCGGCGGGCAGCTATGCTCCGCTCACGCCGGAGGAGGGGGCGCGCCGCGCTTCACTGCCGCTCGAGGTTTTCGCCGACCACGGCGTCGAGGTGCTGCGCGTCGGACTCTGCGCAACCGATACATTGTCCGGCGGCGGCGACGTGCTGGGCGGAGCGTATCATCCCGCGCTCGGAGAAATGGCGGCGGGCGAGTTATATCTGCGGCGCATACGCAGTGCGGTAGGTGAATATTGCCGCAATGGGCTGTCCGGAGATATCGCCGGAGCGCTGAAAGGTAAAACGCTCACCGTATTCTGCGCTCCCGGCGAAACCTCAAAGGTATCGGGGCAGCATAAATGCGTTAAAACAGCGCTAATGCGTGAATACAATGTAAAAAAAGTAAAAGTTATTGAAAAGAACGATATTTGCGAGTATAATATAAGCATAACAATTTCTGACGGCTGACCGACCCGCGCCGCGGCGCGGGCTTTTGGTTTTCATGTCTTTTCCGCTGGAACGAGGGCAGGAGTACGCGGCTTTTGCAAAAACCTTATACATGGATATGCTTTATTATTAATACTTTTTTACACAGCATTTTTCATAAAAGCGCGTACCTGTTTATTTGTCGTCAAAATAGCGTTTATATAAAACATATATTATAAAATTTCTCGCCATGCCTCTTTTATGCGGCATCATATGCCGTGGGGCGGCGTATCCCCCAAGAGGAGGAGGAAACCGCGCGTGCGTCTTAAAACATTAGAGCTTTGCGGCTTTAAATCGTTCCCCGACAAAACCGTTATCAGCTTCAACGACGGCATGACAGCCATCGTCGGGCCTAACGGCAGCGGAAAATCGAATATTTCCGACGCCGTGCGGTGGGTTTTGGGTGAAACGTCGTCCAAAAGCATACGCGGCGCGAAAATGGAGGACGTCATCTTCGGCGGCACGGACAAGCGCCGCCCGATGACGTTTGCAGAAGTGACCATTACCCTCGACAACACCGACGAAAGCTCGCGGATGGACATCGACTACGACGAGGTTTCGGTAACCCGGCGTCTGTCGCGGACAGGAGACGGCGAGTATTTCATCAACCGCTCGCCCTGCCGCCTAAAGGATATCAACGAACTGTTTCTCAACACCGGACTCGGTCATTCCGGCTATTCGATAATATCGCAGGGACGCGTCGCCGATATCATATCGCAGAAAAGCGACGAGCGTCGGGCGATTTTCGAGGAAGCCGCCGGAATCGCCAAATATAAATACAAAAAAAACGAAGCCGAACGCAGCCTTGCCGCGGTCAGCGACAATCTAAGCCGCGTCAGCGATATTTTATCGGAGATCGAAGGGCGGCTCGGCCCGCTTGAAAGCGAAGCCGCCCGCGCGCGCGATTATCTCGCTTTATACGAGGAAAAAAAGCGCGCGGACATTTCACTCGCCGTATACGACATTACCGGTATAAAAAACAAGCTGACTGCGAGCGACGCGGCGTTTGAAGCGTCCAAAAACCAGCTTGATATCTGCGACGAGGGTCTGTCCTCGCTCGACGCGCAGAGCGAACGGACGTTCAATTCGATACAGTCC
>Ga0172378_10005511_pt1 | contig 11828 bp, 9 predicted proteins | sample GrowelOW332metaG_FD_119755 | JGI IMG/M metagenome (GOLD analysis project Ga0172378, IMG submission 119755) | Groundwater microbial communities from an aquifer near a municipal landfill in Southern Ontario, Canada - Pumphouse #3_1 metaG | ecosystem: Environmental > Aquatic > Deep subsurface >... | reverse complement strand
TTGAAAATAAGCTTCAATGCTATCAGGTACATCTACGTGTACTACCAAACGTACATCCGACTTATCGATTCCCATACCAAAGGCATTCGTTGCTACAATTACTCGAAAATCGCCCGCAAAAAAAGCTTTTTGGAGTTTGTCTTTCTTCGCATTAGCCAGCCCTGCATGAAAATATTCAGCCGAGATACCCTCACTGACAAGACGTTTAGCAATATCATAAGTACCCTGACGACTACGCGTATAAACGATACAACTTCCTTCCGTATGGCGAAGAATATGCAACAGCTCACTCTCCTTATCAGATCGATCACTGCATTTTCGCACTACATAGGCCAGATTCTTTCGTTCAAAGCTCATCTGGAACACATTCTCTTCCCGAAAAGCGAGTCGAGTTTGAATGTCTTTTACAACTTCAGGAGTTGCCGTTGCTGTTAAAGCAAGGATGGGTACATTCGGATGAATTTCACGAATTGTTGGAATATCCATATAAGCCGGACGAAAATCATATCCCCATTGAGAGATGCAGTGGCTCTCGTCGACAGCTATCAGACTAATATTCATCGCCTTTAGCTTGCTAATAAACAACTCAGTAGCAAGCCGTTCGGGCGATACATATAAAAATTTATAAGGGCCGAATACACAATTTTCAAGCGCAACCAACACCTCATTGCGCGTCATTCCACTATAGATAGCAGCTGCTAAAATACCTTTTCGTCGTAAATTAGCTACTTGATCTTTCATCAAAGCAATGAGAGGTGTAATTACAAGACAAAGCCCTTCACGAGCCATCGTTGGCACCTGAAAGGTCAAACTCTTTCCACCACCTGTAGGCATTAGCCCTAAGGTATCACGCCCTTGAGCGATACTTTGAATAATAGGCAGCTGTACCCCTCGAAAGGCGTCATAGCCCCAATATTGCTTCAGAATCGCTTCAAAATTCGTTTCCATCTGCAATGTTCAATTAGGCGTTTATTTTGAAAACTAGGATTCGTTCGTTCGAATATCTTCAATCTGCAACTGCAGTTCATTCGAACGATAAGCATTTTCTTCAATCGTATAGCAAACATCAAAAGCACCACGAGTACGTAAGCGCGCCCATTGCTGACCTCTGCCAAAAGCAATGCCATTCATCACATTTCCACTCTTGCTATCTACCAATTCTAGTTTAAGATGCTCTTGCTTACGACCTACTATTTTACTGGTACCATAGTCGAATACCTTATAAGACGCAAAAACTGGTTTTAGGTTATCCGGACCATATGGCGCAAACTGAGAAAGCTCACGATAGAATTTCATCGTAATTTCTCTAAAATCGAGCTGCGCATCTATTTGAACAGACGCCATTTGCTGCTCAGGAAGGATATGTTGACTCACATATTCTTCAAAACGATTTGTAAATTCAGCAACATTCTCCACCTTCATCGATAAACCGGCAGCATACGTATGCCCTCCAAAATTGATCAACAAATCTCGGCAGTTCTCTATAGCTTTATATACATCAAAACCGATTACGGAACGAGCTGAACCCGCAGCACAACCATTCATTAAGGTGAGTACTACAGAAGGACGGTAATAGACTTCCGTAAGACGTGAAGCGACAATACCGATTACCCCTCGATGCCATTCCTCGTTGTAAAGCACAATACTATGGCGACTAGCTAATCCATCAATCTGATCTACAATATGCCCAGCCTCTTCAGTCATATTCTTGTCAATGTCCTTACGAGTCTCATTATAAGCATTGATTTGTTCTGCTTTCAATTTAGCTTTCTCCGGATCTTTCTCTATAAGTAGCGACACCGATTCATCACCAGTCTGTATACGGCCGGAAGCATTAATACGTGGCCCTATTTTAAAAACTACGTCACTCATACTCAATTCCTTGCCGGCAAGTCCACAGACCTCTACAATTGCTTTCAGGCCTGTATTAGGACTCGCATTTAGTTGACGTAATCCATAATAGGCTAGAATACGATTCTCGCCTAGTACAGGTACAATATCAGAAGCTATGGAAACTGCTACATAATCTAAAAGTGGAATCAATCGTTGGAAACGGATTCCATTTACTTTTGCAAAGGCTTGCATAAATTTGAATCCAACGCCACAACCCGATAGATGTTCATAAGGATATGTATTATCTAAACGCTTGGCATTCAGAATAGCCACCGCTTGTGGCAACTCTTCATCCGGTGTATGATGGTCACAAATTATAAAATCAATTCCTTGCTCTTTGGCATAAGCCACCTCGCTTACTGCTTTAATGCCACAGTCAAGAATCACAATTAACTTTACACCTCGTATTTTAGCATCATCGATTACTTGATCAGAAATACCATACCCCTCCTTATCTCGGTCAGGAATATAATATTCAATATTCGCATAGAATTGTTCTATAAAAGTATAAACCAAAGCTACAGCAGTAGTACCGTCAACATCATAATCTCCATAAATCATGATGCGTTCTTGGTTACTAATCGCTTTATTTAATCGATCTACAGCCTGAGCCATATCTTTCATCAGAAATGGGTCATGTAGATCAGCCAACTGCGGATGAAAAAAGCTTCTAGCCTCATCCACATCTAGTATCCCCCTCTTTATCAGCAATGCACCTAGTGTAGGATGTATTTGTAACTCCTTAGCTAGTTTATTACCGATTCCTTCTTGTTCATGTGTAAGAGGTTTGTAATCCCATATATGGTTCATTTTATTATCTTTTAGCTGGTAAAGTTACTAAAAAAAAATAAATCCGCTTGGTTTATTAGTTTTTTTTATATTTCTATCTCGTTTAGCTTTGCATACAGTATCTCCCATTTTTGAAGAAAGTCCTGCATCGAAGAAAACAACAAATCAGCTCCGGCATTCCAAAGTACAGAATCAGGCATAGGCCCTGTATTAACAGCAATCGTAAATATTCCAGCTTCATGTGCAGCTTGCACTCCCAAGGGAGCATTTTCTACTACGATAGCCTCATAAGGTTGATAACCACTCTTTGCAAGTCCTTTTAAATAGGGCTCCGGATGAGGTTTACCATGGACCACATCTTTTGCGGAAACCATACGTGTAGAATCAAAAAGAGCCGGATAATTTTCTTCAATACGATCCAACAAAGAAAGTTGACCACTTCCGGTTACAATTTGAGCCGTTAATCCTTTTTCACGCACTTCTTCAATTAATTCTTTTGCAAAAGGCATAGCTTTAGCTTGTGGAAAAGCATTAAAAAACATGGATTTATCAGCATAAATCGCTTTACATTCCTCCTCTGTTGCCGCACGTCCTAACTCTCTTTGTACAACAATATCAATTGTACCTGCTCCGGTACGCCCTTCATGCAAATAGGCCTCTTCTTCAGAAAGAGCAAAACCATTTGAAGCCATCGCCTTATGCCACGATTGAGCATGATAAGGCATAGAATCAAAAAGAACACCATCCATATCGAAAAGTACTCCCTTAAGTGATAGCTTTTTTACTCCCTGACTCTCTAAATAAGTTTTTATCTGATTTTCAAACATCCAATTTATATGTTTTTTCGATTTCGACACTTAAATAACACTACTCGTCATAAAAAAGCTACAGATGAACAGAAAGAAAAACTCTCCATCCATCTGTAATATAAGCTTTTAAAAATTCTTTATTTACTTCAATTTCTCTTGAATTGCAGCAGTTTCTTTTTCATATCCGGGTTTACCAAGCAAAGCAAACATGTTCTTCTTGTAAGCCTCTACACCGGGTTGATCAAATGGATTTACCTCCAAGAGATAGCCACTGATGCCACAAGCACGTTCAAAGAAATAAAAAAGCTGTCCAATATAGTAGGCATTCAATTCAGGCAATACAATACGCGAATTAGGCACATTACCATCCACGTGTGCCAACAAAGTCCCTAATTCAGCCATTTTATTAACCTCATCAACGCGTTTTCCTGCAAGGAAATTTAAGCCATCAAGATTTGCGGTATCACTTGGAACTTCAAGTTTTGCAGCAGGCTTCTCTATTGAGATAACCGTCTCCATAATCGTACGTTCACCATCCTGAATCCATTGACCCATTGAATGCAAGTCAGTTGTAAAGTCAACAGCAGCAGGAAAAATACCTTTTTCATCCTTACCTTCACTCTCTCCAAACAGCTGTTTCCACCATTCTGATACATAATGCAACTTAGGATGATAGTTTACTAAGATTTCAATTTTCTTACCCTGCTTGTACAATTCATTTCGAACCGCAGCATAAATTGCACTCGGATTCTCTGAGAAAGGTACACTAGGAGCAGTAGCCTTTTCCATATCAGCAGCACCTTTTACTAGTTCTGCTATATCATAGCCAGCCACAGCGATAGGCAACAAACCAACCGGAGTTAAAACAGAAAAACGTCCACCTACATTATCAGGAATAATGAAAGATTTGTAGCCTTCTTGATCGGCTGTTACACGCGCAGCACCTTTTTTAGCGTCCGTTACAGCAACAATCACCTTACGAGCCATCTCTTTACCACGTTGATCTTCACATTGCTTCTTAAGAAGACGGAAGGCCAAAGCAGTTTCAGTAGTAGTGCCCGATTTTGAGATATTAACAACACCAAAATTAACGGTTTTCAAATAGTCCGTCAACTCACTTAAGTAGTCTTCACTTATATTATTTCCTGCATAAATAATAACAGGATTCTTTTTTTCTTTCTGAAGCCATGCAAATGAATTATTCAAAGCCTCAATCACAGCACGTGCACCAAGATAACTACCACCGATACCCGCTACCACAACAACCTCACAATTTTCGCGAAGCACCTGCGCCGTAGCTTTCAAATCAGCTAAATGCTCTGCAGTAATTGAAGAAGGAAGATGCAACCAACCTAGGAAATCACTTCCCTTTCCAGTTCCATTTTCAAGCAAATCGCTAGCCGACTTTACTTTTTCCTCATAGGCCTTTACTACCTCCGCTGTAAGACCCGTCTTTTCGATGTCTAAACTAATACTTTTCATTCTGTTACTATTATTTTTTATGTGAGTTATCTAAACTGATCTGATAATTGTTTAATTTCAGAAAATGCAAATTTCTTCTCATAGAGAATGTTGTAAACCGCATCTAGTATAGGCATATCTACTCCATAACGTCGATTTATTTCCTTCATGCATTTCGTTCCATAAAAGCCCTCTGCCACCATTTCCATCTCAATCTGTGCGCTTTTTACACTATATCCTTTCCCAACCATCGTACCAAAGGTATAATTTCTGGAGAAGTTAGAATAGCACGTAACTAACAAATCTCCCAAATAAGCCGATTCATCAACACTGCGATCTATTTTATGCACTGTGTCAATAAATCGTTTCATCTCCTGCACCGCATTTGAAACCAACACCGCCTTATAATTATCGCCATATTTTAAACCACCACAAATACCGGCAGCAATAGCATATATATTTTTAAGAACCGCACCATACTCAATACCTATCAAATCATCACTCACTGAAGTGCGAATATAATGATTAGAAAGTTTCTGAGCAATCTCAGAAGCACGACTCTTATTCGGGCTCGCGATGGTAAGATAAGACAAACGCTCGAAAGCAACCTCTTCCGCATGACAAGGGCCACCAATCACAGCCTGATTTTCAATGGGCACTCCGAAGTACTCCGTTAGGTAATCCGTTACAATAAGATTCACATCGGGCACTAGACCTTTTGTGGCCGAAACAATAAACTTGTCGGTCAATGGCTGCGTAATTTTCTCAAAATGAGAACGAAGATAAGGCGAAGGAAGCCCAATAATTAATGTATCTGATTTTGCAATAATTTCATTTATATCTGAAGAAAAGAAAATACGGCTTATATTAAACTTGATCCCTGTTAAGTATGCAGGATTATGGCTAAGTCGCTTAAATTCGGTAATACGATCTTCACGTCGAAAATACCAATTCACTTCTTCACCATGATCAGTCAACATTTTAGCCAAAGCCGTAGCCCAGCTTCCGCCTCCCAATATCGCTATTTTACCTGGAAATTTCATGCTTCTATTTTAAATAAACTTAGTTTTTTGCCAGCCACGCTTCTACGTCACTAACAGCAATATTACACAAATCCAGTTTATATTTCTTTTTTATACCATTAATCTCCATATGCAGTTTTTGAGGATTAACGCCAACAAAATCAGCAATCGTGTTATAACCGGCCTTCTGAATAGCAGGTACCCATTCTTCAGGAACACCTAGCGCAGCATATTTACTAGCTGCATCCTTCTTCACAACCTTTTCAGGACGCATTTGTGGAAAAAATAATACTTCTTGAATAGTAGTTTGTCCGGTCATTAGCATCACTAAACGATCCATTCCAATTCCCATACCCGAAGTAGGCGGCATGCCATATTCTAGTGCACGTACAAAATCAGTATCAATAAACATTGCCTCATCGTCTCCCTTTTCGCTAAGTTTTAACTGATCTTGGAAACGTCCCAACTGATCGATCGGATCATTCAGCTCAGAATAAGCATTGCAAAGTTCTTTTCCGTTAACCATCAGCTCAAAACGCTCAGTCAACTCCGGATTATCACGGTGACGCTTGCATAAAGGAGACATTTCAATCGGATAATCCGTAATGAAAGTCGGTTGAATGTAATTTCCCTCACATTTCTCGCCAAAGAGTTCGTCAATCAATTTGCCTTTACCCATGGTTTCATCAACTTCTACATTCAATTGTTTGCATACCTCACGCAACTGAACCTCATCCATATCAGTAATATCAATATCCGTAAAATCAGAAATTGCTTGAATCATCGTTACTCTTTTAAATGGAGCTTTAAAAGAGATTGTATTTTCGCCCATCTTCACTTCCGTAGTACCATTCACATCCAAACAAATCTTTTCAAGCATTTGCTCCGTGAATGCCATCATCCAATTATAATCCTTATACGACACATAGATCTCCATACAAGTAAACTCGGGATTATGGGTACGATCCATTCCTTCATTTCTAAAATTCTTAGAGAATTCATATACGCCTTCAAATCCGCCTACAATAAGACGTTTTAAATAAAGTTCATTAGCAATACGTAAATAAAGAGGAATATCCAATGCGTTGTGGTGCGTTGTAAACGGACGAGCAGAAGCGCCCCCCGGAATACTCTGTAGCACAGGAGTTTCCACCTCCATATAGCCTTTTGCATTGAAGAAATCACGCATCGAAGTATATACCTTGTTACGTTTCTCGAAGATAGACTTTACGCCTTCGTTTACAACCAAGTCAACATAGCGTTGACGATAGCGTAATTCAGGATCTTCAAACTTATCATAAGCCACTCCATCTTTGTATTTCACAATAGGGAGCGGACGAATACTTTTCGATAAAACGGTCAACTTTCTGGCGTGAATGCTAATCTCACCCATCTGAGTTTTGAAAACCTCACCCTCAATACCGATAAAGTCACCAATATCAAGCAAGCGTTTAAAAACAACATTATACAGATCCGTATTATCTTCCGAGCAAATATCATCACGAGTAACATAAATCTGAATGCGGCCTTTCGAATCTTGCAGTTCCACAAAAGAAGCCTTGCCCATTACACGGCGACTCATAATACGACCAGCCACAGAAACGGTTTGCTTTTCAGTTGCTGCCTCATCGAAATTCGTTTTTATTTCGGTAGAAAATGCATTCGTTACATACTCTGCAGCAGGGTAAGGATTAATACCAAGCTGACGCATCTCGTCTAAGCTCTTACGGCGAATGATTTCCTGTTCACTAAGTTCTAATACGTTCATTTTTATGTATTTTTTCTTTTTGGGTACAAAGATACACAAAGATAGGCAAACAGCCAAAGCTTTTATGCTAAAAAAGGACAACCAGAGAAGTGTACACTACCTGTTTTTCAAGCGAATGCCCGAAAGAATGCGTCCAGAACGAATTCCCTGGCGACGAGCAGAGAAGAAATCATCATTCTGCATATAAGTACATATCGGACAGCGCTCTATCCGAGAGGGCAAAACCCCTAAATACTGAAGTTCAACAGCCACCGCTGATTGTAAATCAATATGCCACCTCGAAGTCGTATTTTCTCCCCCCTTCGGATAGCGACGAGCAAAGACTTCCGTCGAATCATTTTGTGCAGTCAACATGGTTTGAAAGGAATGAACAAAAGCATCATACACCTCATCTCCCACTTCAAAAGAATCCATCCCAATGCAAGGACCAAAAGCGAGATACAAATCAGCGGGGCATACGCCATAATTCTCTTGCAAAGCCTCCACCGTACGAGTCACAATATGACCTACTACCCCACGCCATCCGGCATGAACCACCGCTACCACCTTTCGACAAGGATCGAAGAAGAATACAGGCAAACAATCCGCAGTACTAACGCATAACATTACATCCGGACGATCTGTTATCAAGGCATCCACCTCATAAAGCAAAGAAAGAGGGATGTCGCCATCCACTCTTCTTACATTTATACTATGTGTTTGTCGAGGTATCACAAAAGGCATACTAGCCGAAACCCCCAACATAGAACGCAACCTATATAGATTTTCAGCTACATCGTTCGGGCTATCATCTGTATAATACGTACAATTAAGTGTACCAAAAACATCCCTACTAACGCCACCATGACGAGTGGTAGAAAAAGCCTGTATCTCCTCTAAAACAGCCGGATCAATCGCTTTATTTTGCAATTCCGCCAAACGCTGAAAAGGAGCAGGTACAACAAGAGAACTATTCTCCAGGCTCCCCATCATCTTCGTATTCAGAGTCGTCGAATTCCTCAAAATCCTCTTCATCTTCATCCTCATCTTCGTATTCAAAGGCAAAATCTTCATCTTCACCTTCTGCAGCAAGTTCAGCAACAAGTGCCTTTATTTCCTTAGGACGATGCACCAAATTAGCTTCCACCGAAACAGATAACTTATTCGTTTCCTTATTCAGTTCAGCCCAAAGAATATCTTTTAGTTCTACAAGGCCTATTTGTGCAATCGAAGATATAAACACATGCGGAATATCAGGCAAGGAAGGTTCAAGCATTTCAATCAGTTCGTCATCTAGCATATCACTCTTCGTAATGGCCAGTACACGTTGTTTATCGAGCATTTCAGGATTAAACTGTCGTAACTCATTCAGCAATATTTCATATTCCTTGCGGATATCATCGGTATCCCCCGGAACCATAAACAACAGCAAAGAGTTACGTTCAATATGGCGTAAGAAACGTAGTCCCAAACCCTTTCCTTCACTTGCACCTTCAATAATACCCGGTATATCAGCCATCACAAACGATTGTCCGCTACGATAAGACACAATTCCAAGATTAGGTTCAAGAGTAGTAAACGGATAATTTGCTATTTTGGGCTTCGCAGCACTAATTACACTCAAAAGAGTCGATTTTCCAGCATTAGGGAAACCAACCAAACCCACATCAGCCAATAGCTTCAACTCAAGGATAACCGTAAGTTCCTGCATCGGTTCACCGGGTTGTGCAAAACGAGGTGCTTGACGAGTTGAGGTACGAAAATGCCAATTACCTTGTCCTCCACGACCTCCTTTTACAAGCATCACTTCTTGTCCATGATCCGTTACATCACAAACATACTCACCTGTTTCGGCATTATAAACCACTGTACCACAAGGCACATCGATATATTTGTCGACACCATCTTTACCAAAACTGCGTGCACGACTACCATTTCCACCGTGCGTAGCAAACGCATGACGCTCATAGCGTAAGTGAAGCAAAGTCCAATAATTACGGTTTCCACGTAAAATAACGTGACCTCCACGGCCTCCGTCTCCTCCATCGGGACCTCCCATGGGGATATACTTTTCACGACGCATATGCGTCGAACCACGTCCACCCTTACCAGAGCGGCAGTATATCTTTACGTAGTCTACAAAATTCGAATCGGCCATGTAGTATATTATATAAAATTCTTCTTCGGTTATTTTTTAACCAATTGCAGCAAAAACATCTGCAGAAATACGATCTAATTCTCCGTACCCTTTAATGTAGCGATAAGAACCCTCCGCCTTATAATAATCTTTCAACGGAGAGGTTTGTTTGTGATACACAGCAAGACGTTTCTTTATCGTTTCCTCGTTATCATCAGCACGGCCACTAATTTGACCACGTCTAATTAAACGAGTCATCAACTCTTCTTCAGGAACATCCAAGTCAAGCATTACATCAACCTGCTGACCACGCTCAGCGAGCATCACTTTGAGAGCCTCTGCTTGTGGTATCGTACGAGGGAAGCCATCAAAAATAACTCCTTTGCTATCCACAAAACTATCCAAAACACTTGCAAGGATACTTACCATCAATTCGTCCGGAATTAATTGCCCCTGATCAATAAATCCTTGGGCAGTTTTACCTAATTCAGTACCGTTCTTTATTTCAGCACGCAACACATCACCTGTACTAATGTGATTCAATTCATACTTTTTTACAATGATCTCACTCTGCGTTCCCTTCCCTGATCCGGGAGCACCAAAAATTACTACATTAAGCATTTCGTTTCTTTTTATGTTGTTAGTTCTTATCCATTTATCCGATTCACGGTTATTCAGCCAAAGTATATACAGCCGACAAATTACGTCCATATCCATCGTAATCAAGACCATAGCCTACAATAAAGTCATTGGGAATAGAGAAAGCCACATAATCTACAGTAAGCGGGACTTGCAATTTCTCAGGCTTTATAAAGAGGGAGGCAATACAAATCTTTTTGGGGTTACGTGTGCCCAACATCTCAAGCATACGCTGCATCGTGAATCCGGTATCAACAATATCCTCAACGATAACTACCGTACGATCTTTAATATCCTCACTCAACCCCATTATTTCCTTAATCTTACCTGTAGAAGCCATACCTTCATACGAAGCCAGCTTTACAAATGTAACTTTAGAAGGGATACTAACCTGCTTCATTAAATCAGCCATAAACATAAAGGCTCCATTTAAAACTCCAATAAAAAGAGGATTCTCATCTTTTAGCTCCTCATTTATTTGAGCAGCCACACGTTTTACAGCAACTGCAATTTCTTCCTCACTCAAAGAGAGTTCAAAGGTTTTATCTAATATTTGTACGCGATTAGTCGTCATACCTGAATTTTTAATAAAAAAATATTTTGCAAAGGTAGTAGTTTTTTCCCGTTCCACCGTGCTTTAGCATTTTTTTAACATTCTCGCCCTGCCTTTAGAAACGATACATTCAAGCTCCTGATTTCAATTATTTATCAGCAAGAAACCCGCTTCTGAAAGGGTTCTTTTGATCGCTTCAATATGCCCATAATCGCGTGTTTCGAGAGTCATACGCAAGAAACATCCGTTCACTTCAATACTATTTCCCGAACGCTCATGGTAAACGCTTAATATATTGGCTCCCATCTCAGCTACAATAGAAGTAACCGCACGAAGTTGTCCCGGTTTGTCGAGCAATTCAATCGTCAAGACACACGATCTACCCGTTGTTTGAAGTCCACGATTAATAACACGAGACAAAATATTCACATCAATATTACCTCCTGAAACCAAACAAATTGTCTTACGTCCTTCTACCGGAATCTTACCAAATAAGGCCGCAGCCACAGCTGCCGCACCGGCACCTTCTGCAACTAATTTGTGCTTTTCCATTAGCGTTAATATCGCTGTAGAGATTTCATCATCTGTCACCGTAACAATACCATCTAAATAATGGCGACAAATATCAAAGGTATATTGCCCCGGCTCTTTAACAGCAATGCCATCCGCAATCGTAGAGACTGTCGGCAAACGTTCTATTTTACCATGAAGTACCGAGTTCTTCATGCTCGAAGCACCCGCAGCTTGTACGCCATAAATCTTAACTTTAGGATTCACC
>Ga0172378_10005510_pt1 | contig 11829 bp, 11 predicted proteins | sample GrowelOW332metaG_FD_119755 | JGI IMG/M metagenome (GOLD analysis project Ga0172378, IMG submission 119755) | Groundwater microbial communities from an aquifer near a municipal landfill in Southern Ontario, Canada - Pumphouse #3_1 metaG | ecosystem: Environmental > Aquatic > Deep subsurface >... | reverse complement strand
CGTTAAATATAAAAGTAAACTAAAAAATTATAAAATATTTTTCTGTTTGATAAAGGAGAAATTGTGAAAAAATATATTGTGGTTACGGAAAGCGGATCTGACATTCCGTCAGATTTAGTGGAGTTATATAACATTTGTGTGATTCCCATGCATGTAATTCTTGGCGAAAGAAGTTGCCCTGATGGCTCTATACCGGTGACAGATGTGTATGATTATTATAATAAAAACAAAAAAATACCATCAACAGCAGCGACAAATCCTGATGAATACCAAAAATTATATCAAAAAATATTATCAGAAAATCCTGACTGCAGCATTATTCATATCAGCTATTCATCGAAAGCGTCCAGCACATACCAAAATGCACTTATCGCATCAACCGGCATGAAAAATATTTACCACATTGATTCCATGAATGTATCAGGCGGTGAAGCAGCAATTATTCTAAAAGCAGCTAAATTGATCGAAAATCAACCTGATATTTCTTCAGAAGAATTAATTGAAAAAATCGAGTTGTATGTAAAATTGGCGAGAGCCTCCTTTATTCCAGATACGCTTGACTATTTAAAAGCAGGGGGTCGTGTTTCCAATGCTTCCTATTTGGGAGCGTCTATTTTGCATTTGAAACCACTAATCGAAATAATTAACGGACAATTGGTTTCCACCAAAAAATATCGTGGTGGAATGGGCCGCATTGCCGAAAAATATTTCAATGATTTTATTGACAGATGCAATATTGACAGAGAACAGGTTTATTTGCTGTTTTCGTTGGGACTTGAAGAAAAAATAAAGCGTTTTATGGAAAAGCTTGTAACAGACAAGGGATTCAGAAAAATTACATGGGTTCAAACAGGATGTGTAATTTCGACTCATAGCGGCCCAGGTGCAATTGGAATAGCAGGCTTTGAAAATGAATGTATATGTAGTGAATAGAAATAAAATCTTTGTATAAATATAATAAAGCCAACACAACAGCGAGCAACATATGTTGCTCGCTGTTGTGTTGGTTGATAACTTGTGTTCAACAAAAATACACAAAACAAGTGCACATTTAAATGTGCGATATTTCAATTTCTTTATAGTTGCCTAAAAATTTGAACTCTGGCATTTCATCAAAAAGTGAGGCTAAAAGCTTGATAGTATTGGGATCGCTGCTATCTCCTGTGAAATCAAGATAAAACTGATATTCAAAGGGCTCTTCGGTTGGGCGAGATTCTATTTTTGTCAAATTAAATCCATGCCTTGTGAAACGTGTGAGTGTACTTGAAAGAGAACCTTTTGTGTGAGGCAATGTAAAAACCAAGCTGATTTTATCACTGTCATTTTGAATTACCAGCTTCTTTGAAATCACAATAAATCGAGTGACATTGTTTTGCCTTGTTTGAATAGAAGATTCTATAATATTAAGGTCATAAATCTCTGCCGCTTGCTTTGAACCGATTGCCGCACAGGTGATATCGCCTTTTTGTGAGACAATTTGTGCGGCGACAGCGGTATTTATATATTCTTCTGCAACAAGTCTGTTGTTTTTTATAAATTCATCGCATTGTGCAAGCGCATGAGGCTGTGAACAAACGGTTTTTATATCCTCCAACTTTGCTGATTTTAGTCCGAGGAGATTCTGCTCGATATTCATATCAATAGCACCAATAATATAGTGACGATATTTCAAGATAAGGTCATACACATTGGATACTGAACCGGCAGATGAGTTTTCAACAGGAACAATACCAGCCTCGAAATCACCACAATCAACAGCTTTAAAAACGTCTTCAAAGCTGGAACAAAAATTAATATTAGAATTTGGGAAGTAACATTTTGCAGCTTCATGCGAAAATGCGCCAGCTACACCCTGGCACAAAACATTGTTGGGAGCAGTGTAATTAACGCTGTTGATTCTTGCAGCTTCAATTTCTTTGACTATTGTGTTATCACTTACCAAAACATCGTTTTGCAAATCACGGCTGGATTCCATGATAGACTGATAAATGGTATATATATAATTGCCATAGTCCCCACCCGTCTTTTGAACCTTTTGAAGAATTAGTTGCTCACGCTCCGAATTTAAAACAGGAATGGATTCCTTTCGTTTGAATTCTGCTACACTTTGTGAACAATCCATTCTGCGGCACAGCAGATGAACCAATTGACTGTCTATCGAATCAATTTCTTCTCTGATTTTCTCGAGATTCATATTTTGCCATCCTTTGCAAGAAGATTAAGAATTGCCAGTGCCACCGCAGATTCAATTGCAGGTAAGGCTCTGGGCACAATACAGGGGTCATGACGGCCTTTTAACTCAAGAGTGGAATTTGTACCGTCGGTGATGTTGACCGTGTTCTGAGGCCTTCCAATCGAAGGCGTGGGCTTTAAAGCGGCTTTCAAGATTAACGGCATGGAGTTGGTTATGCCACCCGTTATTCCTCCACAATTGTTGGTGAGGCATTTGACTTCACCGTTTTCGTTGACAAACATTTGATCGTTAGCTTCACTGCCTAGCATTTCAGCAAAATCAAATCCAGCACCAAAAGAGACAGCTTTAACTGCAGGAACACCATAGACAGCACTTGAAATGACATTTTCGACGCCACCAAACATTGGATTGCCAATGCCAGCCGGCAGACCTGTAACTGCTATTTCAACCGAACCACCGATTGAATTGTCACAATCTGATTTTGCCGCTAATATTTCCGAATTCATTTGTTTCTTTGCAGAGTCAGAAATTGTGGAAAAATATTCATTTGAAAGTTTTTCGATTAATTCATCATCAATAGATGTGGCACAAAATTCAGTGTCCTTTGCTTTCCCAACTTGCAGAACATGACCCACAACAGAAATTCCGCTTTTTGATAAAATTTGCTTTGCGATGCTTCCGGCCGCAACAAGTGGTGCGGTTAGTCTGCCTGAAAAGTGACCTCCGCCTCGGATATCGTTATTACCACCATAACGAATTCCAGCAGCATAATCGGCATGGGAAGGTCTGGGGCAGTGCATTATATTTTCATAATCCCCGGAACGAGTGTTAGTGTTCCTGATTATACATGCAAGTGGAGCGCCAGTGGTTTTGCCATCTAGCAAACCAGACAAAAATTCAGGTATGTCAGCTTCAACACGGGCGGTTGCGGTTGCGTCTTGTCCCGGTGCACGCCTTTTCATTTGAGCCAAAACAAATTTCTCGGATATTTGATATCCCGCAGGTGGCGAGTCCATAACCATTCCGATTGCAGGTCCATGACTTTCGCCAAAAATTGTGACACGAATCACATCACCAAAGTTAGAGGACATTTGAATTACCTCCCAGTTTGTTAAAATCGTCAAAAAAGTCGGGGTAAGATTTATTAATGGCTTCGAAGCCGACAATAATGCTCTGATTTTTGCTGTATGCCGCCAAAATGGCAAAAGCCATAACAATTCTGTGGTCATTTGCGCCATCAATTGATGCACCGGTTGGATTGCCGCCATGAATAATCAGTCCATCGTCTGTTTCTTCCACATCGACTCGGAAATCACGAAGTCTGATTGCTGTTTCAAAGAGGCGGTCGCTTTCCTTTACACGCAGTCTTGCGGCGGAATGTATTATGGTTGTGCCTTCAGCAAATGCCGCAGTAACGGCAATTGCAGGGACCATGTCGGGAATTTGTGAGGCGTCAACCCTTATTCCTTTTAAGTTGCCTTTTTTAATATTTAGCTCGCCGTTTGAAAAACACACTTCGGCACCGAATTTTTTAAAAACATCAACTGCTTTTCGGTCACCTTGCAGTGAATTCTCATCAAGTCCTTTGATTGTTATGTTTCCACCGATTGCCGCAGCAGATATGAAAAATGCCGCTTGCGACCAGTCACCCGGGGCTGTTCTTTCACAGGGGCAAAAGTTTTGATTGCCGTCAAGTTTATAGCCGCTTTCTGTAGTTTGAACATCAATCCCAAAACATTTCATTTCGGCAATTGTCATGTCAACATATGGCGCGGATTCCAATTCGGTTGTAAGCATAATTTGACTTGTCGTTTCAGTGAGTGCCAATGCGAAAAGCAATCCCGTTATATATTGAGAACTTATGTTTCCAGGCAAATGGTATTTTCCACCTTTAAATTTTCCGCTAATTGTTAGTGGAAGAGTGTCAGAAGAGCAGTTTACACCACCTTGGCACAACACATCAGTCAGAACTTTTATTGGGCGTGTTGGCAATCTGCCTTCGCCTGTAAATGTGGCATTAACTCCAAGAGCCGCTGCAATCGGCAATAAAAATCGCAAGGTTGAGCCAGACTCATTGCAACTGATTGTGCAGGATTTTGGAGGCTTAATTCCTGAAAACTCAAGATATCCATTACATTCTTGAAAACTTGCTCCAAGTGCCCTCATGCCGCTAAGCGTTGCATCAATATCAGCAGAAGTGCCGCAGTTTTTTATGATGCTGGTACCATTTGAAAGTGCGGCGCAAATGATGCTTCTGTGGCAAGCACTTTTTGATGCCGGAATCGTGATGCTGCCGGAAAGGGAAGATGGCAAAATTTTGATATTGCTCAAACTTCACGACCCCCATCTAAGAAAAAATCCAGTTTTGATGTTTCGATTTTTAGTATATAGGAGTCGCCAATATCATGAAGAAGTACAAGGTTAATATTTGAACCATTACGCTTTTTATCAGAAAATGCTAATTTTGCCAATGTTTTTAACGGAATTGTTGTGTGAGTGGGAAGTGAATATAAATGTAAACACTCGATTATTTTATCTGAAACACCGATGTTCAGCAAACCGTTTTGCTCGGCAGCATAGGTTATAACTACCATACCGATCCCAATCGCTTCGCCGTGAGAAATCCCGCCAAAGTCATAGTATTTTTCGATTGCATGGCCGATTGTATGTCCGAAATTGAGCAACATGCGCTCTCCATTTTCACGGAAATCGTTTTCAACAACATTTTTCTTTATAGTGACACATTCCTCAATCAATTCTTCAATAAAATCATGAGGATTTTCTGTTAATAATCGGTTGAAAAGACTTTCGGACTTTATGCATCCATATTTAATTGCTTCCGCCAATCCGTCATTATAAAAGCGTTCAGGCAGAGTCGAAAGGCAATCAGGGTCTATTATTACAAGTTGTGGATTATGAAAGGCACCAGCAAGATTTTTTCCTGATTTAAGGTCACAAGCTGTTTTTCCGCCGACTGATGAATCAATTTGTGCAAGAAGTGTTGTGGGGATTGACACAAAATCAATTCCTCTGAGATAAATTGCAGAGGCAAATCCTGCAAGGTCACCGCACACACCGCCACCCAAAGCCACCACCAAATCTGAACGGGAAAGTCCGAACGCACACATTGCATCCAGCATATTGCCGACAGTTGCAAGAGTTTTATTTGTTTCGCCTGCCGGGAAAGCAAACACATCGGATTCAAAACCGTTTTCCGTGAGACTGTCAACAACAGTCTGTGCATACAGAGGTGCAACATTTGTATCCGAAATCACAAGAACTTTTTGTCCTCGTGATACTTCCCTAATGGAGTTTCCTGCTGAACATAAAAGTCCCTTGCCAATCAAAATGTTATATCCTGTTTCACAGTTTACGTTTATTGTAATCATTCAAATCACCCGACTATTCTTTTTGTTTGTATTTTAATATTTATTTTTAGCTGTCAATTTATATTTTTAATTGCCTCAGAGAAGGCAAAAAGCTTTTTGCTGAGTTTACAAAATTGTTCAGGTGTGATAGATTGCGCTCCGTCCGACAGAGCCCTTGGGGGATCGTTATGCACTTCTATAATTAATCCGTCTGCCCCAGCGGCAATTGCTGCCAGTGACAATGGCTCAACAAGCCAGGTGATGCCTGCGGCGTGTGACGGGTCGATAACAACAGGAAGATGAGAAAGTTTCTTAAAAATTGGGATTGCAGAGATATCAAGCGTGTTGCGTGTGAATGTTTCAAAGGTGCGTATTCCGCGCTCACACAGGATAACTTTTTCATTGCCGCCGCTCATAATATATTCAGCACTCATTAAAGTTTCTTCAATTGTGTTAGCAAGCCCTCTTTTAAGCAAAATCGGTTTATCAATATGCCCCAGCTCTTTAAGAAGCTCAAAATTTTGCATATTTCGTGCGCCCACTTGGATTATATCCACATTTTCAAACATATCAATGTGGTTTGCACTCATTATTTCGGTGACTATCGGGAGGCCTGTTTGCTTTTTTGCTTCCATTAAGAGCTCTAACCCCTCAGCACGAAGCCCTTGAAAGGCATACGGAGAAGTTCTTGGCTTGAATGCCCCGCCACGCAGCATTGAAGCACCACTGTGCTTGACAGACTTGGCTATTTCTACAATCTGCTCCTCGCTTTCAACAGAACACGGACCGGCAATTATCTGAAGTTCTCCGCCGCCTATTTTAATTCCGCCGACATCTATCACAGTATCACTTGGATGGAATTTTCTGTTTGCTTTTTTATATGGTTCTTGAACGCGCTTAACACTTTCGACAATTTGGTGCGCCATAATGGATTCTAAATCAATGCAATGGGTATCTCCAAGCAGTCCCAAAACTGTTGACTGTGTGCCATACCATGCGTTGACGGTAACTTCATATTGCTCCATCAACCTTTTTGAAAACGATTCTGCCTGTTCCTTGGTTGTACCCGGTTTTAAAATTACTATCATAAATAATTCTCCTTAATGAATATAAAAAATAGCGAAGCCTTCATCAAGCTCCGCTAAAAACATGTTTATTGAAGATTCTTTGATGTAGCTACAACATATTAAATTTTACACAACAAAATGACCAGCATCAAAAAAGAAGCAAGTAAAATATGTATAAAAATAATTTTTGCCATAACAATTAGTCATATAAGTTCCTCTTATGTTAAAATCTAATATATTTATGATAATACACAGGAATCAATAAGTCAACTGTTTTCCTGCTATACTAATAATTTGGTTGGAAATACACTTTGGAGAAAGGCTGCCATCAATCTTGAAATCAGCGGCACTGGAGTAAATCGGGGAGCGCTTTTCCATAATTCCGGCTATAGCTTTCTCTTTGTCATCCTTCATAAGAAGCGGACGTGAAGTGTCGTTTTTCAAGCGTTCAAGCACTATTTGTGAAGTGATTTCGATATAGAAAATATAGCCTGTGGTTTTCAATGCTTTTACATTATCGCTGTTTAAAACAACACCACCGCCTGTTGCAATCACAATTTCATTCAGCTTAGATAATTCAAGTATAGCGTCGTGCTCTGATTCTCTGAAATGTGTTTCACCATATTTTTCGAATATTTGCGAAATTTTCATTTGAAACTTATTTTCAATATAATTATCAGAATCAATGAATCGTCTGCCAAGCGTACGTGCAACAATGCGTCCCACAGTGGTTTTGCCGCAACCCATAAATCCACATAGCACTATATTATTTTTCATGAAACAACCTCTGCATTTCGGTGATGGAATCATCGATTAGTTTTTCAATATCTGCTGTGTTAAACTCTGCATTGTACCAATATTTATGGGCGGCAGCAGCTTGCCAAACAAGCATTGACATTCCGCCAGTAGCTTTAATTCCCAGTTCCTTTGCGGTTTTAAGTAAAAGAGTTTCATAAGGATTGTAGACAGCATCAAACACAGAACCACAATGTTTAAGCTGATTTGTCGTCAAGGGCATAGCACCTACATTTGGATACATGCCAACAGGTGTAGCATTTACAGCCAAGTCAAAACTGCCTTTAATCATGTCTAAAATTTGTATGCAACAGGAGTCCTCGCAAACGCTGTTCAGTTCAGCACAAAGGCTTTCCGCTACAGCCATTGACCGAGGAATAACGCCTAATGTGACATGACAGCCGGCAAGCACAGCTTCCTTCGCCATGGTTCTGGCAACCCCACCACATCCTGCAATAAGCACGTTTCCTTTAAGTCCCAGTCCGCCCGACTTTAGGGCCGACAAAAATCCAAATGCATCGGTGTTATAGCCTGTTGATTTACCATCTGCCATTGAAACGCAGTTGACAGCCGAATATCTGATTGCCGATTCGTCAAGACAATCTAAAAACGGAATGATTGTTTGTTTGTGGGGAATGGTAATGTTGAATCCGCTCAGAGTTTTCAATAATTCCATTTTTGACTCTAAATCACAGGGACGAATATCTTGCACAGAATAATCGACTTGCATACCTGAAATTTCAAATAAGCGTGTATGTATAAAAGGGGACATAGTGTGTCCCAGTGGATGACCTATAACTGAAAATTTATTTAGCATGATATAAACCTCTTAAAATAAAAAAGATTATTTTACAAATTTCTTATTGACAAAATAGCTTTTGCAACATATTATTTATTTCAGTGAATAAATTTAGTATTATATTGTGTATATTACAATATAATATACCACAACTTACTCGATGTGTCCACAACGCATCCTGTCATTATAAAAGGAGGATATTATTAATGGTATTTGAAAAGATAAGAGATATACTTTGTCAGCAACTTGATGTTGAGGAAGAAAAAATCACAATGGAGTCTAATATAACAGACGACTTGGGTGCTGATAGTCTTGATGTCGTTGATCTTCTGATGTCAATTGAAGATGAATTTGACATGGAAATTCCTGATGAAAAAATTGAAGATGTAAAAACTGTTGGCGATCTTGTAGGCTATATTGAAAACAATAAATAGCTGATCAATTGGTTTTACAAAGAGCATTGATGCCTTTTTAGGCGTCAATGTTCTTTTGATTTTAAGAGATGCCCTTCAGTCTAAAACAACTAAAAGCAGCAATTAGTATGTTCCATTGCAAAAAAAAATGTTAATTTCTTGCATCTTGAATAATAACTACAGATATGATATAATAATACAGTGGACGATTTATTTTTTATTACAGAAAAGTTTGTATTGCAAATTTATTATAATAATAGTTTCGCAATTAAATATTTTGTTAAACTTAATAAAATATTAAAGATTTTTTGCTGGATAAGTACATATTATTATACATGAGGGAAGTGAACTTTAATTGAAACAGAGATTTTATGATTTTTTTTCAAAATATAAGCACGCTTTATATTTAATATATTTTCCTATAATGATGTGGCAGTTCAACTTTCTTGAAGTTCGTAATTCTTATGTTGATATTTGGGTTTCAAGTTGGTTTGATAAATACATACCCTATATCAGCTGGTTTGTAATTCCATATGTGCTGTGGTTTCCTTTCGTGGGAATTATAATTACTATTATGGGTTTTTGCGACAAAAAAGAATTTTTCAGGCTTTTAACATCTATATACATTGGAATGACCATTTGTAATTTAATATATTTGATAATTCCAAATGGTCAGCCTCTGCGTGTGGCTTTGACATCAAGTGATACAGACATATTTGATCGACTTGTATATTCGGTTTACAGTGGTGACACACCAACAAACTGTTCACCGTCAATTCATGTGTTGTTTACTGTTGCGACAGACATTGCTATTTTTAAATCCAAAGTATTTAAAAATAGTATATTTGCGAAAGTGTCTTTTACTATTATAAGTTTGGCAATCATCTTATCGACTATGTTTATCAAACAACATTCTGTAATTGATGTTGTCATGGCTCTTGCTCTCAGCTCAGTTATTTATGTAGTTGTTTATAAAGTTGACTGGGAAAGTCAATTAAATAGGCTACGCCTGAAAAGATCGCAAATTCCAACAAAATATTAAAAACTGAGGTCGGCACCGTTCGGTGCCGACCTTTTTAGTGCTCTTATATATTGTTTTCCTCTGCTTTTTGCACAGCCTCTTTAGGCTACAATTCATTTTATTCCATTGTGGACGAGTTTGTGTGTGATGTTTTTATTTGTAAAATTCTTTAATGGCGAGATATGCCATATAAACATCATATTTTGCAACAACCTCAAATGGAGAATGCATTGAAAGCACAGGAACACCAAGATCAACGACGTCAATACCAAGGTTTGCAATATACTTTGCAACAGTTCCGCCGCCGCCGGCATCAACCTTGCCGAGTTCACCAATCTGCCAGTCGATTTTTGCATTATCAAGCAGTGCTCTTATTTGTCCGATATACTCCGCAGATGCATCTGAGGTATCACCTTTGCCGCGAGAACCTGTGTATTTTGTGATTACAACGCCACGATTGAGCATTGCGGCGTTGCGACGCTCCATAACATCAGGGAATGTAGGATCAAAGGCAGCATTAACGTCTGCTGAAAGGCAACGTGAAGCGCGCAGAACGCGATATCCATAAGTGCCTTGCATGCGAGCTAAATCCTCAATAAAATATTTTAGGAAGCAAGAATTTAATCCTGTATTGCCATCAGAGCCGACTTCTTCTTTATCTGCAAGAATTGTTATAGCGGTTCTGCCAGGATTAACTGTGTCAAGTAAACTTATCAAAGCAGGATATGCACAAACACGGTCATCATGCCCATATGATCCAATCATCGAACGGTCAAGACCCACATCACGAGCAGGGAAGGTTGGAACACATTCAAACTCGGCAGAAAGAAAATCACTTTCAACAAAACCATATTTATCATTAAGCAACTTGAGAATATTAAGTTTAACAAGTTCACTTTCTTTATCATCACGGAACGGGTGGCTGCCAATAACAATATTTAGTTCTTCGCCCTTGACGCCTTCATTTAATGTGCGCTTGCTCTGCTCCATTGCAAGATGAGGTAAAAGATCTGTTATAACAAAACAAGGCTCGTCAGGCTCATCACCAATTGCAACTTCGACAACAGTGCCATCAGTCTTGGCAAACACACCATGTAAAGAAAGTGGAATCGCTGTCCACTGATATTTGCGCAATCCACCATAGTAATGAGTCTTGAGAAGCGCAATGTCGCTGTCCTCATAAAGTGGATTTGGTTTCAGGTCAAGGCGAGGTGAGTCTATGTGCGCCGCAGAAATATTAACACCGTTTTCAACAGGCTCTGTGCCTATAATTGCGAAAATTGCGGCCTTTTTACGATTGTTTACATATACTTTTTCGCCTGGCGTATATGTTTTTCCAGGTTCAAATTCAACAAATCCATTTGCAGCAGCCAGTGAAATTGCCTCTCTTATTGCCAATCGCTCAGTCCTGGCAATATTTAAATATGCCTTGTATCCTTCACAAAATTCATCTGCTTGCGCAAGTTTGGAATCATCTGCAATTAGTCTACAGTTTTTTTGTGTCAAACAAAGTTTTTCTTTCAAAGCGGTGGTTGGTGATTTTTCTTCTGACATAATATAAATTCCTCCAATTTAAATATAGTATTAATATGTGATCATTTTTGCAAGATATCATTTAAAGTTGCTAATGATTTTGATAAAAGCTCTTCTACAGAGCCATTATTGTTAATGATATAATTTGTGCGCTCAATATAAAAATCATCTTTTTTTTGGGCTTTCATTCTTATATCTGCATCGAAGTCACTTAGATTATCACGTATAATAATTCTTTGACGACGAATTTCAAATGGGCACAAAATCGCAATGACCTCGTTACAAATTTTATCTGCTCCGCTTTCATAGAGTGTAGGCGCATCGAGAAGTAATGCTGATTTGCCTTCGCTTTCAAGCTTAAAAATGTGTTGATTGATTTTATCAACAATAAACGGCAAAAATAATTTGTTCAGCATATCAGTTTTTGCTTGACTCGAAAATGCTGATCGTGCAAGCTCTTTGCGGTTGAGAGAGCCGTCAGACTGCAAAATACTGTTGCCAAAATATTTTGCAAGAACATTTAAAGCAGGCTGTCCTGGCAAAACAGCCTCACGAGAAACTGTGTCAGCATTAACAACAGGAATGTCTAGTTTTGCTGCTGCCTCACACACTGTGGTTTTACCGGCACCTGTGGGGCCT
>Ga0172378_10005508_pt1 | contig 11830 bp, 7 predicted proteins | sample GrowelOW332metaG_FD_119755 | JGI IMG/M metagenome (GOLD analysis project Ga0172378, IMG submission 119755) | Groundwater microbial communities from an aquifer near a municipal landfill in Southern Ontario, Canada - Pumphouse #3_1 metaG | ecosystem: Environmental > Aquatic > Deep subsurface >... | reverse complement strand
TACAAAGAAAAAGTACGTTTACTGGGAATGGAGGACGATTATCGTTCTGATGATAGGCTATGCCTTTTATTATTTTGTCCGCAAGAACTTTTCAATCGCGATGCCGGCAATGGAGGAGACTCTGGGCATCTCCAAGACACAACTTGGTATATTCTTGACACTCAACGGAATAATCTACGGAATCTCAAGATTCGTGAACGGAATTCTTGCGGACCGGTTCAGTAGGAAAAAGCTGATGACCGCCGGTCTGGTACTCTCCGCGCTTGTGAATTTTGCGATATGCTTCAGCCCGAGCGTGAACGGGTTTATCAATGTGCTTGACACCGAAGGAAAAGCAACGATTACTCTTGTATATATAATAGGATCGCTGTGGCTGATCAACGGCTATCTTCAGGGAATGGGCGTTCCGCCGTGCCAAAGCCTTCTTGCGCATTGGATCAAACCTTCCGAACTTGCCACGAAGCAGTCCATCTGGAACGCATCCCACTCCATCGGGGCCGGCCTGGTAGCCTTTCTTTGCGGATTTCTTCTCAAGCATCTGGGCTATTCTGCCTGGCAACTTTGTTTCGCCATCCCGGGTGCGATCGCACTCGTCGGCTCTCTGGTGATCTATTTCGGAGTAAAGGACAGCCCTTCATCCGTGGGACTGCCTGAAATCGAGGAGATTGAGAGGGAGGAGAAGGGCGAGACCCCTGTGACTACAGTCAAAGAAGAATCCGACAAGGTCAAAGGCGAGGCCTTCAAGAAATTCGTCAGCAAACTCGTGTTCAGAAACCCTTACATCTGGATTCTGGCCATTTCCAACTTCTGCATCTACGTCATCCGTTTCACACTTCTTGACTGGGGTACGTCATTTCTGACTCAATTCAAGGGGATGGGAATCGGCCTTGCGGGCTCGGTTGTCGGCATTTCCGAAATGGTCGGAGGCATCCTCGGAATGCTTGTGGCAGGATGGCTGACAGACAAACTTCTCAAGAGCAAGGCTCACAGAACCTGTCTGATTTGTACTATCGCGGCAACTCTCTGCTTCTTCGCAGTCTGGAAGATTCCTTCAGGACACGGAGCGTTGACCATTTTCTTTTTCGTACTGACAAGTTTCTTCATTTACGGTCCTCAGGCTCTGCTCGGAACCTGCGCTTCTCAGCAGGCGACAAAGAGAGCAGCGGCGACCGCTAACGGTATTCTCGGGATATTCGGATATGCCAGCACAGCTGTCTCCGGTATAGTTTTCGGAGCTTTAGCCAGCTCGGCTATGGGGTGGGACGCGGTGTTTATGGTAGCGTGCTGCTTCGGCGTGCTCGGCTCTCTTGTCATCGCAATTATGTGGAAAGCCCCGGCTGACGGTTACGCAAAGGCCGACAAAATTATGGCTGAAATAGAAACTGAACAATAATTATGAACACAAAATCCGAAAAATGGCTGCTGGCAATCTCTCTGCCGGCATTGACATTTGCAGGAGGCGTTCCTGCTTTTGCGGAAAAATCCAAGAAAGCGCCGAGACCTAACATAGTCTACATTATGATGGACGATGCGGGTTACGGTGACTTCGGATGTTACGGTCAGACGAAGATTGAGACGCCGAACATCGACGCTCTTGCCTCGGCAGGACTTCGTTTCACTCAGATGTACACGACGGCGCCTCTGTCCTCACCTTCCCGTTGTGGATTGCTGACGGGTCTTAATTCGGGCCATATGCAGATTCGCTGCAATGACGATTATATGGGCAAGACAGTCCTCCCGACCCACGCTGAAATGCTTGCAGACCCGAATATGGAAGGGCAGTATCCTTTCGCCGACGGCACTGTGACCCTGGGCGCGATGCTTCAGAAAGCAGGCTACGTTACGGGTCTCGTGGGCAAATGGGGGAACGGAGGTCCCTTGACCAATTCGGCTCCCAACAAAATGGGTTTCGACTATTTCTTCGGTTATTGCGACCAGAGGGAGGCTCACACGTATTATCCTCCTTATCTCTGGGAGAACGACAAGAGAGTCTTTCTTGACAACAAGCTTCTTCCTCCCGGCACTCAGCTTGACGAGGGTGCGGATCCTTATGACATACGCAGTTACGACAAATTCACTCAGAAGCGGTACAGCCCTGACGTGATGTACGAAAGGGTCATCAAGTACGTGGACGACAATGCAGGAAAGCCGTTTCTTCTGATGTGGCACCCTACCACTCCGCACAGCGCTGTTCAGGCGCCTCCCAAAGAAGTGAGGTACTACACCGACAAATTAGGTGACGAGGAGCCTCGGGAGAGCAAGGAGTATTTTCCGAATCGTTTCCCTCACGCCACTTACGCGGCGATGATCACTCATTTCGATTCGCTGGTGGGCGGTTTGGTGAAGGAACTGAAGAGACTTGGAATATATGAGAACACTGTGATCATTTTCACTTCGGACAACGGTCCGGCGTGCAATTCCAATTCGCCGATGGAGTACTTTGAGAGCGGAGGTCCGTTCAAGTGCAGGAAAGGATGGGGCAAGTCCTCTCTTCACGAAGGCGGCATCAGGATGCCTTTTATCGTGACTTGGGGTTCCAAAATCGAGCCGGGGGTCTGTGATTATGTCGGTATGTTCTGTGATATGATGCCTACTTTCGCCGACCTATCTGGGGCTGATTGCCCTTCAGAGACAGACGGAATCTCGATTGCGCCGACGTTGGAGGGAAAGCCTCGCAAGCAGAAGGAGCACGATTTTCTTTATTGGGAATATCCCCGTTCCAAAGGCTGGGTGGCGGTTCGCTGGGGGGATTGGAAAGGTCTTCTTCAGAAAATTGACGACGGAAACAAAACTATGGAACTCTACAATCTCGCCATTGACCCGCGTGAGGATCACGATGTGGCATCCGAGCATCCTGACATCATAGCCAAGATGTGGAAGATGGCCGAGTCCTCTCACGCGGAGCCTTCAAACCACAATCCTCTCTTCCGGACCGACATTCCATTCCCGGTAGAATAGAATTTCTCATTGCGTAAACATTTCCGACGGACATTTAGCGGGCTGAACGGCCTTTATGCCCGCTCAACGTCATCGGAAATGATTATGTCGCCGCACCTCGCCGCCATAAATCAAAAGGCGGCGACAGACATCACTTTTCACTTTATGTGCTGCGGAGAAAAAATGAATTTATTTTCAGTTTGTAAAGAACGATGAAAATGAATATATTTGCACTTCTATTTCTGTCGACAATGTAACTCTTACGCAAGTATATGAAAGTTGGAATCATTATGGGCTCATCCAGCGACTACGACGTAATGTCGGGGGCGGTGGACACTCTGCAATCCCTCGGGATTGACTTCGAGAAAAGAGTAGTCAGCGCGCACAGAACGCCTGATCTAATGTACAATTACGCCAAGACAGCCAAAGAAAGAGGGATAAGCGTCATCATCGCCGGAGCAGGCGGTGCCGCCCACCTTCCCGGAATGGTTGCCGCAATGACCACGCTTCCGGTAATCGGTGTTCCGGTGAAATCCAAAGCCCTGAACGGACTTGATTCCCTTCTGTCGATAGTCCAGATGCCGTCGGGAGTTCCTGTGGCGACCGTGGCCATCAACGGGGCGGCAAATGCGGCGCTTATCGCCGCCTCAATCCTGGCTCTCCAAGACAAAGACATTGCGGATCGGCTTGAGATGTTCAGAAAAGATCAGACGGAAAAAGTTCTAAAAACGGAAATCTGATGACCAGAAGAATCGGAATAATCGGTGGCGGGCAGCTTGGCCTTATGATAGCGCAAGAGGCTCACCGCTTGGGCGCATTCGTTTCCGCTCTTGACCCCAGTCCCGACGCCCCCGCATTCGCGGAAACCGATTCCTGCATTGTGGCGGAGTACGATGACCTCAAAGCCTTGGAGGCTCTCGGCGACAGCACCGACGTCCTCACTTACGAATTTGAAAACGTGCCAGGAGACATCTTGAGGCACCTTGAAGGAAAATACGACATAAAGCAGGGAATTGCGCCACTGTTCGATTCTCAGGATCGCCTCAGAGAGAAAAACAATGCCAGGCGGCACGGCCTTCCGACACCCGACTACATCGCAGTTCCCGAATGTTCGGCAGACGAAGATTGCGCGCTGGTGCCGGTAATTCTGACTGACGAGCAGAGAATTGAGGAATTGACGAAAGCTGTGGGACGAATCGGCTTTCCTTGCGTGCTGAAGACAAGAAGGCTTGGCTATGACGGTCACGGACAGGAAGTTATAAAGAATGCTGATGACATACCGGCCGCAAGCGCGCTTCTCAAAGTGCCTTGTGTTCTGGAAGGATTCGTGGATTTCGATTACGAGTCGAGTGTCATTATGGTCCGCGACGGGGAAAACATAATCCATTTTCCAATCGGCAGGAATTTCCACAAAGGTGGGATTCTGGATCTGAGCGTGGTGCCGGCAGAAGGAATGTACGAAGGGGAGAATGAATCCGATACCGGAAGAAAAATTACTGCCGCTTGCGAGAAATTTATGACGGAATGCGGCTATTTAGGTATTCTGGCGATAGAACTATTTGTCAAAGGTGACGAATTCGTGTTCAACGAAATGGCTCCGAGACCGCACAACAGCGGCCACTACACCATCGAGGGCTGCACCACAAACCAGTACCGCGAACTTGTGAGATTTTTGCTCGGCGAACCGTTGAACAAACCACATCTGATCGCTCCCACTGTGATGAAAAACATTCTGGGACAGGACCTTGAGGCCGCCCGCGAGATAAGCGGGAAAGGCGTTTTCGTCCACATTTACGGCAAGACCGAGTCGAGACCGAAAAGGAAAATGGGCCACATAACATTCGTCCCATGCACATTGGAGCAGTACCGGGAAAACTGGGCTGGCAAATTTATATACGGGAATGATTATTAACTATTTATACAGGTAAAACAGATATGAAGAATTACCGGATTTTTGTTGAGAAATATCCTGAGTTTCAGGTCGAGGCCACAAGCCTTCGCAATGAGCTGAACGAGAATCTTCAACTTGAGTTGAAGGATCTCAGACTGCTGAACGTCTACGATTTGTTCGGCTTCTCTCCCGAATTGCTGGAAGAAAGCCGTTACCGAGTGTTCGGCGAAGTCGTGACCGACAGCGTGAGCGATGAATGCGACCTTGAGGGAAAGAAATATATTGCCGTGGAGTACCTTCCGGGGCAATTCGATCAGAGGGCGGCTTCCGCAAAGGACTGCGTCAGACTGATTGATCCGAAGGCGGACGTTGCCATAAAGAGTTCAAAACTTCTGATTTTGGATCCGAGTGTGTCCGACGAGGATATGGCCAGAATCAAACACTACTACATCAACGCGGTGGAGGCCAGAGAGAAGGATCTTTCAAAACTCTCCGACACCGAGCACGCTCCCGTGAATCCCGTTCCGGTTCTGGAAGGGTTCACTGCTATGAAAGACGATGAGATGGAGCAGTACTGCGTCAAGAAAGGTTTAGCGATGAATGCGGACGACCTCAAGGAGGTGAGAAAGTACTTCATTCAGGAAGGTAGAGATCCCAACGAGACAGAACTCAGGATTCTGGACACCTATTGGAGCGACCATTGCCGTCACACCACTTTTATGACTGAGCTTCAGGAAGTCGGAGTCGAGGACTCTTTCGTCAAGGAAGAAATAGACGGCTCGCTGAATCTGTACCTGAAGATGCGAAAGGAACTCGGCCGCAAGAACAAAGGATTATGTCTTATGGATATGGCGACGATAGGTGCCAAGTACTTAAAGGCCAAAGGATTGCTTGACGATATGGAGGTGAGCGAGGAGAACAATGCGTGCAGCATATTCGTGGATGTGGACGTGGACGGGAAGATAGAGAAATGGCTGCTTCAGTTCAAGAACGAGACCCATAATCACCCTACTGAGATTGAGCCGTTCGGAGGAGCCGCGACTTGTCTTGGAGGCGCCATCAGAGACCCTCTTTCCGGAAGGAGCTATGTTTATCAGGCTATGCGCGTTACGGGTGCCGGAGACATCTATAGTCCTGTATCTGAAACAATTCCTGGTAAACTGCCGCAGAAGGTGATTTCCAAGAAGGCGGCGCATGGCTATTCGAGTTACGGCAATCAGATTGGTCTTGCCACGACTCACGTGAGAGAAATCTATCATCCCGATTATGTCGCTAAGAGACTTGAGGTCGGCGCCGTGGTCGGTGCCGTGAAAGCTGAGAATGTCCGCAGGGAGTCTCCGGTTGCCGGGGACGTGGTTCTGCTTCTGGGCGGCCGCACGGGTCGTGACGGAATCGGAGGAGCCACCGGCTCTTCAAAAGAACATACCGAGGCGTCTCTTGAGACTTGCGGAAGCGAGGTGCAGAAAGGTAATCCGCCTGAGGAAAGAAAACTTGAGAGGCTGTTCAGAAGACCGGAGGTTACGAAACTCATAAAGAAATCCAACGATTTCGGAGCTGGTGGAGTGAGCGTGGCAATCGGTGAGCTTGCGGATGGGCTGGACATCTATCTTGACAGAGTCCCTGTGAAATACAGCGGATTGAATTCCACTGAGCTGGCCATAAGTGAGTCTCAGGAGAGAATGGCAGTTGTCGTTGAGGCTAAGGATGAAAAGGCTTTCGTGGACTTTTGTCACAGCGAGAATGTCGAGGTGACACACGTCGCTGACGTCACGAACACCGAGAGAATGAGAATGTTCAACGGCGGCAAACCGGTGGCTGATCTGCAAAGGAAATTCATAGACAGCGCCGGCGCGAAACATTTCGCAAAGGCGAGAATAGAGCCTGTCGAGAACAGGAATCCTTTCCTGCGCGAAGTGCCGGGGGACGACCTGAAGGCAAAGCTGTACACCAATATGATGGATGCCAATGTCACTTCTCAGAAAGGACTTATCGAGATGTTCGATTCCACCATCGGACGTTCCACGGTGCTTATGCCTTTCGGTGGCGAGCTTCAGACCACGGAGACTCAGGTCTCAGTCCAGAAACTCCCGGTCGACGGCTACACGGACACCGCAAGTATGATGGCTTTCGGATTCAATCCTTATCTCACCAGCTGGAGCCCGTATCACGGGGCGGCATATTCGGTGATAGAGGCTTGTTCCAAGATAGTCGCTGCCGGCGGAAACTTCGAGAAGATGAGATTCTCTTATCAGGAATATTTTGAAAGGATGACTTCGGATCCCGAGGTGTGGGGCAGGCCTATGTCCGCGCTTCTTGGCGCTCTGAAGATGCAGGTTGCTCTCGGACTTCCTTCAATCGGGGGCAAGGATTCAATGAGCGGGACTTTTGAGCACATTAATGTGCCTCCTACACTCATCGCTTTCGGCATCACAACGGTAAAGGCAGGCAATGTGATCTCTCCGGAATTCAAATGGGAGGGCAACAGCCTGTACCTCATCAAACACAAGCCGCTTGCCAATTATATGCCTGACACTGAGCAGCTTAAGAAGAACTGGGCTTTCGTGGAGAAGGAAATAGCGGCGAAGCATATTGTTTCAGGTTACGCCATCGGTTTCGGCGGTGTGGCCGAGGCTGTCTGCAAGATGTCTTTCGGCAACGCTTTCGGAGCTGAAATCAAGCTTGACGAGAACGAATTGTTCAATTACGATTACGGCAGCATTTTGGTGGAGTCTGAGGTGCCTCTCGAGTTCGAGAATGCGGAGCACATAGGCACGGTGACCTCGGGTGAGGACGGTTACATCAGATTCAACCGTGAGAAAGTGTCCATTTTTGAGTTGATGGATGCCAATCTTTCCAGATTCGCCAAAGTCTATCCGACTGAGAGTAAACCGGATATGAAGCGCAATCTTCCGAAAGGGATGGAAGGGGTCACGCCTGTGAAGGCTAAGAAAGCCGATCTGAAGTACAAGGGCAAAAGGAAAAAGCCGATTGTGTATATCCCCGTTTTTCCCGGCACCAATTGTGATTATGACACCGCGAAGGCTTTCAGGACTGCGGGCGCCGAAGTTCGTACCGGCGTCTTCTGCAATCTTGAGAGCGAGGACATATTCAGTTCAATCAAGAGGATGAGCGAGAGTATATCCCAATGCGACATTCTGGCCCTGAGCGGCGGGTTCTCTGCGGGAGACGAACCGGACGGAAGCGGTAAGTTCATTGCCAACGTTCTTAATAATAGTGACATAGCCGATCAGATACAAAAGCTAATCGAAAGAGGCGGTCTGATTCTGGGAATCTGCAACGGTTTCCAGGCTCTGGTGAAGTCGGGGCTTCTTCCTTATGGTAAACTCGGATCGGTCACCAAGGATTCTCCGACTCTCTTTAGAAACGACATCAACAGGCACATTTCCCAGATGGTGACCACGCGCGTCTCTTCGGTCAATTCCCCTTGGCTGTCAGGAATGACCGTGGGTGAGGAGTTCACGATTCCGGTAAGTCACGGTGAGGGGAAATTTGTAGTCAGCGACGCTCTTGCCAAGGAATTGTTCGCCAACGGGCAGGTAGCTTTCCAGTATGTCGACCCGATCACAGATGAGGTCACTATGGAATCGCCTTACAATCCAAACGGATCTTATTATGCAATCGAAGGAATAATAAGCATGAACGGGCAGATTCTTGGTAAAATGGGCCACTCGGAACGCTATGAGCCTAATCTTTTCAAGAACATAGAAGCTGATCTTGAGCAGCCTTTGTTCGCCAATGCGGTGAGGTATTTCACCGGGGAACAGGTCTCTGAGGAATAAGGCTATGGAAAAGAAAGAGATTATTTACGACGGTGTCTCGCTTAAAATCTTCGGTACCGATGAGCCGGACAAGGTGATAATTCATTTCACTGACGAGATTTCCGCTTTTATGAAGATAAAAAGAGCCATCATCAAAGACAAAGGAAAAATCTGCAACGGGATTTCGTGCATGATTTTCAGGCATCTTGCAGCTTATGGCGTTCCCACTCATTTCATTAAGCAACTTTCTGACACGGAGCAGCTTTGCAATAAGGTGAAGGTGATCCCGATTGAGGTGATTGTGCGTAATGTCATTGCGGGATCAATGGCTCAGAGGCTCGGCCTCGAAGAGGGATTGGTGCCAAAGAGTACGGTTTTCGATCTCTGTCTGCAGAATGACAATCTTAACGATCCTCTCATCAATGATTATCACGCTATGGCCCTTGGGCTTGCCTCGCGTGAGGAGCTTGACGAGATGTATGCTCAGACCGCTCGAATCAACGATTGTCTCAAGGCGCTTTTTCTGAAGGCCGGGATTACTCTTGTTGATTTCAAGATTCAGTTCGGGAAGTTGCCTGACGGGACTATTGTTCTGGATGATGACGTGACGCCGGACAGCGCCCGTCTATGGGATGTCGCAACTGGCGAGCGATTGGACAAAGACAGGTTCCGTCACGACAGAGGGCAGGTAGGGGATTCCTACAAAACAGTGTATGAGCGACTTAAGAATGTTCTTGAACCATCGGAGGCGGGATTATGATCAAAGATTTGAAAAGTTTACACGAGGAATGCGGAGTTTTCGGGGTCTGGAATGTCCCAGGAGCCGCTGGAATTTCATATTACGCTCTTCACGCTTTGCAGCACAGAGGACAGGAGGGGTGCGGCATCGTGACTGTCAATGAGGAGGAGCAGCTGAAAAGGGTCAAGGGCTTGGGGCTTGTGATGGAGGTGTTCAACGAGAGGAATCTCGCTACGCTGAAAGGGAATATGGCCATCGGTCACGTGCGTTATTCTACGGCTGGAGGCGGCGGAATCGAGAATGTGCAGCCTTTCCTGTTCAAGCACAACAGCGGGGATTTCGCATTGGCTCATAACGGTAACCTGGTGAATTCCACTCAGCTGCGTAAATATCTTGAGGATCGCGGCAGCCTTTTCCAGTCGACTTCGGACAGCGAGGTGCTGGCGCATTTGATCAAGAAGGATCCTTGCGAGAAGAATTGCCCGAGGATTTTCCCGATCATCTCGGCTCTGAATATGATTGAGGGAGCTTTTGCCTTTCTCATTATGACTAAGAACCGTATTTACGCTGCTCGGGACAAGTACGGGCTCAGGCCTCTGGCGTTGGGGAAACTCGGTGACGGTTATGTGGTGAGCAGCGAGACTTGCGCTTTCAGCGTCATCGGTGCGGAGTACATCAGGGATGTGGAGCCTGGGGAGGTGATTACCATCGACGAGCACGGAATCAGGAGCCGGAAATATTCTGAATACCAGCGTCACGCTATGTGCGCGATGGAATACATCTATTTCTCACGTCCGGACAGCGACATCGAGGGGATGAATGTGCACACTTTCAGAAAGGAGAGCGGCAAGTTGCTTTTCGAAGAGTCTCCCGCGGATGCTGACATAGTCGTTGGTGTGCCTGACTCAAGTCTCAGTGCGGCAATGGGCTACGCTGAGGCGAGCGGTCTTCCTTACGAGATGGGGCTGATCAAGAACAAGTACATCGGCAGGACTTTCATCCAGCCTTCACAGGCTATGCGCGACAAGGGAGTGAAGATGAAGCTGTCTCCTGTCAGGAGCATCGTGAACGGAAAGAAGGTTGTGCTGATTGACGATTCGATTGTGCGAGGTACGACTTCCAGAAGGATTGTGACTATGCTTCGAGAGGCGGGCGCGTCGGCCGTGCACGTTAGGATTGCCAGTCCGCAGATTAAGTTCCCTTGTTTCTACGGCGTGGACATATCCACATATCACGAATTGCTTTGCGCTCACAGGACTTTGGACGAGGCTCGCAAGGCGATAGAGGCTGATTCTCTGGCGTTTTTGTCGGAGGGCTCCTTGTTTAAGGCGGGGCAGAGGGCTGATCTCTGTCTGGCTTGTTTTAACGGCAATTACCCGACTTCTCTGTATGACAGTCTGGAGAATGCCAACACTGACGGAAAATTTTAATCTTTAAATATTATGGCAGTAGATTACGAAAAGGCGGGGGTCAGCCTCGAGGCTGGTTACGACGTGGTTCACCGCATCAAGAAGCACGTTGCTTCGACATCGCGCTTGGGTGTGATGGGTAACATAGGATCGTTCGGAGGTATGTTCGATCTTTCGGCTCTGAATATCAAGGAGCCTGTTCTGGTCAGCGGCACTGACGGTGTCGGGACCAAGTTGAAGATTGCGTTCGCAATGGACAAGCACGACACAATAGGCATCGATGCGGTGGCTATGTGTGTGAACGATGTTCTGGCTCAGGGTGCGGAGCCTTTGTTCTTCCTTGATTATGTTGCGCTTGGCAAGAACATTCCGGCTAAGGTTGAGGCTATCGTGGCGGGTGTTGCCGAGGGTTGCCGTCAGGCGGGTTGTGCTCTGATCGGAGGCGAGACGGCTGAGATGCCGGGAATGTACGCTGACGGGGAGTATGACATTGCGGGTTTCACCACGGGTGTGGTGGAGAAGTCGAAACTCATTGATGACACAAAGGTGAAGGTCGGGGATGTGCTTGTGGGGATTGCTTCCACGGGGGTTCATTCCAACGGGTTCAGTCTTGTTCGTAAGATTTTCGCTGACAACAAGTTGGACTTGCATTCGGCTTATCCTGAGTTGGGAGGGAAGGTTCTCGGTGAGGTGGCTCTGACGCCTACGAGGATTTACGTGAAGCAGGTGCTTGATGTGATTCGTCATTGTGATGTGCACGGTGTGGCGCACATTACCGGAGGCGGTTTTGATGAGAATATTCCTCGTATTCTGAGTGAGGGGCAGGGGATTGAGGTTCGCGAGGGGTCTTGGGAGATTCTTCCGATTTTCCGTTTCTTGGAGAAGTATGGCAGGATTGAGCATCGTGAGATGTTTAACATTTATAATATGGGTGTGGGAATGGTGATTGCTTTGGATGAGGGTGAGGCGCAGAGGGCGATTGACATTCTCGCAGGGTATGGTGACAGTGCTTCGGTGATCGGCAGGGTTACTGCGGTTCCGGGGGTTAGGATTGTGTAGTTTTAGCGATTCGCTC
>Ga0172378_10005507_pt1 | contig 11831 bp, 9 predicted proteins | sample GrowelOW332metaG_FD_119755 | JGI IMG/M metagenome (GOLD analysis project Ga0172378, IMG submission 119755) | Groundwater microbial communities from an aquifer near a municipal landfill in Southern Ontario, Canada - Pumphouse #3_1 metaG | ecosystem: Environmental > Aquatic > Deep subsurface >... | reverse complement strand
CTTTTTTAATTAAAACTTATAATTGTACTGCCATCTTCCGTTTCTGGAATAAGAACTGTTTCATTTATTACAGCTTTGCCCTTAATTTTTTCTAAGGTAGCTTTATCGCGTTGGTAAGTAGGAGAAATTTCAACTGCTGAAATTATTTCTTCATTATCTAAATCTTCAGGATTGAAAAGATAGATGTGGCGGCGTCTTTTATGTGCTTTTGCTCCTCCTTTGAGTGCATCTTCACCATAAGCGATTACAATACGTCGACGATTTTCTTCCTCTTTTTCCTCCAGCTGAGCCAGTCGTTCTTCTTCTTCCTGCGTTCTTTTGTTGATCACCTCATCCATGCCCGGAATGTTAGTCATGCCAAATCCGGTAGCCAGAACAGTAATCTTGACTTTATTTTCCAGTGTATCGTCTACAGCGACACCCCAGATAACTTCCACACCTTTATCGAACTTACTCATAAATTCATGAACCTCGTTCATCTCTTCCATCATCAGTTCTGATTGTTCGCAGAAAGAGACGTTGAGTAATACTTTCTTTGCGTTGAATATATCATTATTGTTCAGTAAAGGAGAGTGAAGAGCATCTTCTATAGCTTTGCTTACACGATTTTCGCCTTCACCTAAACCGGTACTCATAATTGCTACTCCGCCGTCTTTTAGGATTGTATTCACATCAGCAAAGTCAAGATTAACTTTACCTCGCATCGTAATAATTTCAGCAATACTTTTTGCCGCAATTGAAAGTGTGTCATCTGCCTTGCCGAATGCATTCATGAAGGTAAGGTCAGAATAAATTTCCCTTAAACGTTCGTTGTTGATAACAAGAAGGGCATCAACATGTTTGCTGATTTGTTCAACACCATCAAGGGCTTGGATAATTTTCTTTTCTCCTTCGAACAAGAAAGGAATGGTTACAATTCCCACTGTAAGAATATCCAGTTCCTTGGCTGTTTTTGCAATGACAGGGGCAGCACCAGTTCCGGTTCCTCCACCCATACCAGCCGTAATGAAAACCATTTTGGTTCCATCACTCAGGAGTGATTTAATATCTTCTATGCTCTCTTCCGCCGCATCAGAGGCGCGTTTTGGTTTGTTTCCTGCTCCTAGTCCCTCGGTTATGAAACGTCCTAGTTGCAGTTTAACGGGAACATCAGATTCTGCAAGAGCTTGGTTATCTGTGTTGCACAGAACGAATGTTACATCATGTATACCTTCCTTATACATGTGATTAACAGCATTTCCGCCGCCGCCACCCACACCGATTACCTTAATAATACTTGGGGTATCTGCAGGAAATTCAAATGGCATTATCTCGTCTGTCATAACTATCTGTTATTTATGTGATGTAATTACTATATTGCTATTTCTATTTTTCTTCATCATCGCTGAAAATGTCTGTCGTAAATTTCTCAAACATTGTTTTGAACTTACCTGGACCTTTCTCTCTCTTTCTTCGTTCTTTCTCTTCTTTTTCTTTTTGTTTCCGTTCTTTTTCGAGTCTTTTCCGTTCCCTGTCTTCCTCTTCTCTTTCTAGTCTTCTGCGCACTCTCTCTTTCTCTTCTTCTTCTCTTCTTTTTCTTTCTTCTTCAGTGTTTATTACGTCCTCTTCTTCTGAGACAGTATCATCATTAGGGAAAAGGGTCTGATCCTGAGGAACCACAACTTTAACAGGGGCTTCAACCGGTTTAGTGACTTCCTTTAAACAGCAGTTTTCTTTTCCTGCATTTAGCAAGCCTATAATTGTGTTTTGGGTTCCGTCTTTTTTTAATAGTTCCGGTCCTTCTGCTTTTATCTCGCTACGAACAAATTTAGCGATTTTCACATTACTTATTTTTGTTCTAACTTTAATTGCTTCGTCCAGGTTCTTTAGATTTGAACCACCACCGGTAATTACCATTCCAGACATTAAATCTCCTTGATAACCGGAGATTTGAATCTGGTTCCATACATTGGCTATAATCTCTTCTGCCCGTGCTTCTATAATTTCATTTAATGTTTTTCGTTCTATAGAGCGTTTCTCATCGTTCAATTGATAAGCCTTAGGTCCTTCTTCATCAATGTATTCAAGAATAGCATTACCATATTCTACTTTTAAGCTTTCGGCTTCTTCTTCTTCCATTTGCAATGCTGAAATATCGCGGGTAATGTTATTGCCTCCCAATGGCAGAACGGAAAGGTAACGAAGTATATTGTTTTTATAGACAGCAATGGTTGTTGTATCGGCGCCAAAGTCTACTAAAGCACATCCTGTGCGCTTTTCGTTATCTGTGAGAAGTACACCAGCAGTGGCTAATGGCGAAATGAAATATTCGGCAACATCAATTTTAGCCAGTTCGAAGCATCTTTGCAGATTCTTTTTTATTGATGAACGAGCTACAATATTAAGAAAACGTCCTTCTATGTTGCTTCCAAGCACACCCACCGGGTCAGCTTGCAGATTAATACCGATTTTGTATTCCTGTGGAATTACATCAAGTATATCCATATCTACCAGCGGAATCTGAATATTTTCATCAATAATGGAATCTACTAATTCCTGGGTGATAATCTCTTCGTTTGCTAAATGGCGGTTTACTATATTTTTAACCGTGCGGATTGATTGTCCGCCGATGCCTACATATACTTTAGATATGGAATTGTGTAATGTATCCTCTAACTTATTGATGATAGAGGTCAGGCTTTGAGCTGTTTTATCTATGTTATAGATTACTCCCTTTCTGATAAATGAGGATGATTCTTCCTTGGCATAGGCAAGGACATGAATACTTCCGTCACTTTCTTTTTTTCCTGCTATACCGGTGATCTTTGATGATCCCAACTCTATAGCTACGATAAAATCTGTTTCTGCCATACTATTATAATTTATAACCATGTTAATAGTCCAATATTTTGGGTTTTACCCCTCAGCCATTGGTCGTTTTCACACAGGCTTATTCGTTTCTTCTCTTTTGGTGCAAATTATTTGATTGCTAAATTCTAAATTAATGCGCTCATATTTATTCCATCCCACTTTATTCAGTGCTTTTTCATAAAATATTTTCAGCCGTTCAAGCTTTTCCTCAAAATTGTCTATTTTTCCAAGGAATACAATATGATCTCCCACACGTGGAATCAACTCTATTTCTCTGGTTGGCGTTACATTTATTTGTTCAATCTGAGCATTCCAGAACTTATCATTCTGCAAAAATACGCCAAACTTATATAAATTCCTCATTGTAAATGACTTTTCTGCATATCCGGTAACAATGGCCAGATGAGCAGTGCAACTTGCTTCGGGAGGAATAATTTTCCCCTGATTGTCTAAATAAAAACTTTCTCCTTTGTTATTCATAATCCGAAGGATAGGAAGACGTTGTGATACTTCCATGCAAATTTTACCACCAGGAGTTTTGTAACATTCAGCCCTTTCTATTAAGGGATGTTCAGCCAGCGTCTTTTCTAGTTTTCTGGTCTGAATTCTATCCATTTTTCTGCCCACAGGATAAACGCCTTCTTCTTTTAATAAGGAAGCAATTTCGTTTTCTGTGATAAATCCTGCATTGACACTATCCTTAATAATCAATTCAATGTTCTTACAAGTCTGATCATCAGATTTGTTATTGAAAGCTGTTATCGCAATAATGAGATAAGCGATAATTAGCAGTAGAACGGTCAGTAGCAGAATTTTCTTAATCATCTGTTATTTAGTAATTTTTGAATGTCAGCAGCATAGTCCTCAATATCACCTGCACCAAGTGTTATTAGTACTTCTATTTTTTTCTCTTTCAAAACATCTAGTATGTTTTCTTTCGAGCACATACTTTTTTCCATTCCTTCACGAAGATTATCATAAATCAGTTTGCTGGTTACGCCTGTAATAGGAAGTTCACGAGCCGGATAAATATCAAGCAAGATGACTTCGTCCAGTAACGAGAGGCTATCTGCAAAATCTTTATAGAAATCACGTGTACGGGTATACAGGTGAGGTTGGAATATTCCGGTTATCTTTTTGTCTTCATACAAATCACGTATGGAAATTACACTTTGTTTAATTTCGGATGGGTGATGTGCATAATCACTTAAATAAACTACTTTATCATTTTTGATTTTAAAATCAAAACGTCTGTCTACACCCTGGAAACTTGCCATTCCACTCTTTAGTTCCTCTGCCGTTACTCCGTTAAGCCAGCATAAAGCCATTGCGGCAACTCCGTTTTCAATATTGATACTAACGGGCACACCTAACTGAATGTCTTTGATTACTTCCTTTGGAGTTACAAAGTCAAAGAATATCTCTCCGTTTCCGATGCGAATATTTTCTGCGTGAAAGTCTCCTTCATTTTTAGAGTAAGTATATACCTTAACACCTTCCTGAACTTTAGGCTGCAAAGAAATTCCCTTGCGGATAATAAGGCAACCGTCAGGCTGAATTAACGATGTGTACTTCTCAAAACTTTTCAGATATGCTTCCTCTGTTCCATAAATATCCAAATGATCAGGGTCGGAAGAGGTGATAACAGACATATATGGATGTAACCAGTGGAATGAACGGTCAAATTCGTCGGCTTCAATTACGGTAAAATCACTTTTATCGGAAAGGATAAGGTTGCTTTTATAGTTTTTTGATATTCCCCCTAAGTAAGCAGTACAACCTACCTTTGACTGATGTAGGATGTGAGCAGTCATTGTTGAGGTTGTTGTTTTTCCATGTGTTCCTGCCGCACATAATCCTTTGCTTGCTTTGGTTATTGTTCCCAAAACCTGGGCACGTTTCTGAATTTCAAAATTACCGTCAATAAAGAAGTTTAGTTCTGCATGTTCTTTAGGTATTGCCGGAGTGAGAACAACAAGAGTTGAACTCTTGTCTAAACATTCTGTTGGAATCAGTTTTATATCTTCTGTATAATGTATCTGGGCTCCTTCTTCAATGAGTTTTTCAGTTAGTTCACTAGGAGTGCGGTCATAACCAGCCACGTTTTTTCCTTTAGAAAGAAAATAACGTACCAATGCACTCATGCCAATTCCGCCGGCACCGATAAAGTAGACGGATTTTATTTCATTAATTTCCATGTTTCTGTCTGTATTCATTTGCCAACTTATAAACTTCTTCTGCAATTATACTTGCCGAGTTGGTAAAAGCAAGTTTTTTAATATTCACACTAAGATCTTTTAAGATACTATCCTGATGGATTGTTCCAATCGCCGTATCCACTAATTTCTCTTCAGCCTCGCTATCTTTAACATATAAAGCGGCCGATTTATCAACTAGAGCCAATGCATTTTTGGTTTGATGATCTTCAGCAACATTTGGTGATGGAACCAGGATTACTGGTTTGCCAAGCAAGCAAAACTCAGAAATAGACCCAGCCCCTGCACGTGATATTACCAAATCAGCAGCGGCATAGGCATGCTCCATGCTTGAGATAAAATCTGTAACGAAAAGTGGCAGTTCACCGGCTTTTTTTACTTTCTGTAACGCTTGTTCATAATATATCTTACCTGTTTGCCAAACGAACTGTACATCTGAATTCTTGATTTTTATCAGATTCTTCATTATGCATTGATTGATGGTGCGGGCTCCTAAGCTGCCTCCAATAACCAGAATTGTTTTTTTTGCCGGATCCAGATGGAAGAAGTTGATGCCTTCTTCGCGAGTGATTTTATTATTTACAAGTCCCTGGCGAACGGGATTTCCGGTTAATATGATTTTATCCTTTTCAAAGAACTTATCCATGCCGTCATAGGCAACACATATTTTTTTTGCTTTCTTTGCTAACAGCTTATTTGTAACACCGGCATAAGAATTCTGTTCCTGAATAAGAGTAGGCACACCCATCATTCCGGCCATTTTCAATGTAGGGCCACTTGCATATCCACCTACACCAACAGCGGCATGAGGCTTGAATTGTTTGATAATACTATATGCTTTGATCTGGCTCTTTGCTAATTTATAAAGGACTGCAAAATTTCTAAGCAAGTTTTTGCGGTCAAATCCACTAATGGGTAAACCTTTTATTTCATATCCTGCAGCGGGAACCCGTTGCATTTCCATTCTTCCTTCAGCGCCAACAAAGAGAATTTCTGCTTCAGGATGCTGTTCCTTGATTGCATTGGCTATAGATACAGCCGGAAAGATATGTCCTCCCGTTCCTCCTCCGCTAATTATAATTCGTAATTTCTCTTCCATAATCTCAACATTGTTGATTATCCAACAAATATATGAATAAAACTTCCTTTAAATTCTTCTTTAAGCTAAACTTTCTTCAGCAATAATTTCATTTTTATTTATAGTGGTATCTTCTGCCTTTACATCTTTATGATTCTCGTTTTCTTCCAACTTTGCAGTATACCGGCTAACACTCAAAATCATCCCAATGTACACGCAATTGATTAGAGTTGAGGTTCCTCCCTTGCTTATTAGCGGGAGAGGTTGCCCTGTAACCGGGATTAACCCAACTGCTACACACATGTTCATTATTGCTTGAGATACTAATAATAAAACAATTCCCATAACCAGGAAAGTAGCAAAATTTCCTTTTGCTTTCTGTGCTATCCGGCCCGCTCGGATAAGGAGCCAGATATATAGAATAACCACAAATCCTCCACCTAACAAACCTAACTCTTCAATAATAATGGCAAAGATAAAATCCGAAAATGCCTGAGATAGGAAATCTCGTTCAATACTGTTTCCCGGCATTTTACCGATAACGTTACTTGTTGCAATAGCAATGTTAGCATGAGCAACCTGTGCATCCTTATCGATATCAAATTTAGCTGCGGGAATATCCTTCTTTGGACTGGCAAAACCAATGATACGACTTTTCCATGTGCTCATACGGTGAAGAATGCCGTCGTCTGCTTTATCGGGAACAAGCATAGTAACACCGACAGCCATAGCTGCTATCAATAAAATGCTTCCCATTAACATAGCCAGTTTCTTTAATGGAATTCTTCCTATTATCATCATCAGGAAAACTACTCCGAAAAGTAAGGCAGCAGTAGAAAGGTTTTCAGGAGCAATTAAAGCACAGATTCCCCCTGTTATCCACATAATATACTTGAAGGCTTTTGGATTAGCCCCTTCTTCTTCCTGCCCCTTTGCTAATATATAAGAAACGGTTATGATGACCGCCATTTTAGCTAATTCGGACGGCTGAAACTGAAGCCCGAAGATGCTCATCCAGCGGGCGGCACCGTTGGTCATGCTTCCGATAACAATTACCAGGACCAGCAAGACTGCTGCTAGTGGTAAAAGAAAAACAGGAATAGCCTGAAAATATCTGTAATTAACTTTATGGGTAATCCATACCACCAGAACACCTACCAGCATAATTACTGTGTGTTGGGTAATAGGGCCCCAATGATCTCCTGTTTTGTAGGTTAATGTGCTTGCTGCACTAAAAACCTCAACAACAGAGATCACACAAAGGAAAAGGAATATTATCCAGATAACTTTGTCTCCTTTGAATAAGTTCTTTATCAGATCCATATCCTAATTATAAGTTGTTGACACATTCTTTAAATTGGAGACCACGGTCTTCGTAGCTTTTGAACAAGTCAAAGCTGGCACAGCAAGGAGACAGCAATACTGTTTCACCTTTTTCAGCCAAATGATAGGCCTGATCTACAGCATCCTTCATTGAAGTACAGTCCACAATTTTTTCTACTTTCCCATCAAAGAAAGCATGAAGCTTACTATTATCTACTCCCAGAAAAACTAAAGCCGAGACTTTTTCTTTCACTAGTTGTTCGATCTCGGTATAATCGTTTCCCTTATCTTTTCCTCCTATTATTAGAACAGTTTTGGTTTTCATGCTTCCCAAAGCATACCAGCATGAGTTCACATTGGTAGCCTTAGAGTCATTGATGAAATCGATACCACGTACACGGGCAACTTTCTCCAAACGGTGCTCTACCTCTTTAAAATCACTCAGTGCAGTGCGGATATATTCTTTTCTAATTCCGGCAAGATTAGCAGAAATGCCTGCTGCCATAGAGTTATAAAGATTATGTGTTCCTGTAAGAGACAACTCTTCCTGTTCCATATTGAAAGTGATTGGTTCGCTAAATACTACTTTATCCTGGTCAACATACGCTTTTACTCCTTCTTCCTTCTCAATGGAGAATGGATAAAGATGAGCATGTATGCCATGTTTCTTTAATTCTTCCTGTATAATCGGATCGTCGTTCCAGAAGATAAAGGCATCTTCATCAGTCTGGTTTTGAGTGTTACGGAACTTGGAATCAATATAATTCTGCATATTATGGTCGTAACGATCCAGATGATCAGGAGTGATATTCATTAGAATAGCAATATTTGCCCTGAACTGATACATGTTATCCAATTGGAAACTACTTAGTTCAATGATATAATAGTCATAATTGCATTCAGCAACCTGAAGAGCCAGACTTTGTCCGATATTTCCTGCGAGACCAACGTTTAGCCCTGCGCTTTTAAAGATATGATAAATCAGCGAAGTCGTAGTCGTTTTTCCGTTACTTCCGGTAATACAGATCATCTTTGCATTGGTATATCTACCTGCAAACTCTATCTCAGAAATGATAGGCGTCCCTTTTTCTTTAAGCTTCAGAATTAGTGGAGCATCATTCGGAATTCCAGGGCTTTTTATTATTTCATCAGCATTGAGAATCAGTTCTTCGGTATGTTGTCCTTCTTCCCACTGAATGTCTCTTGAGTTTAAAAGCTCTTTATACTGGTCTTTAATGACAGACATATCCGACACAAAAACATCGAATCCTTCTTTCTTTGCTAAAACGGCTGCACCTGCTCCGCTTTCACCTGCTCCTAATATGACAATTCTTTTAGTCATTTTTTATCTTATCTTTAAAGTTATAATAGTAATTGCAGCTAGTAAAATGGTAACAATCCAGAATCGCACGGTAATTTTTGATTCATGGTATACATTGGCTGGCTTTGTGAATCTGTATGTACAGTTTGGCTCAAGTTGAGACATTGTAGTACGGAAATGGTCGTGTATTGGAGTACGCTTAAAGATTCGCTGGCGAACTCCTTTCTTTTTTCCTAATTTGAAATAATGTACCTGTAGAATAACGGATAGGTTCTCAACGAGGAATACTCCGCATAAAATAGGAATTAGTAATTCTTTGTGAATGATGATGGCTAGAACGGCAATAATACCTCCAATTGTTAAACTGCCGGTATCTCCCATAAATACTTGTGCAGGATAGGCATTGTACCACAGAAATCCGATTAATGCACCGATAAATGCACAAATAAAAATTACTAGCTCCTCACTTTTGGGAATATACATGATATTCAGATAGCCGGCAAACTCGAGGTGACTGGATACATAGGCCAGTATTCCCAGTGTGAGTCCTATTATGGCAGAGTTTCCTGCGGCCATTCCATCCATACCGTCATTAAGATTTGCCCCGTTTGATACAGCTGTAACAACAAAGATTGTCACAAAGACAAATATAATCCATCCTACCGGCTGGGCTTTATCTCCCAAAAAACCTACCAAATCCGCATAGTCAAAGTTATTTCCTTTAAAGAAAGGAATAGTAGTCTGTGTTGATTTGATGTCTTTTTTTGCATGTATTACATCTACGATTTGTTTTCCCTGTTTTATTTCAATGTTTTCGCGGATCACTACTTGCGGACTGAAATAAAGCGTGAGTCCAACAATTAATCCCAGCCCCACCTGACCAACTATTTTGAATTTACCGTGTAAGCCTTCTTTGTCTTTTTTGAATATTTTTATGTAGTCATCCAAGAATCCAAGTGTACCCAGCCAGATAGTTGTTACCAACATAAGCAACATGTATACATTATTTAGCTTTCCTAGTAAAAGACAGGGAACCAATATGGCAACAATAATAATAACGCCTCCCATGCTGGGTACTCCAATCTTTTTCACATTAAAAGGATCAATGCTTGCCTCTCTTTGTATCTCGGTAATTTGTTTGCGTTTCAATGCATCGATAAACTTATTACCGAAAATAGAAGAGATAAGCAGTGATAGTATGATAGCCATCAAAGCCCGGAAAGAAATATAACCGAATACACCAGCCCCGGGGAAGCCGAATTTATGTAGATATTCAAATAAATAGTATAGCATAAGTTTGAATGTATTAAGTATTTAGTTTCCGAATATTTCTCTAAGTACTTCTTTATCATCGAAGTGATGTTTCACTCCTTTAATTTCCTGATAATTCTCATGACCTTTTCCTGCAACCAGAATCACATCTCCGGGTTGCGCCAGCATACAAGCTGTGCGAATAGCTTCTTTGCGGTCAACAATAGTGATTACGTTTTTACGCTCTTCAGCAGTTAAGCCGTTCAGCATATCATTGATAATATCCTGTGGTTCCTCGTTGCGCGGATTATCAGACGTAATAATTACCTTGTCGCTTGCTTTTACAGATTCCTGAGCCATGATAGGACGCTTGCCTTTATCGCGGTTTCCTCCGGCACCTACTACAGTTATAATTTTGCCCTTTCCTTCAAGAATTTCCTGAATAGCGGCCAGTACGTTTATCAATGCGTCAGGAGTATGAGCATAATCTACAATTGCAGTATATCCTTGTGGCGAGCGCAGTGAATCAAAGCGACCGGCAACAGGACGAAGTGTACTAAGTGCTACCAAAACGTCCTCTTCCTTTTTACCCAGCAAAGTGGCGGCTCCGAATACAGCCAATAAGTTGGAAGCATTAAACTTACCGATAAACTGTACGGCAAGCTCTTTGTCATTGAAATTAAGCAGCATTCCTTCGAAATGATCTTCAAGGATTCTTCCTTTAAAGTCGCAGAGACTCCTTAGTGAGTAAGTATATGTTTTTGCTTTGGTGTTTTGCAACATTACCATGCCATTCTTATCGTCTACGTTAGTCAGTGCAAACGCATTCTTGGGAAGATCATCAAAGAATTTCTTTTTAGCTTTCAGATAATTCTCTACAGTCTTGTGATAATCCAAATGATCACGGGTTAGATTGGTAAAGATACCACCAGCGAAACGTAGTCCACTGATTCTTTTTTGTGCAATAGCGTGTGAGCTTACTTCCATAAATACATATTTGCAACCAGCATCGGCCATTCTTCCCAATAGTTCATTTAAACTGATAGGGTCGGGGGTAGTATGTGTTGCAGGTACAGCTTCATCGTCAATATAGTTGCACACGGTAGAAAGCAATCCTACCTTATAACCGAAGTAGCGGAATGTATCATATAATAAGGTTGCAATAGTTGTTTTGCCATTTGTTCCGGTAACTCCAACTAATTCTAGCTTGGAAGTAGGATCATCATAAAATGCAGTTGCAGCTTTTCCTACAGCATCTTCAGTATCTTTCACTTGAATATAAGTAACATTCTCAGATAACTCTGTGGGAAGATCTTCACATAAGATAGCAACAGCTCCTTTTTCAATGGCAGTTGAGATATAATTGTGTCCGTCGGCCTGTGTACCTTTAACGGCTACAAAAAGATGTCCGGATTCTATTTTTCTGGAGTCAGAGTTAATTCCGGTAAGGTTAATTTCTGAGTGACCAATCTGTTTAGTCACTTGTATATTCTTAATTACTTGATCTAATTTCATATATCTTTTAATTCAATTGTATGATTACTGTTTGCCCTTTAACAATACGTGTTCCTTGTGGAATGCTTTGAGAGTTTACCTTGCCTATACCTGACAGGGAGACTTTCAATCCTTTACTTTCCAGTAAATATACTGCATCTTTTGCACCCATCCCAATAACGGCAGGCATAAAATTACGAAGAGCCATTCTTTCCGTAATTAATACGGCGTTTGAACTTTGCTGAGCTGTTCCCCATGACTTTTTACCGTAGGAAATTGGAGTGAACTGTTCACGATT
>Ga0172378_10005506_pt1 | contig 11832 bp, 7 predicted proteins | sample GrowelOW332metaG_FD_119755 | JGI IMG/M metagenome (GOLD analysis project Ga0172378, IMG submission 119755) | Groundwater microbial communities from an aquifer near a municipal landfill in Southern Ontario, Canada - Pumphouse #3_1 metaG | ecosystem: Environmental > Aquatic > Deep subsurface >... | reverse complement strand
TTTGTATCGCTCATGTTATCGATGTCGATAACAAGTATAGCGAACTTTTTATCTTTCTTTATCATTTTCTCTACATCTTGATCGAATAGATAACCTTCCTTAACCCCGGTCAAATAATCGTGTTGAGCGTTAAATTTCACGAGCTCGATAATCTTTTTCATTTCTTTGTTATACGCTCTATTGCGAAAATATAAATAGAATAAAGTAAAGATAAAAATCACGACAAGAGGAGAAACAATGGCCAGTATCTTGTATCCAGAAGAACCATAAGCAAACAGTTCCGTAGATTGATTTATAAAGCTGACCTTCTGTGGAATTTCTTCAAATTCCAAACCGTAATAATTCATTAACTTTTCATCGTAAACATATTTGCACAAATCGCTTTCATCCCAAATATGGTCGAATATCTCATCCGATCCATTCAATAGTGAAATAGTCTCTGTAGCAATCTCTTCTGCCGCTCCAACATAGTTGTAATCTATGTATCCAGTATAGGGATTAGTATCAGCGCTGATTGGCGTATTGTTAGAAAAAACGGGATTGTTCGAATAATCTTCTATTAACAATCGCTGAGCATTTAGATTGTAGTAATTCCCATCTACATCAAAATTTGCGGCTAGATAGAAAGTCGCTTGGCTTTGTGGGATAGCCGAAATAGCATCCGTCAACTCGTCAAAGGTCAAATTAGACGAATTGATGGCTTTAACTTCCTCAAAGCCACCAACTTCTTCAATAGCATTCAAAAAAGCTTGTTCGAGTCCCTGGCCAGTGCTCGAAGAGTCCGTAATATAATTGATTACTTTCTTATCAGAAACTAGCGATATTGAATTTTTGATATATGTCGGATAGTCAAATATCTCACTTATACCATAAACGTTTTCTTTTTTTCTCGCTTCATCAGCAAAATCTAAATTGTTAACTCCCACAAAAAGTACTGGAAGCTGGGACATGAACCCTCCATCTTCCTGGCGGGCTTTCATCGCGAAGTCCAAGGCATCATCATCCAAGGTTATAACAGCATCAAATTCGCCATTAGAGTAAATATCATTATAATATCCATCAAGAAAATCATAGTAGTCAGAAGTATAATCAATTTTTTTGGTATTCATAAATTCATAGGTAACATCGTAATCTTCGTACGAAAATACATTTGATATCCCCTCAATGTAATATGAATACGACAGCCACTCGATTGAATAGGATCCCAAAATTAAAATAGAGTTATTTTCTGATTCCCTTTCAAGAATTATATTTTCATTACTTTGACTAGTTGAAATAACTGTGGTCTTCAAATCGGACATTCCAAAAGAAAGGATTGCGGGAATGAGGATGATGGATTTAATAATTGAATTCATGTTACTTTTCCTCCGCTATCTTTTCACTTTTTGTCAAGAGATGATTATACTCGGTATTGCTCTCTAAGTTCTCAAGCATATCATCCACCGAAAGAGCAAAATCAAAGTAAGTGCCTTCGCCAAAATCACAGCCAGCTTTGCGGAAAAATTCCGCCTTTTTTGCCGAATCAATGTTGTTGACACAAACTTTCAATCCTAATCCGTGAAGATAATTGACTAAAGTCTTCACCGTTTCTATTCTTCCTTGGTTATAACTATCATCAGTGATATTTGAACTAAATTTAATAAATTCAAGATTCATACCATATAAAGACTTGATGGAAGAATATCCTTCACCAAAATCCTCCAAGCACAGACCAATTTTTTTCGAGTTAACAAATCCAAAGAAATCATCTTTTGCTTTTGTCTCAAGATTGACGAAACTCTCATCAATTTGAAAGATAATATTTTCTAAATCGACGCCCTTCTTTTTAAATTTATCGGTTATAAATAGTTGCAATTTCCTATCGTTTAATTCAACTACTGGTATTTTTATCATCAGCTTTAATGAAGTTTCGGATACTTTTCTATATTTTGTTAAGAAATCCATCGCCAATCTGATTGAAGCTTTTTCAAAGTCACGAATAATACTGGTAGAACTGGCTATCTTCAAGCAATCTTCAAAGGGAATATTCAATCCTTTGACCTTTACTTGAACTTCTAAATTCTTATATTTTCCCGTGTTAAGATCGACTATGGGAGAATAATAATTATCCAAAAGTCTATTTTGGACTGAATATTTAAAGAGTTCATTCAACTCGCTTATACGCTTAAACGGCATTACCTTTTGATAGCTGAAAATCAAACCTGAACCCTTCTTTTTGGATTTGGCGTACTGCAGAGCAAAATTAGCATTGGTAGATAGTTCATTTCTCGTTTTGCCGTTTTCGGGGAAAACGGCATATCCAGTTGTCCATGTGATATCTAATTCAATGTCGTTGACCTTATATTTAATCTTTCTATTGTTGCGCAACGAATTGAGATAATCGAGAAGCTCCCGACGATTCTTTAGATGGAAAAGCAATATTATCTCTTCCTCGCTGTAGACATACAACTTAATTTTTTTAGATATGAGATTTCTAATGTAATTGGCAATAACGACAAGGAACATCTTTTTCCTCTGTTCGCCAAAAAGATACGATATTTGTTCAAAATTATCGATGTTGATCATCGCGAGAACAAAGGGTTTGTTATTCTTTATCATCTGATCGATATCCTGATTGAAAGCGTATTTCCCAGGTAAATTTGTCAGCTTATCTCTCCGAACATCCGCATTAATCTTGTCAATCATCATCTTTGTTTTCTTTGTTTTGCTTATTTGAGTTAAATAAAGAGAAATTAAAACTATCGTTGTAATAACCAAAATGACCACTAAACTTATGACAACAACAAAGGCTTCTGGGTACCGCTCCTGAAAAGATAACTCCTCGTTGTAGATGATACTGTCGTTTGGAAGATAGATACTGTAAATGCTGAATTCATCCAATTTTTCCTGGTCAAATATATAATTGTAAGGAATATCTTTTTCCAATGGCACCTCGTCAAGGGAAACATTGTTGTTGAAAAAATAATCCATCGCAGCAAATTCGTTTAGATAAATATCTTCGGTCGAAGAAAAATATCCACCGGTCGCAACGGTACCAACAGCATCCAAATTTGAAGTGATGACAATAGTATCAACATATTGATCCAGTTTTGCCGCAATTTCTTTCGATTGGTATATATTTCCCTCGCTGTCAGTAGAATAATTGAAAAAGAGTGTGATGTCCTGCCGATTGATTGCTTGAACAATTTGTCCCAATTCCTCAATAGTATAATCGGTAGAACATATAGGGTGAATATCGCTATCATCGAAAATATAGTTTTTCTCGAGTTCTTCCTCAACTGAACTTTTATAAGCAATACCAGCTGGATTATCTGCATATATATAGTACACAGAATGAGCGTATGGCGATAAATCACTAGCTAAATCAATCAATTTCACAATGTCAACATATTGTGCAATTCCATCCACCCAAGGATGAAGGGAGCACTCTTCCGCATAGACTAAATCGTCGATTCCAGCATAAAGAACCGGAATTTCATAAAATATAGAGTCCGATTCGTCAATGTGATTCATAACGAATTTTAAGGCATATTCACCAGTGGCAATAACCCCGTCGAAATTATCGTAGTAGGTTTCTTTTTCCATCAAAAAATTGTAGAAGAAAGTATCGTAATCCTCCATCTCGAAACTCTCTTCTACGCTGTAGTCCTCAGATATAAAATTTATGTAACCATCGTAATCTTCCAAGGCTAATTTTTGGCTTTCGCACAAATAGCTGTCGAAATCCCCTTCTCCAAGCAAAAGAACATTCTTTACTGGATCCGATGCGGCCTACAATCTAAACGAGAGTGGCGTAAAATTGAACGCTAAGGTTGCAGCCACTAAAGCCATTGGAATTAAATGCATTTATATACCTCTTAATAAATATATTTTATCATACTAAAATATATTATTTATAAGGCATTACAAATAATTATTAGTTTTTCGACAAATATTGCTATTTAATATTAGTTTTTTCAATTATGGCCTTGTGATATCTTTCAATCTTGTTTCTAGCAACTGATTGGTCGGAGTCAATTGCTTCGTAGTAAAACTTGCACTTGGGCTCGGTTCCTGAAGGTCTTATAGCTAACCAGCTTCCATCTTCTAAGAAATATCTCAAAACATTGGATTTAGGGAATCCCTCGAGAGGCTTTTCCTTTCCGTTTTCCAAAATAACTTGTTTCAAATAATCCTCACTGCGAATAACTTTTACTCCATCCAATTCATCGAAAGGATTGTCACGCAAAGTGTTGAGAATTCTCTTCATATTTTCCAATCCAGTTTCGCCTTCGAAATATATATTCTTCAATTCGCCTTCGTGATAACCGTATTGTTTATACAGTTCTTCGAGTCTTTCGCCCAAGGTCTTGTCTTGAAGCAAATAGTGATTAGTCATTTCAGATATAATCAATAGCGCTTGCAAAGAGTCCTTATCGCGAACAAAGCCTTTGATAATGTAACCATAGGATTCCTCATAGCCAAACTCAACGGTATATTCCTTGTTTTTCTCATACTTATTCATAGCTTCACCGATGAATTTAAATCCGGTTAAAGAGCTCTCGGTCTTTACACCGTAATTCTTGGCAATCTCTCTTCCCAATTTAGATGTGACGATTGTATCACAAAGTAAAGGGTTGGCTGAAAGCAATCCCTTTTTCTTTCTTTGTCCGAGAACATAATCAATCAAAAGCGCTCCGGTTTGGTTCCCGGTTAACAATTGATATTCGCCTTTTCTATTTTTAAAAGCTAGACCAACGCGGTCCGCATCGGGATCAGTTGACAAGACTAAGTCAGCGTCCTTTTCTTTCGCAAGTTCAATTGCAGCAACGTAAGCCTCTTTCAACTCGGGGTTGGGCGACAAAGTATTGGAAAAAGCAGGATCAGGGTCGCACTGCTTCAAAACTGGAGTCATTTCGTAACCAAGTTCTTTAAATAATCTTCGACCGAGAACGGAAGCTGTTCCATGCTGGGGAGTAAAGACTATTTTAGTTATCTTTTTCTCATCGGGATTGAGAGCAATCGAATGAACGGCTTTCATAAAGGCGTTGTCAATCTCATCATCGAGAAGGGTTTGCTTTCCCTGACGTTCAACTGGGGTCCAAGTCAAATCAAGTTCATCTCCCAAATTCTCAATAATATCTAACATGGGCTGAATCTTTTTCGGAACAAATTGGCATCCTGTTTCATCGTATATCTTGTACCCGTTGTACTCCTTGGGATTGTGAGAAGCGGTAATCATTGCTCCCGCAATGCACTTTAAATATCTCACTCCAAAACTAAGCTCTGGAGTAGGACGGAGAGAATCAAAAATAAAAGTGTTGAAGCCTAACTCATTTAGTTCCTTGGATATCTCTAAAACAAATTTTCGCGAATTGTATCTATTGTCATGAGAAAGAATAACTCCCTTCTCCAAAGCGTCTTTTCCGTATGCCTGCTCGAGGAATTTCGCAAAGGCTAAAGTGACCTTTCTCACTGTAAAGATGTTCATTCGGTTCGATCCCGGCCCGAGAATTCCGCGCATTCCTCCGGTACCAAATTCTAAATTTTTAAAAAACATATCGTTCAAGGTTTCCGGATCAGCTTTTCTGATTTCCTCCTTGAGTTCATTATCTACCCTTTCGGAAGACAACCATTTTTCAGCTTTTTGTTTAATTTCGTTCATTGTTTTACCTCACCAAAATAACTACAGTTTCATTATATATAATATATCTTAATGTATAAACTCTTTTGCTAATTCTTTTGCCAGCATTTTCGAGACCTCATTCTCCTTCGAATCTGAGAGATTGCTGAGGCTCTTAAATCTATTTACCTTCTCAGTGTATCCCAAGAAGCTAAGCCAAGCAATGACACATTGGTTCTTGAGAAATGATGATGAAAAGGAAAAAAGATCAGTAAGGACAGATGTTTCTCGGAAAAAGTCTTCCGGTTTTGTGAATTTGTGATTCTTATATATCAAAGTCTTGCTACTGGCCAGTTGAAACGCGAGTGTCCAATAGGCAAAATTTGGATTTGTCAAACTAGATTTTTCCGCTTCTTTAACATACTTATACAATTTCGCACACGCCTTATCGTCTCTCATTCTCTCCATGTATTCCGAAAGGAGGTGATAGACAATCAAATCCTTCAAGTACACGTCTACAATAGGTCCGTAAGACAGCATAGTCTCCCCAAGTTCTTTATAGGTGTCAAACTTAAAGCGGTGATATCTAAGTCGCATATAAGGGTTCAATAGATAAGAAACTTTAAAAACAAAAATATCCGGCATGTAATTTTGTCGCTTGATATTAATAAATTCCTGATACTTTTTCGGATCTTCTTTTCGCAATATTTTCGCAAAGATAGGCTTGTTAAAAAGCGCGTAGAAACGACCAGGATACAAATAGACATTCTTTCCCATCGTCAGCAAGTCGGTAAAGTAGATATTATTTGAAATATGTATTTTTTCCATGTTTAATACCTCGCTAAAAGCAAGCAGATACCTATGTAGATGGCGGAAAGAATACAAACGATAATTGACGCTTTAAATATCGCTAAAATGATGAGATATTTTGGCTTCTTCTCTAAATCGTACATATCTAAATATCCTCTCAGCTCGTCATCCTTTGCGCTCAAGGCGAATTTTTGTATATCGTTAGATAATGGCTTTCCTTCCTTTATAGCTTGGTAGATGTATTCAGCGAGGCTCTGAGCGTGCTTATTGATATTCTCATACAATTTGCTCGCTTGATTTCTTCCCAACTTTCGGTAGTAAAAGTAAGGAGAATATCCGCGGTTGAAATAAGCAAACATAGCAAACCAAGAAAAGACCATTACACAAGCGGATAAAAAATAAATAAATGGGCCGTAGAAAATATAGTTGTTAAAATCAAAATTTCTCAATAGATTTTGGAGTTCAGGTTCATTTCCAAAGAACAAATAACTCGCACCTGAAACAAATAATAGTACAACCAAGGCTAGAAAAATCATCTTCCAAATTCTTAGAAAAATTATGTGTCTTATTCCTTTGTTCTCCGAAGTTTTCTCAAAGGAAGCCAAAGCTTTTTCACTCGCTTCCTTGCGGTAGTACTCAACCTGTCTCACGACAATGTTGGTCTTGTAGGAAAGAGGATGGGATTCGTCGAGAATCAATTCGTTAAAGGAATGCTTGTCACCTCCGTAAGTGACCATTAAATCTCCGATCGACCTCGTCTTAATAGGAACATCGTAACTCACCAGTGGATTTATGTAATACTCTTCTGAAGATACGGATGATAGATAGTTTATTCTCGAAGCAAAGATAACCGATTCTTCAAAGGAATTTACATCGTAATTGATATTTTTAAAGTCACTGATCAATTTTGATGAATTTTTCAAATTAAAATTCTCCGCCCACTTGACGTTCTCACAGAGGGTTGAATAAGACTTAGATTCAATCACACTTCTTATGTAACTGGAAGTGAAATTGGTCGTATCGATTCCGAAGTACTCGCCTAAGAGCAATGCCTTATCAATATTATTCATACTATTCGATCACCCCACTGACCCAATCAAAGAGCGGAGATAAAAACCCAATATCGATATCCAAAATAGGTAAAACTTCTAAGGAAAAAACAGTTGAAAACGACATCCAACTGAAAATATAAATAACTAAAAATGCAATATTCCCAGCGTTGTATCTTTGAGATTTAGCTGGTGAACGTCCAAAAACATTGATTGAGAAAATAATGAAGACCAATACGTCAAGAAGGATAAAAAAGATAAATAGATATAATCCTTGCGAAATGGTATAAGCTTTCTCATCAGGAATATTCAAGTTAGTAAAGATAGGCATTAATTTGTAGTAAAAAAACTGCGTCATGCCTTCAAATGAATTCAATTCGTCAAACTGCTTCTCCACATAGACATAAGAAAAGGTAAGCAAAAGAGCAATCAAGCAACTCAGACTTGATTTAAAAACGTGATTAGCGGAACAGTTAAATCCTAAATAGAGAATAATAATCCAACTAAATAGCAATAAATATGTGACTTGCATAATTCACCTATTATTATTTTAACATTAAACCGCGCTATTTTTACATAGATAATAAATTCGGAAATTTATATATTTTTATGCTTTAAGGCTTCCAATATAGAAGCTTCTTTTTTAGGAAGTGGCGCTTCAAATTTTTTCCCTGACATATAGGATAGATATCCATCGATATCTTTGAACTCAAATGTCGAAGCATGAAGCATTTGATTTCTAAGACCAAAAGCGGTGGAAAATTTCTTGTTCACGTTGTAGTTTCCGTATTTTCCATCACCAACAATCGGACAATTTATTGCCTTAAAATGAACTCGCAATTGATGAGTCCTTCCCGTGATCAATTTTGCTCGAACCAAGGAGTAAGTACCGTACTTTTCTTCCACCACATACTCAGTTAGAGCCTTCTTTGCTCCCTTTTCAATGTGTCCTAATCGAACAATGCCTTTATCCCCATCTTTGATTAATGGATAGTCAATCTTTCCTCTTCTAGGTGGATTTCCAGCGAGCAATGCTAAATAAGTTTTCTCAATGTGCTCCTTGGTGCGGAAAAGTTCTAACAATTTTTGCAAAGTCGGTAGATTCTTCCCCATAACAACAATACCTGAAGTGTTTCTATCTAAGCGGTGAGCTGGTCCTGGAACGAATTTTGTCGGGTTGTTAGGATTGTATTCACCCTTAGCTATCAAGTAATTTAAAAATATATTTTGAAGAGTTATCCTCTTCTCGTGCTCATCGCCGTGAACTAGAAGCCCAACCGGTTTATTAACAATCAATAAATTGTCGTCTTCATACAAAATTTTCATGCGAGATTTTACAGGTTTTACAAGTTTCGGCTTGGAAAACTCCTTTAGATAATCTTCCTTAATATAGATGAAAACCTTATCACCAACTTTAGTTATGTAATCGATTTTCGCTCTTTTACCATTAACTTTTACATCTTTTTGACGAAACATTTTGTATATGAAAGATAGGGGAGCATTGTTCAATGTTCTCCTAACCAATTTGTCGATTCTCTGATTAGCACTCATCTCATCTACAATAATTTCCATACGTGATATATTACCACAAAAGAAGGACAAAACTAAATATCTATTTCCAAACTAATCCGATGTCCCTTTATTAAGTTAATCGCTGTTATTAAAACACCGTGAATATTGTTGATTATCCTTTTTAATTAAGACATTTTTCTAAAGATTAAAATTCATATTACATGCTCAGTTTTTGAAGAGTGAAATTTTAAAAAAACAAAAAAATAGCATTACTCCGTTTTATAACAATTGTATTATTTTTTATAAAACATCCTTTTAATAATTAAAATTTGCGAGTAAAATTAATCGCAAAAAACACTTTATATTATCTTTATAAAAACAAAAAATTGGTCAAAAAATGAAATTAGTTCCTTTTGCTGAATGATTTTCAAAGTGAAATTTGTTAAAATATAATCAGGAAGTAAAAAAAATGAAATCAAATACACTGTCTCTTAAAGATTTAGATGTCGTTCAGACTAATTCGCGTGACGTTACAGTAGGATTAGAAGGTAAAACCGTTATTAAATTCAATGGTTCGAATTTTAGGTCGTTCATTTCTACCAGCAAAGTTCGATTCAATAACGGATCCATCACTACTCATCATCACCGCAAAAAAAAGTTTTTTGGTCACCGCTTTCTCGCGATGGAGACAAAGGAAAAATTCGTTCAGTTTAAAGGTCACTTCGACGATCCTGAAGACACACCTTTCATCGTAAAATTGTGGGTTGAAAATAACGAGGTTTACCTTCGGTTAGAAAATGAAAAATACGATGAGATCGGAATTGCTATCCCCTGCCCAAAAGGCGAAAAAGTCATGGGATTTGGTGAACAATTTCGTTATCTTGATATGTCAAACAAGGCTTTTGAACTTCTGGTTCAAGAAAAAGGAATCGGGAAAGGGGCCCAGCCTCTTTCCACCTTGGTAAATCTTTCATCGAAGGGAGCAGCTGGTAATGAGTTTACTTCCTATGCACCTATGCCACTATATGTCACATCAGCCGGACAATGTGCTTTCTTTCTCGAAAAAACTATCTATTGGTTCAACGTCCAAGTTGATAGACTCGATCAAATTATTGCTTCCGCTAAAACTAAGTGCCTTACCTGCTGCATAATTCAAGCAAATTCTATGCTTGAAGCAATCGAAAGACACACCGCTATCACTGGAAGACTGAAACCATTACCCGACTTCGCTTATCAACCAATTTTAGGTTTGCGCGGGGGAATTAACAAGGTTAACAATATCGTTGACAAAGTAAAAAAACTCGAGGTTCCCATCGGTTCAATTTGGATCGAAGACTGGGAAGGAAAAAGGGGAACAAGCAGTGAATCTCCTCTTTGGTGGAGATGGTATCCAGATGATAATCTCTATCCCCATTTCAAAAAATGGACTGATGAGATGAATGAAAAGGGAATTAAAGTACTGGGATATGCCAATCCCATGCTTTCGATAAGCGATGACAATCCACTCTATCTCGAAGCAAAAGAAAAGGGATATTTAATCAAAGATACTGATGGAAAAGCACACGAAAGTTACTGCTCAACTAATCGGGATGTTAAATATGTGCAAGTCGACCTTTCCAATCCTAAAGCTTACGCATGGCTGAAAGACAAATTGAAACAAGGTATGCTGAAAAATGGTCTTTCAGGATGGATGGCTGACTATGGAGACTATGTCCCCGTCGACAGCCTTAGTCAAAATGAAAAAGCTTTAAAGCTGCACTGCTCTACTCCTTATCTATGGGCTAAGTTGAATTCAGAATTGATTGATGAAACAGACAATCGTGGAAAAGTCTTCACCTTTTCGCGCTCAGCCTCGCTATTTTCAAATGTGGAAAGCTGTGCCTATTGGACCGGAGATCAAAATCCAACATTTGACAAGTACAATGGTCTTGCTTCCGCAATCAATGCGCTGATAACTTCAGGCATCTCTGGAATGTCAATTTCTCACACGGATATCGGTGGAGTTACAACGTTGATGACTCCGCTGTGCAAACTCACAAGAAACAAGGAAGTAATGTTTAGGTGGCTTGATTTTGCTGCTTTAACTCCAATATTCCGGACGCAAGATCGGAACTATGAAAATCCCTTCAATTATCAGTTCTATAACGATGAAGAAGGATATAATTATTTCGCACGATGTGCTAAGGCACATAGCAAGTTGCACTTTTACTTTAAAGAATTGGAAAAAGAGGCAGTTGAAAAAGGGCTGCCCATGTGTAGAGCTCTTTGTCTCCACTACCCCAAAGATGAAAAAGTATACTACATGCATCGAGAATATTTGCTCGGAAGTGATTTGCTCGTGTTCCCCGTTTGTTCCAAGAGAGCAAAACGCACAGCAGTTTACGTCCCTTCTGGCAAGTGGATCGATCCCTATACTTCACACACCTATACCGGTGGAGTATATCGCATACCGACACCGCTTGGACAATTCCCCGTTTTAATTAAAGCCAATTCTCCACATCGAGATAAATTTATCGATATCTTTAACAAGTAAGATTAAAGCAATACCATTGTTGAAAAAAATTTTGTTTTACCTTACAACTCCTTGTTGCCGATATATAAATTACATAAGCGGAGCGCCATCTTTACTTACTGTCTTTCTCTGGTTGCCTGCAAGAACTTCTTCCAGGCAAATTTAGAGAACCTTGAGTATTATTTCGAATATTTGAAATTGGATAGCCCATCCGCTTTTTCTTGATGATAAGCTGAAAAAGTGAAGCAATTCCCCATTGCAACTTTTTTCAAAAAATTTCAAAAAAATGTAGAATTACAATCTTAGTTTCGATATAATGAATAAGCACGAATATATCATTCGGAGGA
>Ga0172378_10005503_pt1 | contig 11834 bp, 13 predicted proteins | sample GrowelOW332metaG_FD_119755 | JGI IMG/M metagenome (GOLD analysis project Ga0172378, IMG submission 119755) | Groundwater microbial communities from an aquifer near a municipal landfill in Southern Ontario, Canada - Pumphouse #3_1 metaG | ecosystem: Environmental > Aquatic > Deep subsurface >... | reverse complement strand
TGATTATTTCGCGGCAGAAGCTCCGGAGCGGAACTCTGTTCCGCTCCAGTAGATTTTCTTAGCGAACCAGCGGTTCGCCTTTGAGCTTCACGTAAATGATTGTTAAATTTTGTTTTTGGCACAGTATTCTCGCATATTCATGCTTCAGGTTTCTATCCAAAAAGCGGAATAAGCGTATCTGTCAACGATAGCTTTTGCCTGGACACCTTCACCCATGCGTTTGATCCAGTCATCTTTCCGGTATTGAGTGCAGAAGATAGTAGATGTTGTATCGGATCTTCTTTCCATAAGCTCAAAGAGGAAGTATAACTCGCTGTCAGATATATCTGAGACCAGCCACTCATCAATGATAAGCAAAGGAATCTTTCCGTATCGAGTGAGGAGCTTTTCTTGTTGACCCTGAACAAGCGAAGCATCACCATACTCCATTAAAAGATCTGGAAACCTCACATACCTGGTCTTGATTTGTCTAAGACAGGATGCCTTTTTCGTCAGAGATATGAATTACATCGCTGACAGAATGTTTTGCGATGTGTCGGGTTGCTGCGATAGTGTTTCTTGACAACTCCGAGGCACGCAGCTCTAAGATGAGCTTCACATTGATTTTGTTGGCCATATTTATTGGCCTCCCTTCTGTAAAATTTGAGGAAATCCTCATATATATTTTACAAAAGGATGAAGCCGAAGTGGAGCTATTGCGTGAATTAGGTGATAAGTGGAGCTGTTAGCCGTAAAGGTGGAGCTATAAAGCGTATCAGTGGCGCCGCTGGCGCGAAATATTCAAAAGCCATGCTTTGCATACTTTACTACGTTTTCCACACGTCCCTTGCTTTCTGGATCATTACCACGACATAGATAAATATCAAATTTTATTATGCTTACAAAAGTTTGAAAACTTTCTGTATAAATGATATCGCCATGATTCTCACTTACTGCAAGTATCTTGTCCTGGTCATAGACAATCTCCCTTGTACGTCCTCCAAAAAAGAAAAATGCTTTCATATGGCATAAGATAAAGCTTTCTGTCGTAAAGGGCTTTTCCTGCCACCAGACGAACTTATGTCTTGAATTGGACATAACCATGGCAAAACAATAAACCTTTTTGTGTCTGCCGGTATCTGTCTCAAGGATAATCTCTCCCATATCTACCTGTGATTGATCACCCATTGGTGGATCATCAGCTGCTTCATACTGCCGAATTTTCTGCGGCTTTTTAATTCCATACTGTTCACGAATATCAGCTACATAATTACGAAATGCACGTGGTTTAAATGATAGTTTGGTGCCACTCCTTTTTTCCAGCAGCCAATCATAAAGCTGCGCGGCTGACATGTCTGGATATGCCGTCAGACATTCCACCACGTATTCTTCATAAGATTCCGCTTTACGTGGTCTTGTTAAAGCATTCCCCCTTTCAGCAGCATACTCATCTGGAGACATGTCCCAGTATTTCAGTATCGTCTTGTAGTCTCTGCCCAGTTTTCTGGCAGTCTGGCTTTTACTAAAGCCTTTCCTTTTGTACTCTTGGATTTCACCATACATCTTCCAATCAGTCATCCTTTCTTTCACCTCCGGAATAATTCTATCATTCCTTTGAGGTTTTATGGACAACTATGGAATTTTAAATGCCAAAAACTATGGATTTTTATTTGCCTAAATCTATGGAATTTAGTTTACCACTTACATAGTAATAACTCAAAATGAATTAGAGGAGGAATATGGTACTTTTTCTAAGTATAAAGGTAAGACATATAACAATGCTCAGGAGTATTATTCAAAAAGATTAAAGATGATATTAGATGAAGCAGTTAAGAATGTGAATATTTATAGAAATATAGCTAATAAATTGAAAAGTAACGAAGGTATTGATAAGGTTTTGATTGAGAAAATTTTAAATTCACTAGAAGGAAAGGCGCAATATGATGAATTAACTACTAGTGATATAAATGATATTATTGATGCATTTAAAGAGATAGAGAGGGATATAAGTGGAAAGTGATTATAGAAATACAATCTACTGTCCTAAACTAAATGAGGTAGATAAAAAAAAGAAAAAATTAAATGATAAGATAAAAAAAGAACATCCTAAAGTAAAAATTATTTATAATCAAATAAAGAAGAACGATAGCCAATATAAAAAAGACTTTATGAAAATCTATAATTATAAATGCAGTTATTGTGGAAATTCTATAGATAATCTTAGTTCTATTTTGTTTGAAGTAGATCATTACATATGTGAATCTTCATTTACTTCAAATGAGATAGCTGGAAAGATAGAAAATCTAGTTCTAGCTTGTTATGATTGCAATAGAGCAAAAAAGGAATTCATTATTAAGGAAAAGTATAAAGATATTTTAAATCCTGATTTTAACGAAATAAAAAATGTTTTTCTACGAGATGATATGTATTATATCAAGATTGCTGAAAAATATAAAAATGATAAATTTATCGAAGCGTTTTATGATAAGCTAAAGTTAGGATATCAAACAAGAAGATTAGATTTCTTATTAATGAATATACGTGGTTTGTGTGAAAAAAATGAAGGAAAGCCACAAATTGAAAAATTAAAGAGTATATTAATTAGTCTAGAGAAAAAAAGAAATTTAACTAATTGTAAAACATTACAAGATGAGACAAGCATATAAATAATTTATTTTGGGTAAATGCTAAAATGAGCATTTGAATTTTATTTGTTAAAAGTGTACATGCTATTAGTAGAAAATGAAAGCTTAATTAATACATATATATATGAATTTTATTTAAACTTTGTTACAAAAATAAGTATTCATAAAAAAATAAGAACAATATTTTAATCAATCTTTGTTTAAAAATATTGTTCTTATTTTTACGAGAAATTAAGCTTGAAGCCTAATATTTTGATCAAACTTTATTTAAAACCTACAAGATAAGAGTTGAGAGGACTTGAAATAGAAGATCCCCTCAACCTTTATTTTTTTCCCTTGTTCTTTAACACCTAATCTTAGAGTGGTTACATATAAACCATGGATTATAATACAAGGATTTCCTGCATTAAGCAGCAAATAGATATTTAAACATTGAAATTGAGGCAATATTTAAATAAGGAATACAAATATAAACCTTCCCGTACTGGATTATGGATATGTTTTGATGTTGCTGCGGAGCATTATAAAGAGCCTATGCCCTTTCTAATTTAGGTTGTCTGCATTCAGCACTAATGATATTTATATTCCTTTGATATCAAAGCTGAGATTGATTGCAAATAATTAATTAGCATTGCTGCAAAAGAAGGTCTATTGATTTCCTTATATTCAAGCGGATGATAAACTCAGTGATTTTAAATGTTATGACACCAAAATGCCATATTTATAGTATAATATAAAGGTGGATTGGGTTTAGGGCTAATTTTATACTTACAGCCAGAGATTAAATTTTTATGTAAGAGAGGTTGGATTATGAATATTTCGTTTTTTTTGACGCCCAAAAGTGATGTGGCTTATGAAAAAGCAACTTCTACTATGAGACAAGCGATGGAGAAAATTGAATATAACGGATATACAGCTATACCTATAATAGATGATAAGGGCAGGTATGTGGGGACGCTTACAGAAGGAGATTTGTTAAGAAAGCTGAAAAATACACCTGGACTAGACTTTATGAATACAAACAAAGTGGTATTATCAGATGTAGATTTACGTACTAATAATAAGCCGGTTCGCATAACATGTAATGTAGAGGATCTGGTTGTTACGTCAATAAACCAAAACTTTGTGCCAGTTGTAGATGATAATGATATTTTTATAGGCATAATAAAAAGAAGTGACATTATAACCTATTTTTATAAAAAATTATTTGACCAATAGTAAAAAACCAGCCTCTATGGCTGGTTTTAATTATTTCTATAAAAATAAAGCCAGGGTAAAGGCAATTGTGCCATCTTCACTTAGTTCCCCAATTATATAAAACAGCTTTATTAATTAGTATCATTTCAATTTGGGCTTCATGCACGGCAACCTTTGTCTATATACTTCACCCAATCCCCCGCGCTATGAGACCATTACCCCTTACTATCAAATTAAATACAAGTGTATAAGGGAAAAACACTGAATTTTTATTGAAATTTGAAAATAAGTGTGAAACCAAAACTTCTTCTAAATGTATATTAAAACCAGAAGCCAGATTCATAGACCATGCTTGAGATTCTATATAAACCATATATAATCTTTAAAGTAAAGGTAATAAGATACCATATTTCCTATTATTAAAGCCATTTTTTAAAAAATTACCTTAGATTAGCTTAATTTAGCAATTCCATCTTAAAAAAATGCATAAAAATATTCAGAAAAATGAGAATATTATAGATTTTCATAATATTCGATAGTATAATATAAGCATAGCAGTAATGATATGAATAATATATAAAACTCAAAAAAAGTAATATGAAATTGCATAGGTCTTAAATTATTAAATTTTAAGTAAATAATTTAATCGTTTAAATATTGGTAATACGATATACTTGGAGGATAATATGAATACAAATGATTACCTTTTATTGTTAGAGAAAATGTATAGCAAACATTTTACTATAGAAAAGGACGTTAAGGTGTTGGACTACCCTATAAATATATATGCTCGTTACAGCGATGTTGGGGGACGAACTTTCGTAACTCAAAATGACATTATTGATAAGTTTGAAGTGAATGAATTTTGTTTTATTAAATCCTTTGATGAATTAAACCTTAATGATATAAATGATTTTATAATTTTTTTAAAAAGCACTACAGAAAAAATTGTAAATCCAAACAGAGACCACAAATCCACAACTATTACTGGCATTGTAGTATCAGAAAACTCAGCTAGTGATGAAATTATAAAAACTATTTCAAAATTTAAATTTACAAAAGCCTATTTGTTTTATTTACATGGCTGGAGCGACATACGCCTAATATTAATAGACCTTCAGAATAGCAGCATTATTACTAATAAGGAAGGTGCAAAAGTTAAAAAAGTGTACCAAAATACACTTTTAAATAAATAAAGGAGGCTTTTTATGAACTCATTACTATTATTACTAATTGGTATCGTGGTATTTCTTGTTGCCTATGTGCTTTACGGTGGATACCTTGCAAAGCAGTGGGGGGTAGATCCTAAGAGGGAAACTCCGGCTCACACAAAATTTGACAACGTTGACTACTGTCCTGCCGATGCCAGAATTCTTTTAGGCCATCACTTTTCTTCAATTGCTGGCGCAGGCCCAATAACAGGACCAATCCTGGCTGCTGTTTTTGGCTGGGTTCCTGTATTTTTATGGATACTGTTTGGAAGTGTATTTATAGGCGGTGTTCATGACTTTGGTGCTTTATTAGCATCTATAAGACATGATGGTAAGTCAATAGGCGAAATAATAAGGGTTAATATAGGAGAAAGAGGTAAGATGATATTTAATATTTTCGCCTGGGTTACTCTTATTCTGGTAGTTGCAGCATTCACAGATATTTGTGCTGCTACCTTTGCCTTTGATGCTTCAAAACCAACAGCACTGGTTGGTGCACAAGCTGGTACTGCTTCATTATTATTCATTATACTTGCTATGGTATTTGGCTTCTTTGTGTACAGGAAAAATGCTCCAATAGGAGTTTCAACAGTTGTTGGAGTTGTGCTTCTTTTCTTATGTATATGGATTGGTTATGCATTCCCGATTATAAAGCTTACAAAAGTTCAATGGGATGTTCTTCTGCTTATATATATTTCACTGGCATCCATTCTTCCGGTTTGGGTTTTACTTCAGCCAAGAGACTATCTCTGCTCCTTCCTTCTTTATGCTATGTTAATTGGAGCAGTTGTAGGTATTGTTATAACTCATCCTTCAATGCAGCTGGCAGCCTATACATCATTTACAGTTAAAGGACAGACATTGTTCCCATTCTTATTTGTTACAGTTGCCTGCGGCGCAATATCCGGATTCCATTCACTGGTAAGCTCAGGTACAACTTCAAAGCAGATTACAAAAGAAGCACCGGATGCTAAACTAATCGGCTATGGAGCTATGCTTATAGAAGGTCTTGTAGCAATCATTGCTCTTATAGCAGTTGGATATGTAGCAAAATCTACTGGAACACCTGCTCAAGTTTTTGCTGGTGGTGTGGCTGTATTTATGAACAGCTTTGGATTACCAGTAGCAGTTGGTAAGGTATTTGTAATTCTTGCTTTCTCAGCCTTTGCACTAACAAGCCTGGATACTGCAACAAGAATAGGAAGATATATATTCCAGGAGTTCTTTGATAATGCATCAGCTTCAGCTAAGAAGACTTTTGCTAATATTTATTTTTCAACATTCATAACAGTATTTGCATCAGCTGCATTATTAATATATGGATATGCAAAGATATGGCCAATATTTGGTTCTGCAAATCAGCTTCTGGCAGGACTTGCACTACTTGCAATATCAGCTTGGCTTGCAAAATCAGGAAGAAAGTATATCAATACTTTGCTCCCAATGATATTCATGTTTGGTGTAACTCTTACAGCACTTGTTCTTCTGATGAAGCAGTATCTATTTGGTGCAAAGCCGAATTTTATACTTGGAACCTTTGCAGTAGTACTGTTTGTACTTGCTATAGTATTAATAATTGAAGCAATTTCAGTATTTAGCAATAAGCCTCAATCTAAAGGTAAGGAAATGAAAGCTAATTAAGGTAGAATAAATTTACACATATTAGTAATTTCTGCTGACATAAAATAGCAATAAAGGGTATCTCATAATAAAAGTAATTTTTATGGTGAGATATCCTTTTTTATTTAAAAAAATAATTTCAATACTTCACTGTCAAAAATTCTGCTTAGCATTATATGAATAATAAATAATCTTATGCTTAGAATGTAAGTTTAATAATTAATAATTGAACTATATTTATCCATAAGGTATACTAAATTAAGAACAGTTGTATCTTATGGAGGCTATATATGGCAATAGTAACAATGAAGTCCCTTCAAGACCAGATAGCAATGCTGAAAGCTATGAATGAATGCTACAGCAAAGAGATAAATAAGCTTAATTCTCAAATAAATGAGATGAAAGAAGAATATAAAGAAGGAAATGATAAGCTGCTTAATGAAATATATAATTTAAAGCAGCAGCTGGAAAGTTCAGAAATTAAATTAAACAATCGAAATGCAGGAAGAAAGGCTTATTCTAATAAGCTGGTTATTGAAAAAATATATGATCTATACCTGTCAGGAAGAAGCCTTCAGGGAATTGCTGATGAATTAAAATATTCAGAAATAAAAACTAGCCGCGGCAAAGACTGGTCTAAAAGCTCTATCAGGTTTATTTTAATAAATCATGAGAATGTGGTTAATGAAATAGTTGAGGAAGAGGATTTTAATCGAGCAGTAAAATTACTAAACGATAAAAGAAAATAAATAGGTGATACATATGGAATTGGAATTTAATTTAAACTCACTATATATTTGTGTTAATAATATGGACAGGGCAGTAGATTTTTATAAGAGGCTTTTGAATATTAATCCGGATACTTATGATCAGGTATTTAGTATATTTAATATTAATGGATTTAGATTCTGCCTTTTCAATAACGAAAAAGTTAATGAAAAGAAAAGCTGGGGGAATAACTGTCTGCCAAGTTTTAATGTTAATGATATGAATAAACTTATGGAAAAGCTAAATAAGTTAAATTCTAAAATTGTATTTCCTCTTACAAAAATAAATGACAGCTATGTTTTGGAATTTGAAGATTCTGAAGGAAACCATATTGAGGCTTACTCAAAAATATTTTAAACAGTTATATATAATTTTAAGGACCATTTTAGACAGCTAGGCTGTCTTTTTTATTTTTTATTTAGGTGTTAAATATACAAGAAATATGTTTTACAAAAGAACGTGTGTTTGGTATAATCATTATAGATAAACTCAATAACTTTAATTTATTTCGGAGGGTGTATGGATATTAATGAAAAATTAAGAATATTATCTGCAGCTGCCAAATATGATGTATCCTGCTCTTCTTCAGGGGGTACAAGACAAAATACTGAAGGCGGCATAGGAAATTCATTTAAAAGCGGATTATGCCATTCCTTTTCCTCTGATGGCAGGTGCATTTCTCTTCTTAAAATCCTGCTGACAAATTATTGTTCTTATGACTGTGCATACTGCATAAACAGGATATCAAACGATGTAGAAAGAGCTGCCTTTACTCCTGAAGAGGCAGCAGACCTTACCATTAATTTTTATAGAAGAAATTATATAGAGGGACTTTTTTTAAGCTCAGCTGTATTTAAAAATCCAAACTATACTATGGAGCTTTTAATAAGGACTGTAAGAATTTTAAGGGAAGATTACAGATTTAACGGATACATTCATCTAAAGGCAATACCCGGAGCAGATGAAAAATTAATTCATACCGCTGGTCTTTATGCAGACAGAATTAGCGTAAATATTGAGCTGCCATCAAGAGAGAGTTTGAAGCTATTGGCTCCTCAAAAAAACCAGGATTCAATATTTAATCCTATGAAATTAATTAAAAATAGTATAATTAATAATAAAAAGGATCTGGTTTTATATAAAAGCACTCCCAAATTTGTTCCTGCAGGTCAAAGCACCCAGCTTATTATTGGAGCAACTCCCGACAGTGATCTTAGCATTATGAATATGGCAGAAAACCTGTATGAATCGTACAAATTAAAAAGAGTATATTATTCAGCATATGTTCCGGTATCAAACAGTCCTAAGCTAAATGGAATTCTAAGAGCCCCTTTAATTAGGGAGCACAGGCTTTATCAGGCAGACTGGCTTCTCAGGTTTTATGGCTTTAAAGCAAAGGAGCTTTTAGATGAAAATAACCCAAACCTAAACATAAGTATGGACCCAAAGGCAGATTGGGCTATAAGAAATATAGAAAAATTTCCTTTAGAGATAAATAAAGCTTCCTTAAAATCTCTCATCAGAGTTCCAGGAATTGGATTAAAGTCAGCAGAGCGGATAATTCAGGCAAGAACAGTATCAGGAATTGACTATGATGATCTAAAAAAGCTGGGAGTAGTGATGAAAAGGGCAAAATATTTTATAACCTGCAATGGTAAATGGAGAGGGGAGTTCTCCTTCCGGGAAGCCCTTTTAAAGGATAGGCTCAGCTTAGGATTTCAGGAAAATATGTATCAGCAGATTAGCTTTTTTTAAATTCAGGAGGAGAGTATGAAGTGTTTTACTTATGATGGAAGTTTTTCAGGACTTTTAACCTGCGTATATGAAGCTTATTATATAGAAATGCCGGATAAAATAGAGAAAGCTTTAATATATAAGCCTAATTTTATTTATCAGGAAGAGCATATAGAGACTGATATGGATAAATACAGAAAAGTTTATATGGCTTTAAAAGAAAAAGTTTCAGAACACTCCCTTAAAAATATTTACTATGTTTATCTATCAGAGGCAAAAGACTGCGATACTCTTATTCTGAAATATATAAAGCTGGCCTTTAAGCTGGGTCCCAGAACAGATTTATATCATAATAACGAAATAGTTATGAGTATCCGTCAGCTTAGAGAAAAGGTATCAAAGGAAGCTTTAAGAATGCTGGAGTTTATTAGATTTAAAAATATAAATAACTTATATTACTCATCCATAGAGCCTGACCACTACGTTCTTCCTATAATAACTAATCACTTTAAAACCAGGCTTCCGGATCAGAATTTCATAATTCATGATTTAAAAAGAAATGAGGCAGCTATATATAATAAGAAGGAATGGATGATAATTCCCTTTACCAGAGAAGAAGGAGAGAAGCTTATAAATAAAAGTGACCAGGTATTTTACGAAAAATTATGGAGAAACTATTTTAAATCCATTTCAATTAATGAAAGAAAAAACGAAAAGCTGCAGAAAAACCATATGCCCCAAAGGTATTGGAAGCATATGACTGAAATGATGGAATAGCTGAAGCTTATTTAGTATAATGGAAATAGGATTTACAAAAATGCAGGTGATATAGTGATTGATATAAAAACAAAAAACTTAAATATAGATAATAAGGGACAGGTTTATTATTTAACATTTCCCGGTTTCAATAAATACAGCTTTCTGGTTCATGGATTCAGCACAAGGCTGGGAGGAGTAAGCTCCGGTATATATGAATCTATGAATTTAGGCTTTAACAGAGGTGACGATTCTGGCAATGTTTCAGAAAATTATAAATTATTTTCTGAAGCCCTGGGCATAAATTATGAAAATCTTGTATTTTCTTCTCAGACTCACGGTGACGTAATAAGAGAGGTAAAAAGCAGTGACAGGGGAAAAGGAATGATAAGGGATAAGGACTATGACAGCGTTGACGGTCTTATTACAAATGTGCCCGGAATCTTTCTTGTAGGGCTGTTTGCTGACTGTGTACCAATTTACTTTTTAGATCCTGTAAAAAGAGTAGCAGCAATTGCTCACTCAGGCTGGAGAGGGACGGTTCTTCAAATCGGCAGGAAAATGGTTGATAGATTTATGAAGTATGGTTCATTGAAGGAAGATATATTAGTTGGCATTGGTCCTTCAATAGGCCCCTGCTGCTTCCAGGTAGGAGCAGAGGTAGCTGAGGAATTTAAAAGTCTCCCATTTAAAACAGATTCATTTATTAAAAATGACGGAAAAGATAAATATAAAATAGATTTATGGGAGATAAACAAAGCTATATTGATTAATTCTGGAATAAATGAAAAAAACATAACAGTTACTGATGTATGTACAAAATGTAACAGCAAATTCTTATTTTCTCATAGAGGAAGCAATGGGAAAAGAGGCAGCCTGGCAGGAATAATTGGACTAAAATAGCGGAGGAATATGTTAAGGAAATAAGGCATTAAAATAAAAAGAAGGGATTTCCCTTCTAATTTAAAATTTGATAAATTCTATCAAGATCTAATATATATATATAATTGCTGTCAAAATTTATTATGCCTTCTTCTCTCATTTTAATAAGTTCTCTGGAAAGGGAAGGCCTTAATATACCTAAATTAAGAGCTATATTTTTCTTTGAATCTTTAAGCTTTATTTTTAAGCTATTTTGGCTTTTATATTCTTCCAGAATAAAATTAGCAATCTTTTCTCTGATATTTTTAAATGACATTTCTTTAAGCTTAGAGTTTAAAGTCAATATCTTTGATGACATCAGCTTCATAAAATTATTTAAGAATTCCTCATCTATTCTGCAAAGCTTAAGAATTCCTTCCTTGCTTAAGAACACTATTTTTGAACTGGTTGACGAGACTATTGTTGCCGGGTATGTATTTCTGTTTGAAAAAACAACCACTTCTCCAAATACTTCACTTTCCTGAAGTTTTCTTAGTATAAATACTTTTCCGGAGGCATATATCTTCTGCAGTTCTATTTCTCCCTCTAAAACAATTGCCACACTTTTGCAGGGTGAATCCTCTAGAGCTATTATCTCATCCTTTGAATATTCCCTGATAGTATAATTTATTCTGCTGATTTCTTCAGAAATTTTTTCTTCGTTTAGTCCCTTAAATAGAATTGAATTTAAAATTGGAGCATATCCCTGCTTCATTGCTGTTTTTCCTTCAATATATCTCTTATTTCAGAGAGAAGCTCTTCCTCTTTTGAAGGCTCCGGCATCACTGCTTGTTTTTCTTCTTTCTTTTTCTTGAATTTATTTATAGCTTTAATAATGATAAATAAAGAAAAGGCGATAATTAAAAAATCAATAGTTGTTTGAATGAACATCCCATATTTTAGCGGTATAATTTTGCCTGTTATTGAATGAAGTGGGTATGATTGTTCTGAAAGGTCCGTCCCTCCCAAAAAAAGTCCAAACAAAGGCGTAATTATATCATTT
>Ga0172378_10005501_pt1 | contig 11837 bp, 9 predicted proteins | sample GrowelOW332metaG_FD_119755 | JGI IMG/M metagenome (GOLD analysis project Ga0172378, IMG submission 119755) | Groundwater microbial communities from an aquifer near a municipal landfill in Southern Ontario, Canada - Pumphouse #3_1 metaG | ecosystem: Environmental > Aquatic > Deep subsurface >... | reverse complement strand
TGGAAATTTTTGCATAGCATTAGAAAAACCACTAACAGCATTAACAAAATCTATGGAGAACTTATGTCCCGATTCACCACTTTTCACCATTTAAAAATAAACAAATCAATACTTATAAATTTTGGTAAACAATTAAAGAATTACCCACTTACCGCTTTCTTTTTGTTCTCTATCTAAAACACTTCCTTTTTTATTAATTCTTGGTCGACCCGTTTCTTTTTCTTTTCTTAAAGTAATATCTAAAGATTTTAACAAATTAGAAATACCTTCTTCAAAATTTTCTATCTTAGAAGATTGTCCAAACATTCCCGACTCTCCATCAAAATTAATAATTGAATCCGCAACATAAGAAATAACCAATAAATCATGATCAACAACAAATGCAGTTTTTTCTTTTTCCATCATAATTTCTTTTATTGCTTTAGCCGCCGAAATTCTTTCTTCAACATCCAAATAAGCCGACGGCTCATCCAATAAGTATACGTCCGCGTCTTTAGCTAAACACCTAGCGATTGAAAGTCTCTGTAACTCACCACCAGACAATTCATTTATTTTTTTAGATTGTAAAACACCTATATTAAACATAGTTGATAATCTTTTATCAATTTTTTCTTTAAACACAATATCTCTAACAACTTCTTCAGAATCTTGTTCAATATATTGTGGTTTATAAGATATTTTTAATTTCAAATCTAATTTCCGTATTTTACCGTCAATTTCTACGTCTTGTAGACCATTTAAACACTTAACGAATGTTGTTTTACCAATACCATTCTTCCCAAGTATACCAATACTATGATTTTTGTGAATTTCTCCAGCAGAAACGTTTAATTTAAATCCAGATTCAAATTTTGTATTAAATTCAGGCCAACTTGTAAGAATTTGTCCAGATAACGGAGAATTTTTTGTAAAATTAAAAGTCAGTGATTTATCTCTAATTCTCATATTGTCATCTTTAAGATAACCATCCAAATATGAATTTACACCATTTCTCGAAACTTTAATTGTTGATGTAACACCAAACGCACCCTGTGCTCCGAAAAAAATATTTATATAGTCAGTCAAATAATCCAATATCAATAAATCATGTTCTACAACAAAAACTATTTTATTTTTACATAAATTTCTAATATAATCGGAAACCTTCAGTCTTTGTTCTATATCCAAATAAGCCAACGGCTCATCAAAAAAATAAATATCCGCATCTTTTAACGAAGCCGCAATTATCGCCACTCTTTGCAACTCACCACCAGACAATTCGTTCATTTTATTATTTAAAATTTGATTAACAGATAATTTATAACTTAATTCATTTATTTTCTTTTCATCTCCCAATTGTTTTAATAAATCAATTACTTTAACATCCTTGGATAAAAGAGATAAATTCTGAGGTTTATACGCTATCGTTTTATTATCTAAATCACGAAAATATGTTTGTAATTCTGTTCCTTTAAAAAAATTCAATAAATCTTCTTGAGTTGCATCTTTGCCTAAATTCGGTTTTATTTGATTTGCTAAAATTTTAACAGCTGTAGATTTACCAATTCCATTTCTACCCAAAAATCCAATAACACTTTGTTGTTTCGGAGTTGGTATACCATACAGAGCAAACCCATTTGAACCATATCTATGAATTAGATTTTCTTCTTTTATTGAAGGCAAATTAATTATTTCAATAGCACTAAGTGGACAACGCTTTTGACAAATACCACAACCAACACAAGTTTTTTCATCAATTGAGGCTTTCTCAAGAATTGTAATACATGAATCTAATTCTTTTTTCTCAATAGGACAATATTTTTTACACTCTCGATTACAAACCTCAGGCTTACATTTCCCCTTATTAATTATTGATAATTTACTCATTTTATTTCCTATTACACCCTATTACCACATTCGGGACAGAATTTTTCTCCACCTTCCAGAACCCAATTACATACAGAGCAACGTTTTTCATCTTTTCTTTTCTCAATTATAGCTTCGTAACCATCATGACCCGACAATATTTTTCCTAGAATAGATTTTATCTTATCGTGATCATCACCTTCAACTTGATATTTACGTAAATCAAATCCATCCATTACATACATAAAATCCAATAATTTTTAAACTTAATTATAGTATACTTTTAATATGGCAAGAGAAAAATGTGCAATTTGTAATAAGGAAATTGAAAAGGGCTTTATGGATAAAATAATAGGAACAGTTGTAAAGATTAAAAATAATGACACAAAACAAACTTTTCTTGTATGTAATACTTGTCAAAAAGAATATAAAGATTCTATAAAAGATAAGTTAATGCCTTTGTAGCTCAGTTGATAGAGCGTTTGCCTCGTAAGCAAAAGGTCGCGAGTTTGATCCTCGCCAGAGGCTTTTATTTATGGAGCACTTACGTGTTTAATTATTTTAGAAATAACATCATCACTAGTTATTTTTTCAGCTTCTGCTTGATAATTTAATATCAAACGATGTCTCAAAACCGGATATACTACTGCTAAAACATCTGATGGAATAACATGATCTCGTCCATTCATAAGTGCCTCAGCTTTAGACGCAATAAATAGAGAAATTGAAGCTCTAGGACTACCACCATAAGAAATATACTTAGAAAAATCCATATCTTTTTTTCTAGTTAAACTAACAATATCAACAATATATTTTTTAATTGCATCTGAAGCAAAAATTTTTTTGGTCATTTCCTGTAAATCAATTATTTGTTTAGATGTTAAAACTGGTCTTAAATCATATGAATCAAAAGTTTTCGTCGTCATATTTTGTTCCAAAACATATTGTTCCTCTTCCTTTTTAGGATAACCTACAAGTAATTTAAACAAAAATCTATCAATCTGAGCTTCAGGCAATTGATAAACACCACTATTTTCTAATGGATTTTCGGTTGCCATTACAAAAAATGGAGATGGTAAACCATAAGTCTCTTTAGCAATAGTTACTTTTTTTTCCTGCATCGCCTCTAATAAAGCAGACTGTGTCTTTGGAGGACTTCGGTTAATTTCATCTGCAACAATAAAATTCGCGAAAATTGGACCCTTTAAAATTTCAAAACCCTTCCCCGGAGTATAACTTTGAATACCAGTAATATCTGTAGGCAAAAGATCAACGGTAAACTGAATTCTTTTCATCTCACAACCAGTAACCTTCGCAATGGCAATAATAATTAATGTTTTTGCAACACCAGGAACCCCCTCAACCAAAACGTGTCCATTGCACAAAATACCACGAATTATTCCTCTAATAACTTCTTTTTGACCAACGACAATCTTAGAAACCTCTTGTTCAACATCCTCAACAACTTTTTTAACTTTTTTATAGTCCTTACTAGTCAATCTCTCAACCTCTCTCATATATATTCATCGTTATTAGTCTTTTTAAATTTTACCCGACGATTCAAATAAACAATGAATAAAACAACTCCAAAAACAAGAATTGAAGTTATAATATAAATTGCTAATTTTATCGGAGTATTGGGAGATTCAAATGAAAATTTATATTGATCGTTTTTTGAAATAGCATCTTGACAAGCCTCAACAACTTTAACAATTAATTCTTGAGCCTCATATAAATCACCATTATCCATATATTCATTCGCCTGATCTACATATTCCTTTAATTCTAAACATTCTGGGTTTTCACTTATCAATTTTTCTGTGAATATTAACAATGTAGCTAAATCACTTTCATCCATAGCCAAAATCTCGATATAAAATTCACCCCAATCACTAAATTTTGGTTTTGTAACATTTCCAAATATAGTAATCAAATATTTACCAACTGCTCCCGTATTAACATCAATTCTTAGCGAATAATTTTTCATTTCACCAATATATAATTCATCTATCCAATTTTCATTCAGCGTTAAATTTAAATCTCCAGAATAAACAGAACCTAATTCAACAATTCCACTTAAGTTAATTCCATATAAATCTACATTTCCAGTATTCAAAACACTAAAATTTAATTCAACATAATTTTCATCACTAATAACAATATCTTCAGGAGCAATTATTTTCAAACCGTAATGTTGAGCATTTTCTTCCTTTTTAGTACTAGTTCCACTTCCACCCGTCGTAGGTGTTGTAATAACAACTGGATCGATCACCGTAATTAAGAAATAATTACTTTCAGCGCTATTAATCAAAGAAGTATCATTCGAAAAACCAGTTGGAACAAAACCAGAAAACAAATCCCATTCAAATCCAGACACGCTAATATTATATGTTCCTGGAGTCTCAAATGTGAAATCAATCACCCAATCGTCCTTCATTGTATATTCACTACGCACCATATCTCTTATATCCGGACTATACTGTCCATTATTTATTGAGAAATTAACATATTGCAAATAATATTCATCAAAAAAATCATAATCACTAAAATATTTTGACAGATTCAATGTAATTAATGTATGAGTATTATCAACTATATCTGGAATTCTTTTTATAAAAGTAATATTTTCATTTGTATGATTAATTTTTGCAACCCACGAAAAATTTGAAACTATTTCAGAATAATTATCATTAAATATAGACAAATTAAAATGGACTTCCTTACTACACATTCCTTCTAAGTTACAATAATTCTCATCGTAATATTTAACAGGAATAGGAATTGATACGTTTTTCTTAAAATCATCCATTGTGAAATTAACAATATTTCTAATCGTATAATTATTTTCAAAATAACAAATCTCAGAATCATTACATGTGTCAGGATTTCTTCTAATGGCTTTTATATTATTCATAGATAAAACGTATGTCAAGTTCGAATTATTAACACCATAATCTACTGTAAAATTATAATTATCATCTGATCCCTCATCAAAGTTAAAAATTTCTGTTTGTAGCGGCATAGAAACGTTTGGATATCCATATACATACATAGAAAAATTTTCATAATCTTCTCCGCCATCTAAATCAGTTACTTTAATACCACACCTCCACGTACCAGAATAATTACTAAGATTTAAATGTAATACTCCTGTAGTTGAATTAAATTTTTCTGGATCATTTAATTCCGTATCACTTCCCATATAATTTAACACAAAAGTATAATTGAATTCTAATTTCTCTTCAGAATCTTCTCTATCTGATGCATTAAAATCATAATAAAAATCTTCATCTAAAACACTTGCCGAAATATTTGTAATATTTATTAATTTTGGCAATTCGTTTCTTCTAAGAATTGTAAAGTTAAAATTAAACTCATCTGAATAGAAACTATCGTTTGCTTCAAGAGTTATAGTATAATTACCTACATAGTCGTAATCTGCATAGACTGTTGTTATATAATCCGTATAATTACCTAACGAATTGTTCTCTGTAAAATTCAAATCTAACTTTTTTGTAACAGCCGTTAAATTCACGACAGTATCATTTACTATTAATTTTTCATATTTATTTGGAACTAATAAATCATCATCGTATACTCTCATTGTTATATTAACAGTTTCACTTTGATTAACGAAATAATTATGACTTCCTAAAGGGTTAACAGAAGATGGCATAGAAACCAGAAATTCACTTGTTAAATTTGAAATTCTTGGAGGACTATTAATATTCGTAATTCTAAAAATCCATGTGCTATTGGAACACTTTTCATATTTATCACAAACTTCAACAATAAAACTCCAATTCCCCGTCACAAGCTCTTCGCTAACATCTTGTTTCCAAGGAATAAAGTTCAATAATCCAGATTCTGTCAAATTAAAATGAAGTGGATAATTTACTCCTTTATCTCCATAAATCTTAAAATTCAATTCATCATCGTGTATAGAATTTAATATATCATAATCGAAGGCATAATCTGTTTGATTACTTAAATTTAAGTTGGTAATATTATTAAATGTTGTTTCTTGAGTAGAATTCACAACCCAACTAAAATTATATGTGTCATATTTCCACTGTGGCACTGTATCATTTATAATTGATAAATTAAATTCGTAAGAATCATTTGCTCCATCTTTATCTTTAAATTCAGCCAAAACAACATAATTTCCAATATCCGTAGAATTAGGAAAAAATTTAATATTAACAGTAGAAATATTCCTATCTGATATATTCGCATTGTTGTATACTGGATATTTCACACTATAATTCCAATTCTCAAATGTAACATCAGCTCCGTCTTTTTTGAAATTCAAGTCTAATTCAATTGTTTCATTATATCCATCCCACTTATCTTCAATTAAAAAATCATTATCACTAACCTTAAACGATATCGAGGTAAAAACATTTGAAGCAATAGTTAACTTATTATTTCCATCAATAAGTTTAGTAGGTAAAACATCTATACTTGGAACACTGTTTAATGTTGAATCTCTCAAAATATTAAGAAAAAAAGTGTTTGTCTGTTTTGGTTCTTTAGTATCAATATCTTCTATTGTCAAATTTACAGACCAATTTCCTATTTGAGACTTCCCTGGTTCTAATGTAATGTTATAATAATATTCATTGTCATAAGATGTTATTTGGGTTTTTGGTAAAAACCATGTTCTGTTATTTGGAATTTTAACTCCCGCTAATGGATTTGCAAAAGATAAAAGGGTTGACATATTTACTCTATCTTGTCTTCCTTGAGTTCTAACATAAATAGTACAATTTTGTTTCCTACCTTCTAGAAATACACTATTTGAACAATTACTAGTATTAACTGTTAATTGACTTAATACATTAACTCTCAATGGATAAGAAACTGTTATATTATCCGTATAATTTGAAGCACAATATTCATGTGGACATGTATGGTTTCCACCTTCCTTAATATTTATTGTTGCATTATATTCCCCAACCATATCATTAGTTGGACTAAAACTTATATTCCCCGTATTCTTACTAGAATTTGTTATATTAAACAAATCACATTCTTTATCAGAGTCTTTTCCTGTCCAAGGAGCATGATAACAACCATTCCATTCTATACTAAAATTAATTGGAAAATTATTCTCTTCATCTGTAACATTCAAGAAGAAATCCTGTTCTCCATCTTCTAATGGGAAATTTAATAAACTCAATGAATTAATCCAAACTGGAGCATCATTTGTTGCGTTAATAATAAATGTATAAAGTTTACGAGACGTTGTTCCACTTTCGGCTGTATCTTTAGACGTAACAGCTAGAGGTATTTTAAACAAACCAGTTGTAATATCTTTCGTTGAATTTATTATAAGGATTCCTGTCGTAGAATCCATAAAAACCCAAGACATTATTTCGCTCAGATCAAGAGTATCTCCATTCAAAGATATAGTTAAATTATTCTGACTATTATCTATAGCATAAAAATCTAATTCTTCATTTTCGGCAAATGTTACATTTTTACTAAAATTAAAAAGAAGCGAATAATTACTAACATTATTCTGTTCAGAACAACTATAATTAACATCATTCCATCCGTCAACGCTAAGTCCCAAAACCATACCTATATACAAACAAAAAATTAATACAAATAATATTTTTTTCATCTTATCATAGCCCTTTCTAAACGCTCAGACATTTCCTCCTTCTTTTTTCTTTTTCTACGAGCAAATAATATAATAATCATCCTAAATATGAAGAATATTAATATTAAAAATATTAGTAATAATACAATAAATATCCAATTTGTTGTCTCTGGAGTTTCTAAAATACATTTGTTAGGACATGGACCACCACAATCTATACCTTCTTCCATTTGATTTTTCTTCCCATCAGAACATGTTGGACACATTCCACAAGCACCACCACAATCTATTGCGATTTCACAAAAACCATCATGACAATTTTTAATGCCATCTTTACAATTAGGGAATTCTGTATAATAACAAATTGTTAATTCATCACTTTTGTTGATCCTATAAACCAAATTAGAACAATTATTTGCATCACTACAATTTCTTAATTGATAACCACAATAACTTTCATTATATCCCAATTGCCCACACTTGTCAATATATGAATAATAATCATCAGTAGTTATAATGCCTAAAGAAAATGATTCTTTTACACTTTGGCAGGTACTCCAATCTAAACACGCCCAGTTTTCGTAACAATATGGTATTCCACCACCGCCTCCTCCAGTTGTTCTAATTGGACAATTAACATGTTGTATTGACAAATTCCATGTTTTATTAATTTTATTTATACCATCATCTACAACAACAGTTAAAAAAGCAGATCCGTTAACTCCACAAGGAAATGAATATGTGAAATTGGCTTCATAATTATAAGTATTATTTTCATAAAATATTTCAGATTTTTTTAATGAATTATTAATAAACCACTCAACAGATAAGGCATCATTATCTTCATCTTCAAATTCAATAAACAAAGTAAAATTTTGTGTCCCTACAACGTTTAATGTTTTATTATTTTGAATTGACACGTTAGTTATATTTGGTAAACGGTTTTGATCACTAATTGTCAATGCAAAATCATCACAAACAATATTACTAGTTCCATTACACCCACATACATCAAAGAGATCATCTGCAATATTTTCTTCTGGAAGAGGTGTATCTTCTACACAAGCTTTCAATAAATAAACTCCTGTTTCTGTTGTGTTGTCTGCAGTAAATTCCATATATCCAAGATTATTTATTTCAAATAAAGAAAATGGTGTATAATCATCATAAAAAAGACTGAAGGTTAGCCTTCCGTCCATAGACCTACCATCTTCAGAATCCAAGACGTTCCACTGATTCTTGAATGTTCTGTTTAATCCCTTATTCCATATTTTATATACCTTTAAATCTTCAACTTCAGGAAGCATATTAGTATCATAAACAACAAAACTAATATTTTCTGAATCCACAAAGTTTGTAGCATCCACAGCATAAATTGTTTTATTATTTACACCTACTGTTGATTGCACTAATGGTCCATTCGAGAAATATTCACCTGTATAATTCACTGGATTACTACTTGAGGTAAAGCTTGCAAAGAAAAAATCTCTTGGTAATATATCGATAACAGCCAAATCCATATCATAATCAATTATGTTGAACACATCACTAAATCTTTGTCCTTTACATCCATAATAAACCGGTTTTACTTCTAATTCAGGTGCAGCGTTTGCAATTTCGACGGTAAAAAATGCACTTTTATTATATCTATCTCCTATTGAATTCTCTGCAAATACTTGTATTTCATTAAATCCAGGAGATGTTGAAAATGTTGTATTCGGTACAAACTCTATATAAGAATATTTCAACAACGTATCGGTAAACAAAGAATACATCCACCCTGAAGCAACATCACTTGTTGAGACATTAAGATTTAAAAAGAAATAATATAAATTATCTTCTGAACTTAATATTCCATCACTTAAATTAAATTTATATGTTGTATTTTTCGGACTATCAATCGTAATATTCAATGGTCTAACTAAAAATAAACGTACCCCAGCATTAGATGATGAGACGAATCCAGTAATACCAACACCATACTTTATTAATAATATATTTACTAAACTTAATAAAACTGAAATTATAACTAAAATAACAATTATCACTCTTTTTTTATTCATAAGATAAATACAAATATTAAATATAAAAACCTTACTTAAGATAATTTATCGTCGGTTTTTATCGTAAAAAACAAAATTAATTGATCCAGAATATTCCCCTTTTTCTACGTTTTCTGTAGCTCCAAGTATAACATCATAATTATAAATTTCTCCAGAAGCTATCTCAAATTTTTCTAAACCATACAAATAATCAGAAATATTACCTTCTACATAAACAATTACGTACAACGAATCATTAAACGTATTACTTAAAATTATTGTTTTATTAGCTCTTGCGGGCAAGGGTAATTCTCCAAAATCTAATGTAGTATAATTTATTACCATTCCTATTTTATCTGAAAAAACAACCTTAGCATCTACCGTTTGTTGATAAACTGGTTTCTTCGCTAAAATAATAAAATTAATCACTAATAAAATTATCAAAAAAAGAATAAGAGACAAATAAATAATATTTCTCTTACAAAAAAAGGTCTTTTTATTATTCATGTTTATCCTTCTTCAATAATAATATTATTACTATTAATATAATTACAATAGATATACATGTAATTATGATAATTAAAGTCCAATTTATTTCTTTAGTAAAACTTGCATTAACTATTTTCGTTGTAATTTTTCCTTCATAATTCACATTAAGTATAACTTGAAATTCTTGTTCTAAATCCTCCGTATCGATAAACACAGAAAAACTTGCCATATCCCATGGACTAATTGAGTATGTCGGTGACTGGAATTTTTTTTCTGGATATCCAACAACACTACCATTAATAAATACATTATCTATTCTATTATTCCAAAAACTCTCAATTTCGACATTCATATAAATAATTTTATCCTTTTTGAATAAATTAGTATAATTGTTTATCTGAATTGTTAATTCACCAATTCTCAACAATCTTGTCTCTGTTCGGGGAAGATGTCCTCCATATTCCACTGAAGCAGTAATATTATAATCACCTGAAGAAATATCTGATGTATTAATAAAACCTTTATAATGTGTATTATTTAAAGAAGAAAGAGTCTTACCCTCCAAATAAATCATTTTTACAAGATTACTCCCGCTTTTTAATTCTAATTCTGGAAGAACAACCACATCTTCTTTTCCACGATTTACAATATACAAATCATATGCAGAATTTTCCCCTTTATTTGTATAATTTACTTTTAAATCAATGTCAACATATTTATTGGGATAAGGAACCTCTATATTAATAACTGGTTTAATATTATATGAAATGCTTATTCCTTTTTCCGTAGATTTTTCTCTGCATCCAACGTAAACACGATTAGTTCCCGATTTTTGTACCGCCTCTGGCAATTTCATATAAACAGTAATTATACTATTACCTCCTATTATTTCATGTGATGTTATTGAAAAGTACTCTTTCAATTCCCCTTCCAAATAAAACTCGGATCTATTTTCTGCGTCATTTACAAACATAAATGTAAATGTTTGTTCCTTATTTGGTTCAAAATTAATATTTACAGCAGCAGGTGAAACACCTGTGGCAGCAAAAGCAAAATTAAATAAAGACAATAAGAGCAAACACCACAAAACAGTCTTATTCATAATTAATCCTTATCACCATTTATTTTCTTACTCAGCTTCTTCATAAGTTAATGTAATAGTATTTGTTAAAGATCCAGGACTTGCAGAAGATGGAATGCTCATTAATATATCAAGTCTTATTTTATCTCCTGTATCATAAGTAAATGTAGTACAAACAGGGGTTGATGTTGTTGTAAAATTTTTCCAAACGCCTTCAGTTTCTGCAGAGAATACACAACTACCAGGTTCATAATTTGTTAAATTATACTGAAACAATGACTCTCCTTCAGGAACTGAGAAAAACCCACTCGCATCTTTCGAAGCATGCAAACTTAACGTTACATTTACATTTCCAGTGTTTTCAATTATAAAACCACTAGTTATATTCGGGAAATTACTATTTGTTACAGTACCATTACTAACCAATAGTGCTGTCTCGGAGGCATCAACCGTTCCAGTACCCCAATCTAATGTTTTGCTACCTGTACTACCATTTGCTGAAATAATTTCTATCTGCATATTTGAAGAAATATTAAGTTGAACAAGTCCAGATTCTACTGCATTACCAGAAATTAAATTGCTAAAAACATTCAAAGAATTATAAGTAACACCAACACCAACCATTGCTATTACAACAGCAACAACAGCTACTAATAACAATAAATTATCCGATTCCATCAGTTGATTCCTCATTTACATCTTTTAAAATTTCAATTGCTATATTTCCTTCGGGTGCAACAGCATTTCCATTGATCATCTTATTAAATGGAGA